>MDTG01053771.1_pt1 | contig 17318 bp, 27 predicted proteins | sample 811421 | NCBI WGS metagenome assembly MDTG01 (sample SAMN05326645, study PRJNA326480) | marine metagenome | isolation source: seawater | place: Pacific Ocean: South East | collected 2011
ATCATACTGCTGTTCATTTTCAGCAAATTTTGCTTTTAAATAATCAACAACAGCTAAACATAATTCTTCTGAAAGATCTATAGTACTGTTATCAGCAGTTGGAGCAGTAGGCATTTTAGAATATTCTAATTGCAAACCATCATTAATAGTAGTGCTTGGACTTTTGTATTGCTCTGTGTTTTCTTCTTTTTCTACAAGAGCAATGTTAGCTCCTTGTAAATAATATAAAAAATCTATAGCCATTATGTATTATCCGAATCTACGTCTTTAACTTCTAACGTTCTTTTTATTTTAACATATTTAGTTTCAGTTGTATCATAAACCATTACATTTTTTAGTGATATAAAATCATCAGGAAATGAATAAAATCTTTGACCTTTAGTAATAGTTGCTTTACTCAAGGCTACATTATCTTCAATCATCATGTTTATTTCACGCATAGCATCTTTTGTATACGCTATAGCATAACCTTGATTTGTTGTTCCAACTCTTTCCATTAATTCTTTTAACGTCATTCAAAACCCCATACTATATTATCCAAACCTTCCCAACTAGCATTAAGATTGTCTGCAAAAAACAATACTTGAAAAGATTTATACGTTGTTGCGACACTATTAACTGATGTTGAATAAGACGTAGAAGGGTCAGCTACTGAGTCGCCCCAATTAGTATTTGGTGTTGCTTCTACTGTTGTCCAATCTTCCATCAAGTAATCATCATATATTCAACTTTTACATCATCATCGCCTGAGCCAATGTTTCCACCCACAGCTGTAAATGTAAATGTTTTACCAGTAGGAACATCAGGCAGTGCAATTGCCATTCCTTTTGAAAGTGAGCAAAACTCCCCTTGATCTGCCCCACCACTTGTTAATTTCATTTTAACTGAAATTTTTCCTGTAAATTCTGTTCCATCAGTTTTTAATCCAGGATTTTTTATAAAAACCATATCTTGAGCTGCAGATGTTGCTAATGTACCACTACCACTTGAAGTATTTAAATAATCTGGTTCTCCATCTGTAGCATTCCCGTAGCCAACAACTGTTGCAGCGATCCCTGAAATAGTACCACTGCCTCCTAAAGTTTTTGCTACTTCTGGGTGTATGTAATCATGTGCTTGACCTGTTAAATCTGTAACATCACTTGCGGCATAGTCTACACCAAAAGTAGTAGATTTTACAGGAGTAACACTAACTGCGTATTCAACTCTGTTCGCCATCTTGTTGTCTCCTTATCATAAAAGGTTCAAAACCTTTTTCATATTGTTGTTGTACAATTGCATATTGCTTTTCATACCATTGGTATTCTATCTGCGATTTTTGCATTTTAGAATTAAATTCGCTTATATACACTTGTGATTGTTGTGAAAAATCTTGTAATGCAGAATTAAACTTTTGTAGTTCTACATTATTTTTAGCAGAATCTTTTTGAAGATTAGCTCCAAGTTTATTTGCTTCGGTTTGGGTTATTGTACCTAATTTTGTTATATCAGCAGAATATTTTTGCAAAGTAGAACCTACTTTAGCTTGATACTCGTTTAGATTCTCATTTATGTCTGTTTGATACTTAGCAAATTTATATTGCAAGTTATTCAATGTCCACTCTTGCACAGATTTGCTTACATCGGCTTGATAACGCTGTAAATCCTGCGTATATCTTTGTAGCTTAGATGAGTACTCACTTACTTCTTTTTCAAGCGATTTAGCCTTGTTTTGAAGGTCTATGTTACTAGAAATAGACATTTCTTGTATTCTTTGGTTAACTTGGCTTTCAAATTCCTGTACGGACTTTTGATATTGTATTTGGTACTCTGTGTTTTCTTTATTAAAAGCATTTACGCTATCTTGAACTTCAGCAGAAAATTCTGAAACTTTAACTTGTTCTTCAGAAAGTTTGATTTGTGCTAATTCTATATCTTCATCATCTTCAATTAACGATGATATTTTTGTAAAATCTATAGGTTTCATGCTTGGAGCAGTATACGTTGGTGCAGATGTACTAAACTGAACATTTAACGATGCAAATGCTTTTTGCAAACTAGCGTCACTATATGAAAATGATGGAGCATCAGGTGTTACAGGTACATTAAAACTTGATAGATCCAACGTAGAAATATTAGGGTCGGCTACCGAAACAAACTCTGGTAGCGAGACATTAGTAATTTCTGCAGTATTCACCGTCGTAATCGTATCCGTCACAGAAAAAACTAATGATGGTTGCGGAGGTACAGAAGGTAGAGTAAGAGATAAACCAGAGAGCCCCGTATAGCCGACCATTTTTTCATTTAAAGATTTCATAGCTGCATAATTCACTACAGTAGGTATTAGACTAGTAGGAAAATTGCTTATAGTTGTACCATTCAAATTAGCTAATGTAGTGTACTCAACTGCACTGTAGGTAAAACTACCAGATGGTATAACAAATAATTTTTGATTTAAAAAATAGTATTGTGGATAATCTGCTGTCGCTTTTTGAAGCGAACTAGCTTCAGCTGCTACAAATCTTTTACTTGCAGGTATTTCTGTTGCACTTTTACTTCCCACTGCAACACTTAATACATGCTGTCTATTAGTTACAGTTGCAAAACCAGAACCACCACCATCAAGACTTTGTGTAAACAAATATGCAGAACCTGGGTCAATTGACAAAACTCTGTCAACAACAGCTCTTATTCCATCATTGACCCATTGTAGTTCATTAGTAGAAGTACCAGCTAATCCACGAACTTGAGTTTGTAAGCTCGCCATTATTTACGTTTTCTTCTTTTTGCTGGTTTTGCCATTTTTTTTCTACCAGCCATTTTAGCTTTTTTTGATGGTCTTCCTCTTTTTGAACCGTAAGTTCCTTTTCCACTTGGCATTTTTGCTCCTTAAATCTAGCTAGGGGGAACTAGCCCCCTAGCATTTACGATTTTGTTTATTGGTTAATCAGATTAGTCTTTCCAAACAGCGTGTGCTTCTGGCATAACGATCTCTAGACCAGCTTCGGTCTGAATGAGGTCGATTCTGCGGTCAACACCTGTGTTCTCTAAACTTTGTACACCAACGTAGATTTGCGTATCTCTGTTTACGCCATTACCGACCAATGGTCTGTAAGCAACGTGCTTTAGATTCACAGCTACGATTCTTACTGGTGATGCATCTAAGTGAATGTTGCGAACAACGTTCATATCACCGTAAGGAGTACTGATTTGCGTTACAGGTAAACCAAAGAGCTGTTTTTTGCCGCTAATAGCAAAGTCAAAACGGAATTGACTGCTAATTTCGACATCGTTCTTTTGGAAACCACCTAGCTTATGTAACCAGTTATATGTTGCAGTATCGCACATAAACATAGTTGCATTTGCGTTGTTGTAACGTGGGTCCATGAAATCACTCATGTTATCCAAGAAGTCATCTGAAGTTGTTCCACCTGAAGCCAAGTTAATTGAAAATATATTACCACTTGATAATACATAGTCAACTAAACCAGCTGTATAGCGAACACCATCAGCATCTTTTTGTTTTGAAGAGAAAAGAAGATCTGTTTCAATATCGTACTTATGTTCGATAAGTTTGTTCTTCCAAATTCTCATCCACTCATCTTTTGCAAGTTTGAGTTCAGTAGCACGAGCAGTATTGGTCATTTGACAGGTTGTCTTCCAGATTTGTGTATAACCTACTACATCTTTGTAAGGTGTATCTTTGTAGGTATCTGGGAAACTTGAACCTTCAGCGTGTGCTGAACCAACGACATAACACTTATCAGCTTCTGTATAAGCATTAGTTATCATAGCATCAAACGTTGTACCACCATGGTGATATTGAGCACCAGGTAATGTCCAGTAAGTGTCAGAACCAACTGCAACTGGTCTAATTACTTTACACTTTGCATAAACTGCTTGTGCATCAGCTCCAGTATTAGGAGAACCAATTGCAGTAATTTTAACCATTAGATAGTCTTTTTTAAAACCATCAGGAGCAGTGTTGTCTTTACCAGCGGCAATTGTGCTTGCAAATACTCTTACTGGAATCTTCACGATTTGATTAACTAAGAAGAATATTGGTTTTGTACCAGCAGCACCTACAGCAGTACCTGTTTGACCAAGTACATTTTGTACGTTACCAGCAGATAAATAGTCAGTTTCAAACTTAACATTCATCTCATCATCCAATTGCAAATCAGTATTTGCAAATGAAAAATCCACATATTCATTATCATTATCGCCAGAGCCGATGACTCCACCGTTTAGATCCATTGCAGTAGCGTAAGCATAACGCTTATGCCACATATGACGTTGTTCTAGAGTCTTAAACTCAGGGTCAGTAGTAGATTTTTTACCAATCTTACTTAATACTCGGAAAAAAGGAGTTTGGTCTACAGATAGCTCAGAAACTCTTTCCGAGAAATCAAACCGTCTACGCAGATCACCAGTATTAAAACTACTTTCAACTTGCGACTGAGCATGTGTACTCAGTTTCAAAGGGTTGTCAGCCATTTTAGCCTCATCTTTCTTTTAATGAGACACTAACAAGATGTTACTTAAATAAACCTTCCAGTCCAGCATCTACGTTCGCTAATGCATCAAATAATTTGTCATTAGGGTCAGTTTCTACTTTTTCTGTGTTTTTATTAGCAACACTACTTGGTATACTTCTTACAGATTTCATTTGTTTCAACACATCTTCCTTTACACCTCGAGCAACTTTTTGGTCTCTAGAATCACGATTCTTTAAATAATAAATATCTTCTAAAGATGTTTTATGACTATTCGCCCAATCCATCATATCCTCATATTCATCATTAGAAATATTGTATTGTTTTTTAAAAGAATCAGCTTCACGAGCTTGTTGTTGCTTTTCAGTTTCTTGTGATTGTATCTCACGTTCTTTAGCAAGTTGTGTATTGACACGGTTATCGACAACGCTTGAAATCGTATGTTCTAAAGCTTTTCCGCTTAAAGAACCAGGATTTGACATCGCTTCATCTAAGTCGAATACGAAATCTTCAGGAAGTTGAAGTGCCTCTTTTACGTTTTGTGGTTGTTCACCATTTTCAACGTAGTTTTTAATTACATTTACCATTCCCGTGTCTTCTTTGAGGCGCTCGATTATGGGAGTATACTGTTTAAGACTATCAAGTTCATCTTTTAACTTTCTAGCTTCACGAGATGAGTCTTTGTATCTCTTTTCATAATCGTGCTGGTGATCGCTTGTATCTACAGGTGCAGGGTCAGGTACATCCTGAGTTTCCTGTTCACTTGTAAATTCTGCTCCATCATTATCTGCATCGTCAAGTATTAAACCGTTCACCTCACGGTCTAAATCGTCAAAAAGGTCGCTAGAGTCATTACCAACGCCTGCATCATCCAATGTTAAATCAACATTAGGATTAAGTTCAGCATCAGTAGGAGAGTTACCAGCGTTACTCTGTTTTGCCATTTTTACTCCTTGATTGTGTTTGCTCTTTTAGAGCTTTGTTAATTTTAGCATCCGCTTCAGCTTTATCAGCAGTCAAAGTCATGCGACCTTGAGCCTTAGTTGCGCCTTTGCGAAGCTCTGTCTCTACTGTTCTGATTTTATCACGGATACCTGCTTGAACCAGTTGTCTTTCGAGTGTTTCAATTGTACCATCCTTATCCTTGATTTGCTCTTGCATTTTCTGAACAGATTGTTGAAGTTGTTGATATAAACTTTTACGTTTTGCTATTGCAGTCTTGTCTTTTATATCAGTTTCTGCAAGAACAGCTAAGTCATCAACAACTCCCAATTTCATTAATTCTTTTAATTCTGCTAAATATGCCCATCTATTAACAGGCAATGTACTACCAGCTACAATTCTAACATCAAATTTAGCTGAACCATAATCATTCCATTTTCCTATAGATTCTCCCATATCATTAAATATAGGAACGTTTATTTCTACTTCTTTATCTTGCTGCAATGAGTTTGGTTGTACAATTCTAAATACTTTATGTGTTTGATACACAGATTGTGAATATTGTTTTACAACTTCACCTAATTGTTTCAATGCTGGTTCAATACTGCTTTTTAACCATTGTTTAACACGACGAGTTCCATATTCGTCTAATGCTAACATACCTCTATATGTATCGTTAGCTTGTGTGCCATCTCCTTGTGCAGTAGAATAAATACCAGCTAAATATTCCATATCATTTTTACCTGCTTGTACAATTTGAAAAAATGCACTACTTAATCCTGCAGGTTGGACTTGAGTTGGTGCTTCAAAACCTTGATTTATTGGTAATAATGCACCTGGAGCAGTAGCATTTTTTTCCCAATAATCAGTATCAATAGATCCTTCTGAATACATCCATCTTAATGATGAACCCAGAGAAGCGTTGTGAATCATAAGCTGATGCGCCTTATTAATCTCACGCTGTTTCCCAACTAATGGACTCACAGCGCTCATAGGGTATGGTGTACCTGTCCATTTGTAAGTAAATGGAACAAGTGGATAATGCTCTATGGGCAACATTTCTTCATACAGGAATACATCACCAGCAACACAACATTGTTTTATTGCAGGCTTATAAAATTCAACAACATCTACAATCATATCTACAAAGTTTGTATCTGTTTGCAATACTTTATATTCTTTTTCGTTTACAACATTATTTTGAACTATACTTGCAGCTTTTTGTGCTTCTGCCATCAATTGCTGTTGTGCATTTTGCAATTGCGTTTCGTTCATTTTAGTTTCTCGTTCTATCTCTAATTCCATTCTTTCTGGTAACATTTCACCAGTTTCAACAGCTTGTGCAAGTTTTTGTTGCATTTCTTGCATACGAACAGACATTTCTTTTTGCATTTCTTGTATTTGCACAGAAACTTGTTGTGTTATCTGTTTCATTTCTTCTTCTGTAGGTACTGTTCTATAAAATACGTTATAAAATTTTTCTTGGACTTTTTCATACAATTCAAATAATTCTACCAAATCATCTTGACCACCATCCGTAGTGTAAGCCTCTTTGATGTCTTTGTATTGTATATCAGAGGTATCTGTAGCATTTAATGATAAACTATCAGTATCGCTATAATTTCCAGATGCTTTTTTTATTTTATTAGCATATTGTGGGTATTGTTGCATTAACTGTGTTCTGCTAAATACTTTTCGTATCATAATATGTGCAGCATCTCTAAACAATGGATCTCTTGACTTTGGGTCTATAAAAATATCAAAAGGTTCTGGTTGCTGTATTACAATCTCACCCATGCCTTGGTCAGCATTAGCATCAACTGTAACAAGCAAATATCCTACACTTTTTGTAATAGCATCATTAACTACATTACTATATAGGGCTTGTCCGTTAGAGCCATTCCATATATAATCAGCAATATCAGAAAATACAGCAGCGACACCAGAATCATCACCTTCAGCTCCAATTGCTTGCCATCTAGGATTTGATGCTGTAGCATAATAGTTTAACATTTCAACAACAGGTATAACACGATTAATTGTAAATGTTGGCATACCAGTTTCTTGCAATGCTTCTTTTTCTGTAGCAGACAATTGATTATCTAAATAAAAATCATAACCTTCTTGATTTACAGACTCCCAATTATCACGATGTGAGTTTTTTAGAGAATCAAAAAGAGTTTTTAGTCTATCTGCTTTGCTATTTTGTTTTTTTGCCATTTTTTATGCAATAATCCAATCTTTGGGCTTTTTAATTTTTCTACGGTAAGTTCCGTCTTTACGAACAGATAAATGTTGGGGCGGGTAAGCGTACTTTACTGCGTATGCTAGCGCATCAATGGTGTCATCATGCGCCATTCTAGGACCAAATGTAACAATTTCATGTTGTAAATCATAATGACTTTTTTTAATCTTTATTGAACCAATAGTCATTCGTTGTGCAAGCACTCCTTGTATTCTATCTAATTTACTTTGTCTTGTTCCAGGTTTTTCTTCACGCCATTTTACACTAAAATCATTTCTTCTTCTAGATTCTGACATTAAAGTTTGAAATATAGGTCTAGACATTGTAGTATCTTCGACTACAAAAAGCGAAGGATGGTAAATTTTTTCCATTTTATACATTTTATCTACTATTCCTTCTTTGCTATCTCCAGGAATACCTATAACTGGCAATCCACGTTCTCTTATGTAGTCTAAAACATATATATTGTTGTTTTCATCTACAGCTACAACCATAATAACAGAAAAATCAGAATCCCTTCTATGTGAATCAGTTGCAGGATCTACTCCAGCAAAAACATTTACAGGAACTGCATCATCATCTTTAACTATATAACTAATCCCAGTTTGTTCTTCATGAACAAACGTACCTTCCCAATGTTTTATATGACGCATATTAAATATAGAATCTTCTTGAGATTGTACTTCCATCATATATTCTTGATAGAATTTTTGTGGTTGTCCAGAATCTTGGTAAAATTTCTTTTTTTCGTCTAATTTTTTTATAGGAAACCAAGAATCCCATAAAGAATTACCTTTTTTGTCTATTGCTTTGTACGTTTTAACTGTCCATGCAAAACTTTTTTTATCTCTTTTAGCTTTTTCGTAATTAGTTAAAAGATTATTAATAAAGGAATCATAATGCACAGGAGTACCGTTAATACGCAGCCTGCCAGTATGAGGCTCCAAAGCAGGATAAACAACCGCAGTGATAAGGTTACTGTTCTTTGCTCTAGCATCTGGAGTAATTGTATTATTTTCATCTTCAAAATCATCCAATATTACCAAGTCATAGCGTTTGTGGAGCTTTGCACCTCCCCTAATACCTGATATGTTTGATTTGCACAGAAGTTTGTGTCCTGTATTAAGCTCAATATCTTCTTCTGTCCATTTTCTACCTTTTAAATTACCAAAGTAATATTTTATACGATCATTAAACTCTAAATGATGTTTAATGTAATCCATATTACCTGTAGCAAGCTTAGCTGTCGCCGATACCCATCCGTAAAACAATGGTTCTTTAGTTGTAAATAAAAATGACCAAAGGATGTCGCATTTTGTTAAAACTGTTTTACCATGTCCTCGTGGCATGATGACAGCTAATTGCTTGGTCTCTTTGTCCATAATTGCATCAGATATTTCGTAATGAAACCATGGAGTTTCAGAACGCATATAGTCATCAGGTAAAAATAATTTACCAAATGCAATCATGTCTTTTGACGCTTCTAGCAAAGCATTTTCTGCCTTGCTAACATTTTGAGTATTTATATTCAAAGTTTTTTTAGAATGTATCTAATAAAGCTTTTACTTCTTCCCAAATTTTATCGTCTTCTTTTGACTTAGTAGCTTTAACAGCATAATCGCCTACCATTATAAGTAGTCCTTTCATACCATGCTTTTTAACTAGTTTGCCAATGATTCGTTTTAGCATTAGTTTGCCTTTCCGTTTATGCGACCTTTGAGATAAGCTAAATCATCAGTCACATCGTTAAGTTCCTTGATTATGTCCTCTCTATGCCTTTGACTTGTTTCGTCTGATCTATTCCATCTGTCTAGCATCTTTAGTAAGATTCCTTCTGTATTTGTTAGCACCTTTGTTGTTGATGCTATATCTTGTCTTATGGAATCTAAATCTTCATTTTGAGCTTTTTGACTCTGTATAAGGTTTATAATCATAAACCCAAATAATGCAACTATAACCCCAATTGCACCGTATTCAGCATATGTTTCTATCATTTTCTAATCCCCAGTCTTTGCATTAGGCTTCTATTTTCTTCTTCTAGAGCTTGTATTTTTTGTGTTTCTAAACCTTCAACAGATGCAGAAAGCACAGTTACTTTGTCTTCTAAATCTTCTATTCTTCTTTCTTGTTCTGCGAACTGCATTTGTGCCTGGTACCAACTGCCAACCACAATCGCAACTCCAGCCATCGCCTTAATAAGAAAAGCAATCGAAATATGTATTTGTGCATTTTCGTTAATTGCCTTGCTCATTACGCAATCTTTTTACTTCTTCTTCTAGAACTTTAATTTTTTCATTCTGTCTTATATCAGCAGGAATCTCAGCATTTTGACTTTCTTTAGCATCTTCTTCAATAGCCTCTATATGCTCTTCATTTATTCTTACTTGATATTCAAGAAAAGAAATACGACCATTTAACTCGCCATAACCCCACACCATAGCTCCAATAATTCCTACAGCTTGAAAAAGCATAGGTAAACTAATGTTTAAACTTGAATCTTGTCCTATTGGTTTACTCATTTACAACACTCACAACTACAACAACAATCTTTCATTCTTTTCTTTCCTTCGGTTTCGGTTTAGGTTTAGGGTTTACATGAATAGTTTTTACATATAATGGTTTTATTGGTTTTGTATCCCAATACTTATAATTATTTGTATTCCACCCTATAGCATAAGCGTTAGGCATATAACGATATTTAAAAGCAGAAGTATTGTACACTTTTACAATCCTACTACTATCAGTATATGTAATAGTTTGATAAGGTACAGGTTCACCCATATCTGTACTAGCTACAGCTAGTCCTAATGCTAAACCTAATAAAAATTCAATCATTAACTGCTTTCATCTTTTGCTACATCTTCTGCAAATTTATCAAATTGAGTTGCTGGAATACCCATTACTCCAGCTAAATATTTTTTAAATGTACTCATAGTAAAAGTATTGTATTCAATTCTTGGAACACCATCGCCTGGTTTTACAATTTCAAACTTAGGATCTCCAAATAATTTATCTTGATTCTTAAAAAGACTATTGTTGAAATCATCAATAATATTTTCTAATTCTTTTTCAAAAGCACCAGAGCCTTTCTTACTTGCTTCTTTTAATTTTCTTATAGCTGGTGAAACAGACGCTGTATATCCATCTCCATAATCATATGCAATAGTTGCTCTATCTGTACTAAAATCAACTTCTTTAACTTTTCTTAAAAATCCTTTCATTAATGTATTAAAACTATCCATAGTATAAGAATCACCTTTGACTACAAAATCATCATCAACTGTATCTGTTAAAACTTTCATCATTTTTCCTACAGCCATTTGATTTTTTGCTAATGCACTTTTTATTTCCTCTTTACTCATATTAGGTCTTAAGTCTGGTATTATTTTCATCTTTAAATTACTTAATTCAAAATAATTTATTTTTTTACCTTTTACATTATCAGATTTTTGTGAAACCGTCATGCTCATATCACCAAGTTTTTTACTACCAAACTCAGAACCTTTAATATAGCTTGTAATATTTGCTCTCATAGGTTTGTTGCCTTGAATAAAAGTTGGAGTTACAGCAGTTACTATATCATGTGTATCGTCTTTAAATACTTGTCTTGACTTTTTTAAATCAAATCTAGGCAGTTCTTTAATAACAGATGTTAATTTTTTTGTACCACCAGCAGTTTCTGTAACATCAAAATCTCCACTAGTATACTTTCTTACTTTTCTTGCAGATCTTGCAACCCTACCAACAACGGGTCCAGCCGCCATTAGCGCAACATCTGTTTTTGATTGTGGTATAAGTAAGTCTACAAGCTGACGTAGTCCTCTCTCTTGTTCGGCTGCTTTTTCAGGGTCTTCGTGTTGAGATGGAAATCTGTTAACTACTCTCTGCCCTAGAGACAGGCGTGGCGTAGCCACCGAATTTTTATTTTGTGTCGACTTATGGTCTTTTTGATGCATCAGCTATCTCGCCTTTTAGCTCTGGGCGTTTTGCTGATTCTAACATATTATCGTCAAACCCTTGAAATACTGCACCAGTAACTTGCGTTACTTTTTGTTTAGGTATTACCTCTGCAGCTTCCCATAGCATTGATAATGCTCTTAATCGGTCGTTTGACTTGTCGGCATTTTCTGCCTCTAGCTTGACACCTTTAATAAGATAATGCAAATCAATACCTTCGCTTTTCAATACTACGTCTAGTTCTTCTTTAACAGCACTCACGATACGCTCCTGTTTAATTAGGACAGCTGATTTCATTTTAGCATACTTGGTATTTTCAGTACCAAATGCTCTCTTGTAGGCATCTTCGGGTGTGTAGCCATTAGCAATTAGCTTAGAAAATACAGCTTCATTGGCAGTCAGATAATTTCGTGTTTTTATCCGTTTTGCTGTATTGTTAGATGCACTAGCAGAGAAAGAATATATATTCTCCCTTTTTTCTGTGTCCATCTTATCTTTATCTCGACAGAGATAGGTTCCTGTGCAAGTTCCTACATACTTAATAACGTTTTTTCTATTTAATACAGTACTGCATCGCAATATTTGTATAACGTTATCATCGTCTGCACGAACCCAATCACCTATTTCTCCATCACGCCAATTTTCAATAACCACAATATTATTGGGAATCTCCTCTTTGCTTTCAAAGATCGGATGATGTTTGCCGCCAATAGTATACTGACGCATCAAGACTCCCCTATACATACTCCTGGGAATGGTACGCACAACTCTTTTATAAGTCCAGCCTCATCTATTTGTTCCATAACTTTTGCACTAGCTGTAACAGATATTGGATAAGAATCTAGTTCCTCAACATCTTCTGTTAAACTATCCATATCACCAGTTTTGTCATTATAAATGATAGTTAATGTATATTTTTTCATGTGGTAAATTCGCAAAACTCTATTTTAAAAGAAAGAACTATCTTTTTATAATTTTTTACTTGCTTCATATAGGTCAAAACTATTACCCTCTAGCGAAGCAAAAGCGCACTACTTTTACAATTTATATATCTGTAAAATAATATAATAGTAAGGTAATGCGTTTTTTTTATATGGTAGAAACTTTCAAAAATTGCACAAAATAATACGGACACTATATTACTTGCAAGCGGGCTTGCTTCGGAACTTCGTTTCCGATTTTTAGTTACCATTGAAAATCAAAATAGAAAGGTATTATTCTCATGGCACCAAGAAAATCATCACCAAAGCCCAGCATCGACAAGAAGTCGGTGACCACCTACTTCCTACAGCAGTCTCAAACGACTGGTAGGTTCTACTACACCGACGCCAAGTGGGGCAAGACTGCACTTGACGTCAAAGGCGTAGTAGTCGAGATGGACACCGTCATCAATGGCTCGACCAAGCAGAACACAGGACATCCTACGTCCATCCTATGTCCGCTTGACTTCGATCCATCTTCCTTCGATGTCGATGTCAGTCGAACCTACTTCGATGGCGAGTCATTGTCTCTGACAATGCCTGCTCGAAGTTAGTTCTTCACAAACTCCTTCGGGAGTTTGTTCTTCTTTCGGTAAAACGGGCGGACAAAAGTGTATTATTAAGGTCATGCTTATAACCACTCTCTCCAACGTTCGCCCCTTTTATCATCACTCGTATTCACACACTACATAATTCGGAGTTCTAAATGCCTCGTTCAAAACACCCTACTAAAAAACAATCAGCATCACAACGTCGTAAAGCGAATAACATTCGTAAAGCAATCAACAAGTTCGAAAATAGTCCACAACAAACAGCACTTCGTCAGTCATCTAAACCAGGCGACCTCGATAAAGCCAAAAGCAGATTCGCTCGTGTGTTTCCAGATTGGATTCTTAAGAAGGTCTACAAAGATGTTTAATATAACCGATGACTTTCTAATCGCAGTCGTTACTGCGCTCGTATACTATATAGCTTTCACATTAATCACAACCAAGTCAAAATAATAAGGGAAATATTATGACACCAACAGATATGAAAACGTTCAGAATAATTTCAGAAAACACATTAGATTGTTCAGGAGTAGACTTTGAGATGGATGAAGACGGACAGTTATTCCAAACAGCTTGTACATGCGATGTATGTATCGCAGATGCAGTCGCAATCATTTGTCAAAACGAAAGTCTAGGCGAAGCAGAAGTTCGCACTATGAGTTCAATAGAGATAATAGATCATTCACAAATATACAGGAGATAGCATGATAATACTCGACAATCGTGAACACGCAGCACTCGTTAGAATAGTTGATATATTCATGGATGAAGCAGAAAGATATTGGGAAGATGCTGGTCAACCAGATGACCACATATATCATGCGTTCTTAACTCTATCTCTTAAATTAGATAGAATGAAAGAACAGAATATTGATTCAGACCACGAATATGTTTTTAGAGAAGATAGACTGATGCTACATGCTATGACCGACTTAAAGACTCGTATTAAAATATTAGAAAATGAAGTACTTAGATTAAAAAGTAGAGGAGAATAATAATGCCAGTTCCAATGAAGAAAAAAAGAAGACCATTGCCAGACTTTAACAAAGATCCCGTGTGGCAAAGACTTAAAGAGAAAATGGGAATCAAACCTAAGAAAAAAGATAGTAATAAAGCGATGTCCATATATAGTGTAAAGTTATACAAACTACATGGTATACAATGGGTGTTCGATGACCCTCCTAAAGGGATTTATCGAGAAGCGTTCGTTGGTGGTGCAAGTGATTTGCTCGATGAAATAGTAAAATTGTACTTCCCAGATAAAAAAGATAATGAATTTGTTTTAAACTTCTCATCAACTTACTTTCCTAATAGCTATTCATTAACTCGTACAGAAATGTTTGATGATGATAGCTCTGAATGGGTACTGTATAATAGTGATGTATTACGTACGCAAGGTAATACAATATGGCTATGTCCTACACTTAAACAGTATTATGACGATGAAGAATATTTATACTTTAATATAAATTGAGGGAATTATGATGAGAATAGAGCAATTGATAGATGCATTAATAGAAATAAAGGTGCATAATACAACACCAGATAATAAAAAGACTGGTGAAGAACGTAAGAATTTCTTACAAAACTTAGAAACATTAGAGAATGAGCTTGGCTTAGAGGTAGATACATCTAATAATGTTCTTGTAAAGAGTTGGAGATAACATGACATACATATTAATTTTAATTTTTGCAGCATTATCCTTACACTTTTATCAAAAAAATCTTAAATACGCTAAAAAATTAAAGAAAATCACTGCAATAGCTTTAGAATTAGAAAAAATTTGTAATTCTTACGCAAATAATAAAATAACTGACATATCTGACCTTTCTGACGTTGATGAAGACGGAAACCCTCTGTTTATAGGTTAATTATGGCTAAAATGAGATACGGACAGATAATAGAAGACCGTAAACTAATAAAAAAAGAGCCAGAAAAAGGTAAATTGCGTATGCTTGGCTTAAAAAGTACAGTAAAACGCAGAATGCCTGATGGCAAAGTAGTAAAACAGAAAGTTCCACGCCAATATCAAGGTTCTTGGACTCTAAATCTAGATGAAACAACTAATCACGACTTTGATCACATATATTATTTCACAGAATTGTTTGTATATAGAATAGATAAAAAGAAAGCGTACGAAAAAGGCACATTTAAAGTACTTGGCGGTGAGAAAAAACTAGTAATACCATGTAAACATTTTGAAGTTGAGGAGAGATAATGAAATCTGATGAAATTAAAATAGTTAGTGAAGAAACAAACAATAAACTAATTCTTAAAGCAATTAAAGATAGATTAAAGCTCGGTAATGTTAAGTTTGGACATGATATGCCTAAAGACGGTGAAATGAACAGAGATAACATGAATGAAGCCTATGAAGAAGTAATAGACCTAGTTATTTATGTAGCTGGTGTGATTATATCTGACATTACTATGAAAGATAGATACAAAAAAGGTTATGATATATTGCATCAGTATTATGATAGTATACCCGATGAACAAAAACCAATAGTAAATAAAGAGTTAGACGAAATAGGTTTATGAACTACTATAAATAAAGGGTAAATTATGAATACAGAAGGGAATAAAATGGATAAAGATCCATTACATATATACAAAACATACCTAGAACAACAAGAAAAAGTTAACAGATTTAACAGACGGGAAAAATCGTTAGGTATGTACACAGCATCAGGTGCTGGTCTTTGCATGAAAAAGCAATGGTACTTAAAAAACGATGCTAAAATGAGACCTCAAAGCAATCCTACACGCAGAAAATTGCAGCTTGGCACAATAGTAGGTAATGATTTTGAAAAAGCTATTAAATGGTACGCATCACAAGGTGAAAAAGATTATTTGTATTTTACAGAGATACATATGAAACACAAAAAATACAATCTATCTGGCAGTTTTGACTTGTTAATAGTTGATGAAAACAATAAAGGTTACTTGTATGATTGGAAAACTACCAATGTTTGGAGTTGGAAAAGTATATTTAGTGATAAAGCATCAAGTAAAGATAATTATGAGTACCAACTTGGCACATACGCAATGATGTTAGAAGATAATTGCTTTAAATTAGAAGGTCCACCTATAAAAATAGTAGAAATGGGTCTTGTGTATTATAAAAAAGACGATAGTGTAATGAAAATAAAACCTGTAGATCTATCGTATAAAACTTTTGCTCGTGACTATTGGGAGCGAGTAAATAATATCGTAACAGAACCAACCCCTAGCATGAATAACTACATGCCTGCTTACAAGTGGGAGTGTGGAGATTATTGTGATTATGTAGATATTTGTGATTCACCATATATAAAAAGAGGATAATATGAATGAAATAGCCCATAAAGATACATCATACGATGTAATGTCAGCTGATATAACTAAACTTATTGAAGCTCAAATGAAACTGACTGATGAGTTCAGTAAAATTAAGAAAGATTCGCAAGGTCAGTTCAAGTACACATCAATGGATTATCTTTTGCCTAAAATCAAACCCATTATGAAAAAACATGGTATAACTTTTATGCAAGCACCAATAGGTAATGATGGAATGATAGGTGTAAAAACCACATGGATGCATAAATCTGGTCAATACATTATATCTAATGTGTCTGTTCCTATTGATACCAATACAAGAGTTAGCTCTTATCAAAGTGCAGGTCAAGCAATAACATATTTAAGACGCTATGCTTTACTATCACATTTAAATCTTGCAAGTAGCGATGATGATGATGGTGCATTGGCACCACCTAAACTAAAAACTGAACAAGTTAAGACGTTACAAGCATTACAAGAAAAAATACAAGAGCTTTATGATAATGGTGGTATTAATGCATCAGATTATACTGATTTAATGAAACGTAAACTAACTAGTATCAAACAAGATCCATCAACATACGATAAAGTAGTAAAAGAAATAGAAAATATTATACAAAAGAGGAGTAAATAATGCCAATAAAAGGTACAACAAACGACATTCCAACAGGAAATAGTAAATCTGACAAGAAAAAAATAAAGACAGTACCTCCAGGGGATTACTGCGTACATATTGTTAAATTAAACGAAGTAGATGCTGAGTTTTTCAAGTCAGAAAGTGGTTTAAAATACAAAAGTGGTAAGAAAGAAGGTCTAACTTACGATAAGTTATGGTTTACACTTGAAGTA
>MDTG01016833.1_pt1 | contig 17316 bp, 16 predicted proteins | sample 811421 | NCBI WGS metagenome assembly MDTG01 (sample SAMN05326645, study PRJNA326480) | marine metagenome | isolation source: seawater | place: Pacific Ocean: South East | collected 2011
AGATGTTGCTGGCCACACCCTTACAAAAGGCAACGTGACTGTGACGAGTATGGTATTTAAATAAAAATATGATAATAATAATATGAAAGTACTTTACTTCTGCGTACTTCTCATTCTTTCTATATGGATCTTGATAATGGTTGTTTTTTTCTCTTGTTCAACAGCCGTGCAACAAGCACCAGTGCAACAAAAACCAGTTGAAAAAGATATCGTGTATGTCTGTGGACTAGCAAAAGATTGGACAACACAAGTTGAAGACAATTTACGAAGACTAGACTCCATAGTAAAGCCACACGAAATAATACTAATAACAGCAAAGAAACATAACACTACACTACACATGAAACAAATTGTACAACCATCACATCTACCACCTACAAGAATTGGAAGAATTATACTATTACGTAATATGTGTCTTCGCCAAATAGAAAATGAAAATTCGAACAATTGGAAACATATAAAACTAATATGGGTCGATACTGATATGAAAATACCAGACACGGCGCTGGTAGAAGCTAAAAGAGAATTAAAACGTGATTCAACGTATGATGTTGTTTGTGCAAATGGTAGAAAAGTTGATGAAGACATATTTTACTATGATGTTTCAGCCACTATCCTTATAGATGGCACATTTACCTACCTTACTCCATGGGTATATGACAAATCATTAAATCGAAAAATTGATTTTAGAGAAATTAATAAAATATTTCCACATAATAGAAGATTACGACAAAACAAATATGTACCCGTTAAAGGTTGCTTTGGAGGAATGACAATATACAAATATCCAATAGATAGTTGTAGATACAAACATGTAGTAAAGAATAAAAAGAATAAGTTTTACAACAGATATAGATACAATGGTGACGCAAAATTATGTGAACATATCCCGTTTCACTTTTGTTTACAAAACAGAGGAGCAAAACTCGCTGTCAATTTAGACATGGAAGTATTTTGGTCCGGTCCTCCTGATGATGCCTAGTATATAAGCTGTAAATTATTACAATAAATGTCTACCGCGTTTTGGTTAAATTTGATTGTGTTGATACTAATTTATGAAGATTATGCTCACTCTAAAGATGTAGATCAATGTTCTTGTACTGACGTCTGTGGGGAGAAGAATAAGGAGTTACTAGGACAGGGTACGTGGAGATTACTACATGAAGTAGTAAACAACGTGGAGCGAAGCGATAAGAATGAAAAATTATTTCAAAATTTGGTGTTAAGCTTAGAGCATCTTTATCCTTGTGCTGAATGTAGAGCACATATAAAAGAGATGAAGTTAAGCCGTGATACTATTGAAATGACACCTAAATTTATGTGTGAATTTCATAATAAGGTGAACAAACAACTAGAGAAAGAACTGTACAACTGTGATAACTTTACTAAATATTTCTTATATTAATTCAGACCTATAAGTCCGTAGCTATATTGCTAAAGACCAAAAAGTTTTTTTCTACCCCTAGCTCAGAAAAGTGAGGGCCGGAGTTGTACAGTTATACTTACCGATGACTCCCTACAACTGTACAAGCCCGACCCTCACTTTTAGACTACTCTACCTAAGAAATAAAAGTTGGTCCGTAGTATTTTAACGGTCCATAAGAATATAATTCAACCTAACTTTGTTAAATTTTTTTTCAGAACCCTTTCAAAAGCCGTTGCACGTGTCAACACGCGCGCGCCCATCATTATGGAAGATTCAGATAATGCGCTCTGTGTAAATAGTATATTTTTCGCTGCTGCCATACGAAGAATAACTTGCCACATCTCCTTCATATCTTCTAAAGTTGCCCTAGACAAGGCCGTATGTCCTACGGTTATTTTTGTTTGTACGTTGGAATACTTTTTAGACGCGTATAATTTTGCACGTGTTGAATCCGATTCGAGAAAAATGACACCTGAACCCAACAATTTAACACCTCTGTCCACCGCATTTTCTACCGTATGCGCGAGTTGTATTATTTTCCGTCTGTCAGGACCAAATCCATACGCTACATTGTCTCCGAAACGCAAATGCAACACATTTTCATAGACAACTTTAACATCGTCATTAAACAAAAAGGGAAAGGTACAAGCACGACAAATGCGGATGGCTTCTTTAGCTGATTTCCAAATGTTATGTGCAAACAGTTTTCGATATGTGGGTAACACTTCTGAAATACTGTTGCCAGAAAAAACTACTTCTGCTTCATCACTAAGAAGTAGTGACACTATTTTACTGGGGGATTCATTTTGACCGAAGTTCCAAATGAGATGTGGTTTTTTATGGCTATGTGAAGGGCTCCAATTCGAAGTCGCCGTTGACCACTCTTCCAAAAAAAGAGCATCTTGCCTCCAATCTATTTTTAATCTTCTGTGACTTTGAAGAGACAAATACATCGCAAAACTAAGGCCAACTAATCCTTGTCCAATTCCTTGACCACGATAATGTGGATTGAAGACAAATGTAAGATTTTTCTTATACGTATCATAATCTTTCCATGGATACTGGTCGAATTTACAAAACTTTCTTATGGCATAGTACCATTTTGATTGATTTTTCAATGGTATTTTGGGGTTCATTAGTATTGACATGTTTTCGTGTGTTTTATTAGCGTTTACAAGTGGTTTACGAAGATAAGAGTGTTTGTATGGTCTGTGCGACCAATTAAAGTAACTTAGTATAAAGATTGTTACTGTTAAGATAACATATACTCTCATTATATATTATCAAAAAGCCATATATATATACAAGACTTAAAAAAATTCTCTTACGATTTAACTAAAAAATTACAAATATCACATTCTGACGGTGGACTATGGTTTATCTTCTCCAACATCTTGGCCGGTAGCGGTTTAGATCTCCATGCCAAGTAGGAATTATATAACGTTTCGTCTTCCGCCACCTTTAAAATATAGTCTCCTAAGTTGTCTCCATAATCATCGGCAAAGATCATAGAGTGTTCAGGAATGTATTCGTAAATGGTCTTATGACCCCAATAGATAGGTACAGATCCGCTCATGAGCGCATGAAATATTTTTTCTGTATGATAGTATGGAGAGTTATCATTTTCAGCGGCAAACATAAATAAGTATTGTGCCGCATGTGCCATCTTTTGTGAACCACTTTGCACCCAATTTTTCGTTTCATCTGTATCCCATTTCTGTATCTGTCTGTTAACATATGGTAATACTTCGCCAGTATTATGATCTCTGTCACATCTTCCATACGATGCGTAAGAAACACCCTTCTTCTTCAACAGGTGTAGCATTTTCATTCGCTTGCGAGCTCCCACCATAAAATTACAGTTTGAAATCCATGAACTCATCATCTGTTTCTTTTTCTTTTTAACTTTATATGGCACAACCTTCGCTATATTCTTTGGTTTAAACGTGTCAGTCATCATAGTGTAATAGGTAAAAGTCGCATCCGCGCGATAAGACCGGCTGAAATCAAAAGGCTCATTACCAATCGATGGATACTTTCCATCTGATTCCCAAAACTGACCTATCCACTTCTGGCTTTTAAACTGACGTTTTATTATTGTTTTATGTGGATGTGCAAACACAAAATCTGCCTCTGTTACATTATCTGTGTATTCACAAGAAGCACAGTGTGCATTTTTCCATCTATTATCATTATACTGTGAGGATAATTGTGTCCATTTTTTTATAACATTATGATTAGTAGGTTTTTGTTCAACTTGTTGTAAAATGTTTTTTATCTTCTTATTAAATTTACGTAGATATTTGTTTTCTTGTTCTTCGTCATGTATGTCTTTAAATTTATTGTTCATAGATAATACTATTAGTATCCATAATAAAAGCATGAAAAAAAAATATTTTGGAATGATTAAATCCATTTTACAAACTTATTATTATTTATATACTCACTGTACCCCTCCTTTTTTATCCCGATAGTTCGTTCCCAATGACTTCATGGTTTGGTTGTGGTTTAATCCTGAAGTATTTTTAGCAGCATGATAATTTTGTTGAACATAATTCTGCCATTTTGGTGCCGGTTGAACTGCTTCTCTTGTTCCATTATATTTTAAAGTTCCAGTGCTGATGGCATTTCCAAATTGAGTCGTAGGGGAATTATTATTCATTTTCTTTATCAGACTGCTCTTTTATATGATTTATTTTTTGAAGGAGCCACTGATACACATCATCAGGCTTCATGTGATCGATATCCAACGCATCTTCTACTGGTAATAGATTGTTCTCTTTGATCATATACATCACGAGTTGAGAGCAGAAAAAAGTGTTTGGTCTGGAAGTTGTTGGGTATGAAAAGGGTGTAAGAAGGAGAACCGCTCTTGGAATATCGTACTTCGTTCCTAATAGTTTAACATTCCATGCTATTAGCTCGTGATACTGTTCCTCTTCCAACTGTAATGTTAAGGTTTCGTACACAGGCTCTTTTGGTATCTTTAAAAATTCGTCTTCTTCGGTATCTGACAATATTCTCAACGACATAACGTCACCGAAAAGTATGTAAAATGCAACGGTGATATTTCCGCTCATCTTTTCTGTATTATTTAAAATGGTTTGACATATGGATGGAGAATAAGACTCCTCTAGTTGCATGTCGATTATAACACGCAACACAGCAACGTCTACTTCGAAACAAACTTCAACATGACATAATCTTCCGGCACACTTATTGATAAAATTATCGTAGCACGCAATAGGGTTGGCAAAATTTATGGATACTTCCATATCTTAAAAAAATAAGTGTGTTTATAGGTATAAATAAAAAGTAAGCTTCAATAAATGCTCACAGTAGTGATAACTATATTACTATTGATATTACTTCTTTTAGCTGTAATATACAAGGCATATGCCTATTCAACAGATGTACAAAATGATGAACCGTTGATAACTAATCTTTTGTCATTTAACAAAGACGAGAGCGAAGGTAAAGAATATTCTTTAATTTAAGTACAATATTTAACTTTATTTTATTAAGCACATACTGAGTTCGTACACACACCATCGTCACACTCGTTGTTATGAGTACATGCTTCTCCCTGTTGTTTTGAACCATACTTAACAAAGGCATTACACGTTGAACTAGTTTCGTCAACACAAGCAGTGTTATATCCATGATAAATTCTATTGCATTGATAGTCATATCCTTTTATGCAGCATCGTAAATTCGCGTACCTCGTTTCGACGTCTTGCTTAGTATCTGTATTTCCATAACACTTCTTACACACACGGTCCGAACCACCGTTATTGTTGATGTTTGGAGAAGATGGTGTAAATTCATACTCATCTGCCTTACAACACTTCGTTCCTCCCTGAATATTTCTATCGTCAAATCCAGGAGTATGTTCACCTGCCGGACATGCCACACACTGCCCGTTTTCAACCCTGAAGTTTTCTGGACAATAATTGTCATCACAAACAGTGTTTACTAGTGTAATACTGTCACCTTCAAGATTAAACGTTCCCTCCGCACAAGCAACACACTTTGAGTTAACAACGTGTTCATCCCGTCTACATGATGTTGCTTGCGGATCACATGCATCGCCAGAAGGAGCTATGACATAACCGTCCGCACACGTACAAGTTCCTTCCGCGTTCATAATGGAATTAATTTTACATCTATCATACGTGTTAACATTTCCATCATTGTCAATTCCACTACATTGTTGCTGAAGATCTGGAGGATTATTTTCAATACAGTTGGATGAACTTTTCAAATTGAAACGTCTTTCTAAGTTGTGTACTGGACGATATAATCTTCTACGTGCCGTCGATGGAAAGTATTGGACACAATTGCCGCTGTTACAACATTCTACTGTTGTTGTTCCGTCTGAACTTGAACATGCGGTCACCTCCTCACATAGAAAACTTTGGAAGGATGTGCACAATGTTTTTCCAGCTTCTACCGGCTTCATTAATACCGTTTTTTCTCCAACGGCTTCACCTTCTCTGTTAATTGGTTTTGCAAGAACTGGAGCTGCTTTTGCAGCTGCTTTTGCCGCTGCTGGAGTGCTACCCCCCTTTGGTGGAATATAACGATTATTGTCATCAACCGTACGTATAATGTCAGTGGCAACGCCTTCGTTAGCAAACAAAATAGTAATAACAGTTTTCATTTGTGTTTTCTTCAATGAGGTATCAGACGAAATAGTATTGGTACCCATATCGCAACCACACTTTACACCTATTTTACCTGCTCCGGCATCCGAACATCCACTCGCTAGAGGCTGATAGAAACATGCATGCTTGTGACACGTTGTTGGGATAGTAGGACCGTCGGAAATTCCATTGGCACTATCCTGGTCAACGACCTTCAACGATTGTCCAGATCCTTCATTCCAACTAAAATCACTATCGCTGCTATCCTCTTTATTGTTTGTAAAAGTGGAATTTGTGATAACGTGAGATTGTTTAGCACTTAAAGCGGAGGTAGCAGCTCCCAAATGCATGGCTGCTCCAGCTTTTTTTCCACTAACCTTTACCAAATTGTTTAAGAAGCTCGCTTCTGTTAATGTATTGGCACACGCATGGTCTCCCGTTTCATAGCTACTGTAAATACCTGCTCCACCTTCTTCTGCTTCATTGGCATCAAATATAACTTTATTTAACTCCGTTGAAGAACATGATAAAGAGTGTATTGCTCCTCCGTATTTTTCAGTAGCTTTATTTTTGGAGAATGTACTATCTTTGATATCCAAACTGTTTTTTTCGTATCCTAAAATGGCACCACCTTTCTTTCCTGTGTTACCATCAAATGTACATGAGGTGCATGTCAACGATGATTCTTTTGCTAGAGCTACACTTCCTCCTTCATCGGCACCATTGTTTTTTAACACTGTGCTTCCCATCGTAATTCCTACGACTTTGTTGTTAGCTGTATCTGGCTCGTCCAAGTAAATAGCACCTCCAGCACCCCCGTTGGCTTTATTGTTTTGGATAGTCGTTCCTGTTATCGTAATCAATGCTGAATCTTTAGCATAAATAGCACCACCCTTTTTACCACTTGCTACATTATTGTCCTGTAGAATGCTATCTTTAATGGTAACTTCACCAGATTCAACACGTATGGATCCACCCTCATTTTCACTGTAGCCTTCTTTGATATCTAAATCTTCCAAGACCAATTTATGCCCATTTTTTACTATGAAGTGTGAATGTGTATTATCTCCACTCAGTACCAATTTGTTTCCACCACGCAATTTGAAGCGTCTACTGGCGGTGGTATCTGCCTTAATGGTAAGATCACCGATCAAGGTAATTGTATTCTTTAATGTGCACGAATTTTTCAACGTCACCGTTCCGGACTCACCAATGTTGTCACATTGTTCAAATTTTACATTTATTGTACCAACTACGGTAGCAGATCCATCCGTAGAGATATAGTATAATGTTTCTACCTTTGTTGGCGTAACCACAGCCACACTTTCCTCTGTAGCGCCTTGAGGTGCCACACTATCTGATGTTGAAATTGTACTTGTTGGAACAGAAGCTGGGACGCTTCCACTGACACAATCAGGACAATCCGTGGCAGATAGAACTCGTAAAGGCTTTCCTGTTGAAGTACGAACAAAGCTATATGTTTTTCCAACCCTTAAAGTTATGGTGGGATTGCTTAAAACGTTATTATTCGAATCTTTTGTTGTGTACTGATTAGTACTAAATCCCATATAAATAACAGTTCCTTCGTAAGCACAAAATGTATTACCGGCTGTAGGTACATCACCAGCGGGCCTCGTAGCTCCAGCGAAACATTGGACACATGCTCCAGCACTCACACGGTAATTTTGAGCACACACACACTGTGAAGCTGTTTTTGAATGTTTTTTCTCCAACGTGGTATAACCTGCCGTACACTGTTCACATGTTCCGTCACCTTTACTTCTGTAGCCCAATGTGCAAGTACAAAATGTCTCATCGAGATTCACATCGTCATTTTCAAGTCGTTCACTCCCCTCTGGACACTGTGCGCATGTACTGGAGCCAGTAGCTTTGTATCCATGCGCACAACGACAACTAGTGGCAGCATCTGTCTTATCTCCTTTCGCTTTCATATAACTTGGTGTTGGACAAGAGGAGCATGTACGTGCTCCATCACTACGGTAGTTTTCGTCACAGTAACAATAGGTGTCGCTACCAGATGCCTTTGCGTTGCCGTCAAAATGACTATTTGCCTTACAGTTTTTACATACGTTTCCTTCAACGTACTGGTTTTTTCCACAAATGATATCATCACATGTAGTTGGCTGGTTTGCAATAGCAACAGAAGCTAATTTTGATTTTCCTGGATCACATGCTTTGCATGTACCGTCGGTGTCTGTGTAATAGTTATCTTTGCACCTACAATAAGTATCTTCACTGGTTGTTTTATCACCAGCGTTTCTAGTGGAATCATCGGTACAAGTGACACACGCATGATCTTGTATACGTTGATTTAGCGAACAAGTGAGATGTTCACAATTTGTGTTTCCTCCTGTGAGTGGAGTATCTGCCGCATGGGTAGAACCATCGGCACATTTGAAACATTGTGCGTCTTTAACATATTCATTCACAGCGCACTTACCAACCAAACAAGAAGTGTCGCTACCAGATGCTTTTGCTCCTGGAGCAGCAGTTGAACCAGCGGCACAATCCTTACATTCGTTTGTGTCTACGTATTGATCGCGAGCACAGATAATATCTTGACAAACTTCACTTACAACACTAACTTTATCTGTAGTGTATTTGTTTCCAAATGTAGAAGTTCCCTGTGGACATGTACCACATTGGTTTTGCGAGTTGACATATTGATCGGCAGCACATGTAACAACGTCACAAGCACTATTAACGTTAGTTGGATCTCCTGCGGCGTTTGTTGTCCCCGCACCACAAGCCTTACACACTCCAGCCGCTACATATTGATTTATTAAACAGGTGCCGGCGGCGCACGCGGTATTAGTAGTAAGTTGGTCATTAAATTCACCAGTTGCACAGGATTTGCATGTACCACTACTTAAAAACTCATTTTTCCTACATTTTGTACTGTCAGCATTCCTGTAGAAAGACAAGTAGTTATCACTTAAAATTGCTAGGTCACTCAATTTGAATGCCATTTTCTTTCCGAAATTAGTTTCGCCATTTGCACCAAATTCTTTTGTTAATATATATTGAGTACCAAACGACCCGTCAGCTAACTGCTCCAACATGTATAACTTTATCTTTCCAGGAATTTTCACAGCGATCATGCACAACGACATTTCTATATCTTGTATATCTCCCTTAATATTTTGTGTTTTGGTCCAGGTTCCTGTATCGACATCCTGTAAGTATATTATTATCAAATTGTTAGAATTGAATGCTACTTGTGACCCCTTACAGCTCACGGTAGCAGCCACTGATGTTCCTATATTAATTGTTGTGCTTTCTTGTTTTTGAATTTCTGTCAACGCTGAAAAGGTAATTTTGTACCATGCTACCATTTTGTTCTCTACTGATGCTATTAAAATATCGTCGTGATTCAAGTCTACATGAAGCGTAGATGCAGTTGTAGTAAGCACCTTCGTGTGAATTTTTGACCATGTGTCATCATTGTAAACAAATACACAAACTTGTTTACTTCCTACTGTCGCAGCATACTTTCCACCCGTTGGCATAGCTACTTCTTTTCCAATGTCATCGTCCGTGGAAAGATAAGAAAATTCTTCGGTAAATGAACTTCCATCTTTTTTGTAAAAGTAAACATATTTCGTCGCACTGTCACCTATCATTATTTGTGTATCGCCGGTCGTAGTATCCAAATGAGGTCCCTTCGAAATAGCAACTGAAGTACAGGCTTTAGCAATTGTTGCACTTTCCGTGTACGTTGTTCCGTCATGGCTGTAGTACTTTACTTCAGTTCCATAACATACGGCCACTTCATTAGATTGGGAATAATCAACATCAACTATGTTTGCTCCTGATATTGAGTTTTCAAATTTATATTTCCAGTACTGTTGAAGCCCATTCTTACTCGCTGCCGCGTAGTGAAATAGTAGTAAGAGTATGGATGCATATATTTTCATCATATTGATGTGATATCTGATCTAATATATATATAATATTTTTTAATCATACGGTATAAAAGGGTATTTCCTTACTCTAAAAATGAGGTGCTGTTGGTTTTTCTTCTTCTTTATGTGCGTTGTAACTTTTGTACAAATAAGGCTACGTCAACAACGTGATGCATTAAAGTTTCCTCAAAAATTCGCGGTGAATTATAGAATTGAACAAAATAATATTACTAAGCGAGAAACTGCTAAAATGATAATAAAGGGGGAGAGAATGCTGTACGGAGCCCCTCCAGTTGATATACGTAATGGATCCTTCTCCTCTTATAAAGCAATGCAAATTAATTGTTATGTAAGTGTCAAGGCAGCGCCCACATCATTTCATACTTTTTCTATACAAACAAAAGGTGAAACGTTGAAGTCTGTCACAGTCATTACAAACAATGAAGGTGTAGCAAGCACTTTTTTGAATCATAAATTTTATTACCTAAACCCTACATTTTTTGTCACACATCGGTATGATGGAGATAATAGCCATGCTACTGAAGGCAGTGCCCTATCTTTTGGAATTGTAGAAATAAGTAACTTACCGATAGTGGTAGATAAACCATTGGGTTTTGATTACGTGAAACTATAAAGACTTTTACTTATATTGTAAATGGGATATCCCCTGCCACGAAGTTCACAAGAAAATTACACGAAGTACTTCAACAAGGTTATTCAAAAAGGTTGCTTAGAAAATTATAAAATTCTTTGGGTGGGAAGCCCATTACCTTGTCGTTTTAAGTCGAATGAAACAAAAGGAATTCTAGCTCCCAACAACGTTTTCATTGTTAAGAAGGATGAAGAATTTCAGTACGCTGTGATGGATAACAAGGAGAATATGTTTAAGCTTCCTAAAAAATTCTTTACCGTATGCTTTCCAAACGTTTCTATTAATTCTATTCCAGAAAATAATCGTGTTCACTACCAAATTACAAAGAAACAAAAAGTTTTTCTACCATACATACCTGACACTTTTTTAGAGCAAAAGAAAACGAAGACAAGTAGGAAGAGAAGAAAAATGTACCATAATCAAACAATGGACTCACCACCAGCGGAGAAAGACATAGAGAGTATAGATTTTACGAAGAAAAAGATTCCATCATGGTATGTTTTACAGAAGAAAGAGAACAAAAAAGAGATATTTAAACGTCAGGTCATATTAATGATACGGTCAATTATCAGTTTGGTAGACACTAGTAATTTCGTACTAGAAGATCCTTTTCATAGGGTAAAAGAAGTGGAAGATATTCATAAAAAAGAGGAATACATGGAAAAGATGAAAATAATTATTTCCTTTATATTTCACTACTGTAGGGCCGAATTAGGCTTACACACGAGTAATACCGACATTATTAAAACCGCAGAAGAGTTTTGTGCAAGTTTGAATGCCTAATATGGTTCAACATGATATATTTTTTACAAATGCCGCACTGTGAATTATTGCTTATGTGTTTATCGGCACATGAAATGTGAGCATATTGTTGACCACAGTTACACTTTAGCAAACTAAAATCGGTAATACTGACGATAGATTCAGCCAATGTCTTTCCACACAAGTAGCACGAAGGCTTTGACATGATATCGGCCTCACATTTCTTTCTTGTTAACGTAATAGCTTGAACAGAGGTTTCTTTTTGCATCTTCTCCAACAGCTTTAATGGTGGGTGCTCCATCGACCGCTTGCAATACTCAATTTGATTTGGCGCTTGGTTTTGTAGAGCATCTAAAAAATTACCATTGCCCATCCACCCGTACGCGTATTCTAGCTCAGCGTTTATCTTATTGTTGTACTTGGACTTCAATTTTTCATGATGTTCCTTTCGCTGTAAGCTACTCATTTCCGCATTGTAACCCAACATCTTTGCTTTTATAAACGTCGCGTTGAATATATATATATAAATAAAGTTTCTAAGTTTCATTTACACGACGTGTATGTGTCAATTTTAAATTAGTGAATAGTGTTCTTATACATCAATATTAACCCTAATTATAACTCTACTTGCTCTACACTTTTTTTTTTTTGAGGGCTTCATTTGCTCTACAATTTAAACCACCAGTAAACTACATGCTTAATAATATACAAGCCCAATACCAACAACGAATAAAGCAATCAAACTATACTACACCTTCAACCAAACGATTGTTTTGAAACAAAAAAAAGTTACTACTTAAGAGTTTAAATTTGATAAGTATATATACCCCAAAAAAACTAAACTAAAATGTCATCATCTGTTACAGTTCAAAAAGTATTTTCAGCTTTCTGGAATGAGAAGACATCGCAAAAAACTAAATCGCAAGAGTGTAGTGATTCGGACAGCGATGTCGAAGAGCAACGCAAAAAACGAAAAAAGAGAATGAGAAAGAAGAGTTCAAAGAAACAACGGAAGCCAAAAGAAGCGAGCGCGTTTCGAGTGAGGCATGCTATTCCGACAAGGGTAGTCGATGAGAAAACCAACCCGGAAATTCAATGCTACGAATTAAACTTTCGTCCTACTGACGATAATAAAGAGGAGCTGATAGCATCCACTACTTTCTTCAACAGTAGGAATAAGAAAAGACAAACGTATGACCACGTTTCTCCATTCGATTGGCCGGTTGTTCGTGCAATTATTCAAGACGATGCTCCTACATCCTTCGATATTCATGCTCAAAATAAGAGAAACAAGGAAAGGCCTTACATGGAGGCAGTTTCTAGAGCGTACGAGGAGAGTTTCTTACGGCCACCAGATACCTCAAAAGGTGAACGTCCATGCTTAGCAGGGAAGGATTGCGAAGGTCTACAAATTATTTGTGAAAACGACAATGCATTTATCCTGACAGAATTCTTCTTACCAAGTCAGTGGAAAAAAATCCAAGAGACTGGTAGGAGACCCGTCGAAGTTAACCTTTGCTTAATGTGCATGCGTAACGAAATTGCACGAGCTCTATTGAATTCAAGGGCAGATCAAATGGCAATCCGTGAAGGTGTAACACTTCAACCGTACTACAACATCGTAGGATTACCTGGAGAATACGATGTCAGCAATTGTATCTGTTCCGACCCAGCAGTACACGAAGGACTATTGGAACCTATAGTTCTACACCAACAATGTGCTTACAAGTACGATGACTCCAACGGAAAACGAAGATATATTCAATGGAAATACAGCTACCCAAGCTCTAGTAGCAATAAAGAAGGTAATTCAAGTTTTCAATGAGGGGACAGATTGGAAATAGTTCTGTCCCCGCGCAAAATTTTATACACCCTTTTTTACCAAATATATGTGAGTTTCTTAAAACGGAGTTCACTGGTAATGGAGTGGAAAATCTATTTCAAGGAAATTTTGTCGATAGGGTTGATCTCTTTGATGAAAAAATACCATCAGAATTGATATGGGATCCGTTGAATATTGCAAAATACCGTGAACGAGCAGAAGGAAGACGTATTTACTGTGTGTTGGTTAAAACGATCAATCAAATTCATGAGTTGAAGAAGTTAGAAGGCCTCACACAAAAAACAAAGTATTTCTTGTGCCTTTATGAAGACATGCATATTCCACTGATCAATTACATTGACATGTTGGTTGAAAAGCAAATGAATCATCTAAATTTAATAAGTTATACACAACACGGTACAGAACCAGTTCTCATACCGGAATTTAGAATTAATTGAAGGTGTTCAACAGCATTCATTAAACGAATCATGAAGCATAAAAGCTACGAACGGTTTGGCAAATTAATTGATGCGAAGAAATTTATTCTCACAGATGATTATCTATGCACACAAATTAACTTAGCAAATAATGTTACTATTCCGCCACCTGCCATTCATCTTCAACCAGAGATGAAATTATTTGAGGATGGGGAAGCTTTTCATGAGGGATTGCTGCCAGATGTGCTACGATATGTCATCAACTGTAATTTTTTCAGCGAGACGAAAAAAAATCATCCGTTGGTGCACCTTATTTCAAAAAGTTTGCCACAGAGGTGCACGATACGCAACCTCTCTGATATTCTTCACGAATACAGTAGAAAACATACGTATGTTTATGATTTCGTAATTTCATGTATGCGTTGTAGTATGTTGGGACTCTACAAGAGCAGCCAAGTACGACCTCCATTCCACATTCGAAAAGTTTTAATTGATGTTTTTAAGAATAAAACAAAAAATGAATTCCTTCAGTGGATGCTTATGGATCATCAACAGCTGCTCTTTTATATCATTAAAGAATTTTTAGTATTTGCTTGTCGCTTAGTTCCTAGCCTTTACAATGAAATTCGAGGACGATATAGTTGGGGGAAATTTGAAGATGGCGTTATGCAAGCTATGAATGCTGTGAGGAAATATGAATTTTGGGATAAAGATAATCCCTTACTATTTTCAAACGTTGAAAGTATGTTAGCGTCTGTTAACAAGCAACAGATACATCATCTTTATCGACCGATCAAAACTTCTTTTGCGTTCGCTGTCATGACGGAATGTGTAAGAATTGATGAAGAAAGGTGTCAAACTAAAACGAATACCGCAACTAAGCTAGAATGGAAGGAAATAATGTACAAGCTAGCGATACGAACAAAAGAAAAATGTATGCCATTTTATCTTCTTGAGTGTTTCCATGTTTCACATCAAACCATTAATACGATAACACAAATTCAGGAAGTGTTTTTAGAGGAAGGGTCAAAAAGTAGCTTAAAGCAATTTTTACTGTCCTTATCTCGAAATGAGTTCGAAGTCGTAAGAGATTTCTCAGATGCATTCGATAGAAAGCATAACGTTCGAATTTTCGACCTTCCTTGTCATACGTACATAAATCAGTGTATTGCTTTAAGGCGTAAACATAAAGTACCGAATGGTGTTGATTTACCGAAACACGTTGGCGAGGTTATGGTATGCTTGAATTGTAAGTCATTTAAGTCGTTCATTAACCATTACGATAACAAAGGCAATGTTTGTAATCTGTATGCGTACGGGTTCCAGAAGGTACTTGTTGAAGACGATTGTGAAGATTGTAAGTTAAAAGTGTATTGTGGAAAAAGATGTGACAAATCTGACGGTAAAAAGCGACACAATTACTCTTCTGAATACTCTTCGTTCCTTCATATATCTGAAGATCACATGAGAAAGAGCCAGAACGAGAGGCAACGAAAGCGTGAAGCGAAAGAATTACGAAAAGAGTATGAAAATGAAATATGTTCAAACACAGAATTGGTTAAAGTAAACCTGTTAGGGCGAATACTTCAATTTTATGGTAAATTGTACACTCTATGTCCAAGCTGTGGAAACGCCTTTGCTTATAGTGGTAAGCACTTCAACGGGAAAAAAGGATTTTATTGTGGTTGCTGTTTAAGTGCACAGGGAGAGTTGTACACCACTATTTCATGTTCTCATTGCCTTGCAATAAAGAATAATGAGTCGTGGCAGCCACTTACTGTTCGGGGAGAGGAGAATGAAGATGAGCGGAGTCAGATTTATTTGTGCAACGGCTGTTACAAACCGTGGATTCGAGACAGCACTCAGTTGTTGAAGATGAGCACGATTCACAAAGGATTAAAGGAAAAATGGAAACGATTAAAGCATCCAAGCAACAATTGACAACGTATAAAAAGATTAATTTATATATTTAAAATGCATGTTGAAATATCTCTTTACTTTATATTTTGTATCATGTGCTCCGTTTTTTATCCACAGGGAGCTATGACAACAATACTTTTACTTATACTATTAGCTATCCACCAATATACCTACCATATTGCGATGATGGCCCCTCCGATTGTTGGAATCTTTAATCATTGCACAGAATGTAAAAGGATGACCGTAAATTCTTACATCCATTGTACTGTATGCGACAAATGCTTTCCCCCATCTTATATTCATTCGGACTTTTTCAAACGGTGTGTGAATAGGGATATGGCCCGTAGGTATGTAGCTGTAGTAAAAATACAACTAGGCCTCAATGTTGTCTTATCGCTACTTCAATGCATAGTATATCCACCATTTTTGTTCGTCGTAATAACAACCTTAATTTCATCTAAATCCATACTAGGAAAACTTCACGATAATATATAAAGGATAAGTATTTTAAATAAATGTCAAAAATAAGTGTTGAACCAATACCCCATGAAGATATAGCTCCTATTGATATCAATATGATCGATTTGTACTCTACTATGTGGATAGATATTTTGGTAGGAATGGTGTTACTGTTTACAATTTTTAAAGTAATAAAAAGATTAAAGTAGTTTCTTTTAAAATAGCATAGTGCCTGGATTTAATTTAATTTTACCTGGTGCAATCTTTACTTTTTTCTTCTTAACGATTTGTGTATCTACCTCCCAATCAAACTTCTTCATCGCCTCCTCAGTAAACCCTGCTTCTTTCCACTCGCTCTCCGTAGGCTCAAAATAAGTCTTTAAATCGCTTATTTTAGACGTTAATAAACGTAATGTTTGACAATTTCCTCCAATTTTGCGTAAGTCGGAAAAAGTATATTGCATTTGACATAAGAATGGAAGGTCTAATCCTAAAACGGCCAACTGGTGGATGTTTATGCTTGTGGAAAGCATGTCAGAAGCACTTATTTCCAACGTCTCCAACTGATTGGTGTCCATCAACTTAAAATGTTCTGGGGATATACCCATTGTTCGCATATGGCTAAAGCAAAAACCAAAATCAATAAGACTGGACATAGTGTACACGTTTGCTATTTCATGAAACTTTATCCCTTCTTCAATAAACGATTCTGGTAAATATCCGTTCAACTTCAAGGTGTGTAAACTTGTTCCACTGTTGATTTTGTTACGTAGTGTTGTTTTCGAATTAAACAAGTTATTGAAATACGATTTAGGTCGTTCCATCTTATTCAACTCTCTTCGTTTTTCTATCTGGATAGTCATGGCCTTCAACCGATCTTCTCCAAAGTTAGCAAACAATTGGTCTTTTGATGCTGGATGGCACGTCGGACACGTATTTGTTATTTTTTCTTTACAATACTGAATTACACAGCTCAAATGAAATGTACATCCACATTCAAATTTGGCAGTATTCGGTTGTAAGTACGAATTACAAGTTAGGGTATCGGAACAAAGGGAACACTGCATTTAGAAAGATAAATGGAACATTTATAGTATAAAAATATTAGCTACTACATAAATTTTACAACGAATGCCTCGGTTGAAGAAGAATTTCAAAGCGTGATCCTGGTGCGGCGTAACTCATCGCCTTGCCAATTACGAGTTCATTTAGGTGTCTATAGTTTTGTAAGAAATGTTGAAGATCTCGAGGGTCACCACCTAAAGC
>MDTG01050674.1_pt1 | contig 17315 bp, 10 predicted proteins | sample 811421 | NCBI WGS metagenome assembly MDTG01 (sample SAMN05326645, study PRJNA326480) | marine metagenome | isolation source: seawater | place: Pacific Ocean: South East | collected 2011
AATACTAAGTATAAGATCACAAACAATTTTGCTCTCCTCTGTAATTTGATCTTCGGTACAAAATATATGCGCATCATCTTGGGTAAATGCTCTAACTCTCATTAATCCATGAAGTGCTCCTGATGGTTCATATCGATGAACTTTACCAAATTCAGACATTTTAAGAGGCAAATCTCTATAACTTTTCAAACCTTGATTAAAAACTTGAACACAGCCTGGACAATTCATAGGTTTAATTGCAAAAATTTTTTCATCTGGTGTAGTTGAGGTATACATGTGTTGTCCAAATTTATCCCAATGTCCTGACTTTTCCCAAAGAGATCTATCTAATATTTCTGGGGTATTTATCTCTTTATAACCAGCGTTCTTTTGTTTAAATCTCATATAATCAACTAATTTTTGAAATAGAGTCCATCCTTTTTCGTGCCAAAAAACAGATCCTGGACTCTCCTCTCTAAAATGATATAGGTCCATTTCTTTTCCTAACTTCCTATGATCTCTTTTTTCAGCTTCTTCAATCCTTTTTAGATATTCATCAAGTTCTTTTTGAGATGGCCATGATGTTCCGTAAATTCTTTGTAACATCTCATTCTTTGAGTCTCCTCGCCAATACGCTCCTGCAACTTTTGTTAACTTAAAATATTTTCCGATTCTGCCTGTTGAAAGTAAATGTGGACCTCTACATAAATCATGCCATTTTCCATGAAAATAAATAGATACTTCCTCTCCTTTTGGAATACTTTTAATTATTTCTGCTTTATAAATTTCACCAGATTTTTTAAAATGTTCTATAGCTTTATCTCTTTCCCATACTTCTTTATGAGTTGGTTCATCTCTTTCAACAATTTCTTTCATTTTTTTTTCTATTTTTTGAAGATCTTCCTGAGTAAAAGGTTCCTTCCTAGCAAAATCATAATAAAAACCATTGTCAATCACTGGCCCTATAGTCACTTGAGTTCCTGGAAAAAGTTCTTGTACTGACATTGCAAGAACATGTGCTGTATCATGTCTTATTGTTTCAATACCTTCTTTATCTTTAGAAGTATGAATTTTTACTGAACAATCATTTTTTATTTCAAAGTTTAAGTCCTTTAAATTGCCATCAACACTTATTACTAATGCTTGCTTTAATAAAGATTTACTTATTTTGTTAGCAATATCTATACCTGTAATTGTTTTATTAAAATCAATTTTTTTTCCGTCCTGTAGTGTTATTTTTGGCATTTGTTTATTTTTTTATTAATTTCTTATACTCTGTGTACGTAGAAAAACACATTTTTTCAATTTCAAACTTTTTTATTACATTTTTTCTCGCTTCAACACCCATTGACTCTATTGTTTGGCGATCTAAATTTAATACATGGACTATTTTATCAGCTAATTTTTCAACATTTCCACTTTCGAATAAAAAACCTGTTTTATTGTCAATGACTGTTTCGGTGGATCCTCCAATGTTACTTGCAATAACTGGTTTCTCCATTGACTGAGCTTCTACTGAAACCCTTCCAAAAGCTTCGGGTTCAATCGATGCTGATATTATGATTCTTGAAACTTTGTATGCTAAAGGCATTAAATCACAGCTTTCAATAAATTTTAAATGATCATGAAGTCTAAATCTATCAACCAAACTTTCTAATTTTTTTCTATATATTTTTCTACCCTGGTCACTTCCTAATATTATTGCATAAAATGGAAACTTATAATGTTCATTTATTCTATTTAATGACTCAATAAACAACTCTTGTCCTTTCCAAGATGTCAATCTACCTGGCAATAAAATTATTGGTCTATCATTTTTAATTCCCCATTTTTTTAGAAGTTTTATTTCATCTGAATGGTGAATCTTTTTAGAATTAAAGTATTCAGTATTGATACCTCTAAATATTACTAAAAATTTTTTAATTTTTTTTACGTAGTCAGGATACTTTTCATTAATATGTGAGAATATAAAATTTGACCCTGCAATAACTAAATCTGATTTTAGCATTACTGAATTATATTTTTTTTTTAGATTATTGTTGAAATTATATGTACCATGGAAGGTTGTAACAAATTTTTTTCGAGTTAACTTAGTTGCAAGAAAGCATGACCAAGCTGGCGCTCTACTTCTTGCATGAATAATATCAATATTAAAAATTAAAATAACAAAAGTTAATATTAATGAATTTATTAACATTAAAAGTGGATTTTTACTGTGAACTGGGATTCTAATGACTTTTACTTTTTTTTTATTAACAAATTTTATTAGCTTGCCACCACTTGTTGCAATATATGATCCAACTTTATTTTCTGCTAAGTAATGTGCTAGATCGTAACAACCAGTTTCGGCTCCTCCATAGTCAAGGCTAGGAATTACTTGTAAAACTTTTAATTTTGATGACATATGGTAAAATAATATAATATCAGAATAGTTCTACAAAACTTACATGAAAAAATATAAATTTCTCAAAATATCAAAAACTAAAAAGCTAAGATATATAGGCAATTATTTCAAAAAAAACCTATATATAATTTTTCTTCACGGTTTTGCATCAGATATTAAAGGTAAGAAACCACGATCATTAAAAAAATATGCAGTAAAAAACAAACTTGGTTTTTTGGCTATGGAATACTCTGGCCATGGAAAATCATCAGGGCTATTTACCAACAGCAATATAAGCATCTGGAGCAATGATGTAAAAATTTCTATAAAAAAAATAGTAAAAAAAAATGATTTTATTTTAATAGGATCAAGTATGGGAGCTTGGTTATCCCTAATTTTGTTCAAGTATTTTAAAAAACAAATTAAAGGGTTTATTGGTATTGGATCAGCTCCTGAATTTATAACACTGTTGATGTGGAGTAAATTTTCAAAAAAAATAAAAAACGAAATTATTAAAAAGGGTATTACAAAAATTAAAAAAGGGAATTATGAATACTTAATAACTAATCAATTAATTAAAGACGGAAAAAAAAATAAAAATAAAGTATTGAATAAAAATATTAAATCAAAAGTACATGTGACTATGGTTCATGGAGAAAAAGACGAAGTAGTTCCTGTAGTTTACTCAAAAAAAATTTTAAAACTTTTTACTAATGCCAAAAAAAAAATTAAAATCATAAAAAATGGAGATCATAGCTTGTCTTCAAAAAAAAATCTGAATATAATAATTAAAGAATTAAATTTAATTGTTAGTAAAATTATTAACTAGCTGCGCCAATAATTTTAATTTTTGATAAAGGATTATCGATCTTATCAAGCATTTCTTTCGGACAGATTTGATAAAAATAATTTATTTCAATTTCAAAATTATCTAAAATTTTTTTTGATATATTTGAATTTGTCTCTTCATAGTGCCTAAATATTAATCCCTGTAAAAATTTTTTCCAATGATCTGTTTCTAATCTTTGCCAAACTACTGATTCTGAGTTTACTCTTTTATCAAATTCATTTTTTTCATCATAAACAAACGCCATTCCTCCTGTCATTCCAGCTGCAAAATTATCACCAATATTTCCAAGAATTACTACATTTCCTCCAGTCATATACTCACACCCATTAGAATCACAACCTTCCACTACTGCAGTTGCTCCGGAATTCCTAACAGCAAATCTTTCTCCTGCTTGACCAGATGCAAATAAATAACCTGATGTTGCACCATATAAAACTGTATTTCCAACTATTGTATTTTTATTTGAAATTAAATTACTATTATCCTGTAATTTAATAGAAATAGTCGCTCCTGACAGACCTTTTCCAACATAATCATTAGCATCACCTTTTAAGTTCAATTTTAAACCTTTAATTCCAAATGCGCCAAATGACTGGCCAGCTGAACCTATAAAATTTAAAGTAAATGAGTTTTCTTTAAGCTCATTTTTATTAAATTTTTTATAAAGATTGTAAGATATTCTTGTCCCTACAGCCCTGTGAGTATTTTCTATTTTGTATTCTAATTTTGTATCGATTTTTTCATCTATATTTTTTTTTAGATCAGGCCAGACTATTTGATCCAAGGTATCTGGAACATGATTAATTGATTTATTTTCACAATAACGTTTATTTTTACCTGGGTCTGCTTGAACAAAAAGTGGATTTAAATCTAAATCATCTAAATTTGAAGAACCTTTTCCAACTTGTCTTAATAAGTCTGTTCTTCCTATTATTTCATTTAAAGATTTAAATCCCAGCTCAGATAATATTTCTCTAACTTCTTCTGCTATGAATGTAAAAAGGTTGACTATTTTTTCAGGCGTTCCTGTAAACTTTTTTCTTAATTTTTCGTCTTGAGTACATACTCCAACTGGACATGTGTTTGAATGACACTGTCTTACCATAATACATCCCATAGCTACTAAAGCTGTTGTCGCCACTCCAAATTCTTCAGCTCCCATCATTGCTGCTATGACAACATCTCTCCCAGTTTTAATTCCTCCATCAGTTCTTAAAGTTACTGTATGTCTTAAATTATTAAGTGTTAATACTTGATTTGCTTCAGACAAACCCATCTCCCAAGGAATGCCTACGTACTTAACGCTTGTTTGTGGTGTCGCTCCAGTTCCTCCACTATGTCCCGAAATTAAGATAATATCCGCTTTAGCCTTAGCCACTCCAGCAGCAATTGTGCCTACTCCTGATGAGGCTACTAGTTTTACACCTATTCTGGCATTTGGATTGATTTGCTTTAAATCATAAATTAACTGTGCCAAATCTTCTATTGAGTAAATATCATGATGAGGAGGAGGTGAAATTAGTGATACACCAGGAGTTGAATGCCTAAGTTTTGCAATCTCTTTTGAAACTTTAAAACCTGGAAGTTGTCCACCTTCTCCCGGTTTAGCCCCTTGAGCAATTTTAATCTCTATTTCGTCACAATTATTTAAATAATTAATAGTGACTCCAAATCTTGCGGATGCAATTTGCTTAACCTTAGAACTTGCGCTGTCACCATTAGGCAAAATTTTATATCTTTTTTCATCCTCGCCACCTTCTCCGCTGCATGATGCGCCTTTAATTTTATTCATTCCAATTGCTAAAGTTTCATGTGCTTCCTTAGATAAAGCTCCATGCGACATACTTCCACTTCCGAATCTTTTAAGAATATTATTTATAGGTTCAACCTCTGCTATGTTTATTCGCTTGTTCTTTTTAAAATCTATTAAGTCTCTTAAATTAATTGGAGGTAAATCATAAATTCCTTTGGAATATTTTTTATAAATTTCGTATGATTTACTAGTTACTGCAGTCTGCAATAAATGAATAAGACTTCCCTGGTATCGATGAGTTTCACCGTTTTTTCTGTATTTATATAATCCACCTATTGGCAATATATTCGGACCAGCGGCATATGCTTCTTTATGAATTTGTTTTATTTTTTTTTCAATACCTATCAAACCGATACCAGAAATTTTGGATAATACTCCCGGAAAAAATTCATTAACTAAAGTTCTGCTAAGACCTACGGTTTCAAAATTACATCCCCCTCTGTAAGAGCTAATAACTGATATTCCCATTTTAGACATAATTTTTAATAGACCTAAATTTATTGCTTTTACGTATCTTTTTATACAATCATCAAAAGTAAAATTTCCAAAAAGTTTTTTACTAAATCTTTGATATACGCTGTCGAATGCTAAATACGGATTTATCGTAGTAGTACCAACGCCAATTAATGTTGCATATGAGTGAGTGTCTAGTGCTTCGCCTGTTTGAACATTAATTGATATATATCCTCTTAACTTTAGTTTTATAAGATGAGTATTGATTGCTCCTACACAAAGAAGCATAGGAATTGCAAATTTTTTATATGATAGATTTTTATCACTTAAAACTAATTGAGTTATGCCCTGTCTGGTAGCTATCTCAGCTTCTTTTTTAACCCTATTTATAGAATCTTCTAAAGTTTCATTTTCTGAAAATGTACAGTCGATAAATCTAAAATTAGATTTAAAAAACTCTAAAAATTTTTCAAATTGTGAATTTGAAAGTATTGGACTTTCTAAAACATAAATTTTTTTTTCTACTAGATTATTAAAATTTAAAATATTTCCCAAATTTCCAAATCTAGTCTTTAAACTCATAACTTTATTTTCTCTTAAAGAATCTATAGGAGGATTAGTTACTTGACTAAAATTTTGTCTAAAAAAATGGTATAGAGGTCTATATTTGTCAGAAAGGACTGCTAGTGGCGTATCATCACCCATTGATCCAATCGCTTCTTTAGCTTCTTCGACCATCGGATGTAATATAAGCTCTAGATCTTCTAGACTATAACCAAAACAGTGTTGCTTCTTTCTAAGCTCATTACCTTCATAAATATTTTTTTCATTTTTAATTTTAAATTTTTTATCTAAATCAATTATCTGATTATCAAAATGCTTATACTCTTTTGCTAAATAGTTTTTAATTTCATTGTTTTTATAAACTTTTCCATTTTTTATCATAACTCCTAAAATATCCCCAGGACCTAATCTCCCTTTTGATACAATCTTTTCTTCTTTTATGTTAATCATTCCTGTCTCAGAACCAGCAAATAACATTTTATCACTACTAACTGTATATCTTAATGGTCTAAGTCCGTTTCTGTCTGTTGAAACGATCGCCCATTCATTATCAGTAGCGGCTATAGCTGCTGGACCATCCCATGGTTCCATAGTGCTATTTAAAAAATTAAATAACTGCTGATGACTTTTTGGTAAAATTTTATTTTTTTTAGACCATGCGTCAGGTATTAACATTAGTTTAGCTAAGGGTGCGGGTTGTCCTGAAATATTTAATAATTCAAATACATTGTCTAAAGAAGCTGAGTCCGAATTCCCAGCAGGAATTACTGGTTTAAGATTGTCTATATTATCAAATAATTGACTTGACATTTCTTGCTCATGAACTTTCATCCAATTAATATTCCCTTTAAGTGTATTAATTTCACCATTATGAGCTAATGCTCTAAAAGGTTGGGCCAAATCCCAACTTGGAGCTGTATTTGTTGAAAATCTTTGATGAAAAATAGCATATCTAGAAACAAATCTTTCATCTTTTAAATCAGGATAAAAATCTGATAAACATTCAGCAAGAAACATACCTTTGTAAATAATTGATTTTGAACTAAATGAACAAATATAAAAACTATTCAACTGATTGTTAGTTATTGTTTTTTCAATTATTCTCCTTGTTTCGTATAGCTTTCTTTCTAGTAACTTGCCTCTTAGTAATTTGTTATTTGATTTAAATATAATCTGAGCTATCTCTGGTCTAGTTAGTTCTGCTTTATCTCCAAGTACACTAGGATTTATTGGAACCTGTCTCCATCTATATATATTAAAATTATTTTTTAAAAGTCCAGTTTCAATTAGTGTTTTACACTTTTCTTGAGCTTTATAGTCATTTCTGGGTAAAAATATCATTCCAACACAAATTTCTGAGTCATCATATTTACGACCATAATTTTCAATTTTTTCTTTAAAAAAGTTTTTTGAAATTTCTAAATGAATTCCAGCACCATCACCTGTTTTCCCGTCTATATCGACTGCTCCTCTATGCCAGACAGCTTTTAAGGCCTGGATTGCATATTCAATAACTTTTCTAGATTTTTTTCCTTCAGTTGAAGCTACTAAACCCACGCCGCAAGCGTCATGCTCTTGGTTTTCAAAATAAACATGATTATCTTTTAAAAGTTTTAAATTTTTTAATCTTAAGTTTTTCATGCTACTATCTTTTCTTTTTCTATCTTTTTTTCTAAAAATCTATTTATTGAAAAAGCAGCATCTCTTCCATCCTTTATGGCCCATACAACTAAAGAAGCTCCACGGACTATATCGCCTGCAGCAAATACACCTTCAATACTTGTTTCTAGAGTATCAAAATCTACTTTTACTGTTCCTGATTTAGTAACTTTTAATTCTTTCTCACCGAATAATTCTGGTATTTCTTCTGGATCAAAACCAAGAGCTTTAATAACCATATCGACTTCTAATTCAAATTCAGAACCCTTTTGAATAAATGGTTTTCTTCTCCCACTTTCATCTGGTTCACCCAATTGCATTTTATTTACTATTAAGCTTTGTAATTTATTTTCACCTTTAAATTCTTTTGGGTCTGATAACCACAAAAATTCAACTCCTTCATCTTCAGCATTAAATACTTCTCTTATTGAGCCTGGCATATTTTCCCTATCTCTTCTGTACAAACATTTTACTGATTTAGCATTTTGCCTTATTGATGTTCTTACACAGTCCATAGCGGTGTCACCACCTCCTATTACAATTACGTTCTTGCCTTCAGAATTTAAGGTTCCATTATCAAACATTTCAACACGGTCGCCTAGGCCCTTTTTATTTGAGGCAGTCAAAAATTCCATTGCTGGAAAAATATTTTCTAACTTGTTTCCTGGTAAAGAAATTTCTTTTGCTTTATAAACTCCTGTTGCAATTAAAATTGCATCATGCTTTTCACGAAGTTGTTCTAATTTTATTTTTCTTCCTACTTCAAAATTTTGAAAAAACTTAATACCACTTTTCTCGAGCAGCTTGGTTCTTCTTTCGACTACAAATTTTTCAAGTTTAAAATTAGGTATTCCATATATAAGTAATCCACCAGGCCTGTCATACTTATCATAAATATTAACTTGATATCCCTTTTTTCTTAATTCTTCTGCGCAAGCTAATCCAGCGGGTCCTGCTCCGATAATTCCTACACTTTGTTTTTTCTCATTTAGTATTTTTAAAGGTTTTATCCATCCTTTTTCCCAAGCATTTTCTGTGATAAATTTTTCAATCGAACCGATTGTTACAGTTCCGTGTCCAGATTTTTCAATTACACAATTTCCTTCACAAAGCCTATCTTGGGGACAAATTCTTCCACAAACTTCTGGCATATTATTTGTGCTCTGAGATAAGTGAAAAGCCTCTTCTAATCTTCCTTCTGCAGTAAGTTTTAACCAATCTGGAATATTATTACTTAACGGGCAATGAACTTGACAAAAAGGAACACCACATTGCGAACACCTGCTAGATTGCTCTTTTGCCTTTTCATTAATAAATTCATTATAAATTTCAAAAAAATCCTTTTTTCTCTCATTTGAATTTCTTTTTGGTGGTGTTTGTTTACCTATTTTTACAAATTTAAGCATTTTTTCTGACATTTGATGGCTAATTTATATCAAATAAATCAATGCTTAAACCTAATTTAGGTCATGTTTTATGACTAATAAATTTAAAAAAGCCATGTTATAATACTTTTTTGAACTAATCGCATGACTAATATGCACTAAAGTTATTGCTTTATTTTAGCATTAATTTCTTTATTTAATAAAAATCCTAATGACTTCTAATTATATTGAAATATTTATTTTGTCTTTAGTTCAAGGAATTTCAGAATTTATACCTGTAAGTTCGTCAGCTCACTTATTATTATTATCTAAATTAAATAATTTTTCATCAAGCTCTTTACCTATCGATGTAAGTTTACATTTGGGATCTCTACTTGCAATAATTTTTTACTTTAGAAAAGACTTAATAAATTTTTTTACAAATAAAAGTCTGGCATTGCTTATAATTCTAGGATCAATTCCATTAATAGTAATTGGATTTATATTATATAATACCAATTTAATTTACTACTTAAGAAGTATTGAAATAATAGCATGGACCACTTTAATTTTTGGAATACTTATGTATTTTTCTGACAATGTAAAAATAAATAAGAAATTTGATGAAGATATAAATATTAAAAATATATGTATAATAGGTATATTTCAAATTCTTGCTTTAATACCTGGGGTTAGTAGATCGGGTATCGTAATTACAGCTGGAAGATTTTTGAATTTTGATAGATATGACTCGGCAAAAATTTCTTTCTACCTATCAATACCGGCTCTTGGAGGGGCGAGTGTATTAGGATTAAAAGATATCGTTAATCAAAACTTTGAATTTAATTCCTTAATTGTCTTCAGCGCAATCTGCTCATTTTTATTTTCTTATATAACAATTAAATATTTTTTAGCTTACGTTAAAAAATTTTCTCTAAAGGCATTTGTATATTATAGAATTTTTTTAGCGGGAATAATATTTGTAATTATATATTCTTAGTCTTATTTTCAAACGTAGGTAATAGTTGAGAAAATAAAACTCCAAATAAAATAAAGGTACATCCAAGAATATTATTAAAATTTAATACTTGGCTTAATATAATCCATGCTGCAATGGTAGCAAAAACACCTTCTAATGAAAAAATTATTGCTGCAGGAGCAGGTGTAATATTTTTTTGAGCGTAAATTTGTAATACAAAAGCAAAACCCCCAGATAAAATTCCAGCATAAAGAATCTGAAACTTGTGAATTAAAATATTCTCTATTATAAATTCTTCAAAAATCAAACTTAATATTATTGAAAAAAAAGAAACAACTAAAGTTTGTATTAAACCAATTAAAATAGGTGCATTAAATTCCTCTATAATTTTACCAATATATATAATATGTAATGCCCAAAAAATAGCACATATAACAACAAGAGAATCTCCAAGTCTAATTGTTGCGTCTTGAAAGTTAGTTAGTAAATATCCACCAATTACACAAAATATTGCTGAAGGCCAAACACTCCAATGAATATTTTTTTTAAAAAGAAAAAAAACAATTATAGGCACCATTGGCACATAAAATATTGTAAAAAATGCAGCATTTGCAACATCTGTGTAAATTAAAGCCACTTGTTGAAAGACAGAAGCCAAAAATAAAAAAATTCCAATTAAAAATGATAGATAAAAAAATTTCTTTTTATTTTTTGAAATAATTATTTTTGTATTTGATTTTTCTAATATTAAATAAAAAGGAATTAGCGCTATAAAACCAACAAAAAATCTTACTGCATTAAAAGTATATGGACCTATTTTTTCCATGCCGGTTTCTTGTGCAATAAAAGTTGTTCCCCAAATGAAAGTACAAAGTAAAGCGCTAATAATAGAAACTGGCTTAGACATAATTATAACGCCAATTTATAAGCAAAATTTTGTCCTAAATTTTCTTTTAATTCATTACAAAATCTTGCAGCCTCAGCACCATCTATTATTCTATGATCATAAGATAATGATAAAGGTAACATAGTTCTTTTTTGAAATTTATCTTTATTAAAAACTTGTTTATAATAAGACTTTCCTACACCTAAAATTGCTACCTCTGGATAATTTATAATGGGTGTAAAAAATGATCCTCCAATACCACCTAGGCTAGTTATTGTCATTGATCCTCCAAAAAATACTTTTTTGTCAATTTTGAGTTTTCTACATTTTTCACTAATATCTTTAAGTTCTTTGGATATTTCATTAAGATTTTTTTTGTCTACATCTCTAATTTTTGGCACCATAAGACCATGTTCAGTATCGACTGCTATACCAATATGAAAATATTTTTTTAAAGTCATTTTTCCATTATCTATATCATCTATAGATGAATTAAAATTTTGATATTTTTTTAAAGCTGCCACTAAAGATTTGGTTATAAAAACTAATGGTGACATTTTTTTCTTTTCTCCTGTATTAATATCAGTAAGGGATGATCTAAATTCCTCAAGTTCGCTGATATCTGCTTCATCATGATGTGTTACATGTGGAATAGTACGCCATGAATTAGCAAGTTGTGGGGCTGCTATTTTTTTTACTCGAGGTATTTCTTTAATTTCAACTTTACCAAAATCAGAATGGTTAAACTCACTTTTAAATTGTTTAGTTTCTTTAGACCCGCTTAATTCAATATTTACAAAATTTTTTACATCATCTTGTGATATTCTGCCTTTTCTTTCTGTTCCTTGAATTTCACTTATATTTGCACCTAACTCTCTAGCAAACTTTCTTACTTTAGGGGTTGTAAATATTTTTTTATTTTCTGTCATTTTATAATTTTGTAGGAATTGGTTTTTCAGGATCAATATTATATTTTTTTATTGCATCTTTTGCATGTTTTGATGGTATTAATTGCTCTTTGGCCAGTACACTTAACGAATAAGTAACTAAATGTTCTTTGTCTACTTCAAAAAATTTTCTTAAATTTTTCCTCGTATCACTTCTTCCATATCCATCAGTACCAAAAGAGTAAAAACTTTTTCTTAAAAATGGTCTAATCTGATCTGAATTTAAACGCATGTAATCAGATGCAGAAATTACTGGTCCTTCAGTGGAAGATAAACATTCTTCTATATGGCTTTTTTTTGTTTTTTTGTCCGGATTTAAAAGATTATATCTTTCTATTTCTATGGCTTCATTTCTTAATTCGCTAAAACTAGTAACGCTCCATACATTGCTATCTATTTGATATTCATTTTGTAAAATTTCTGCTGCAGCTATCATTTCTCTTAATATTGCTCCTGAACCCAGCAATTGTATTGTGGTTTTTTTATATTTTTTAAATTCTTTAAATAAATACATTCCTTTCAAAATTCCAGTTTCTATGTTTTTGTTTTTGGGCATTGCTGGGTGGGGGTAATTTTCATTCATAGTAGTTATGTAATAAAATATATTCTCTCGTTTTTCATACATTCTTCTTAATCCTTCTCTAAAAATTGTTGCTAATTCATATCCAAAAGTTGGATCATATGATTTACAGTTTGGAATAACTGATGACATTATATGACTATGTCCATCTGCATGTTGCAGTCCTTCACCTGAAAGAGTTGTTCTGCCTGCTGTGGCTCCAATTAAAAAACCTCTAGTTTGGTTGTCTCCTGCTGCCCAAACAAAATCTCCTGTTCTTTGAAATCCAAACATTGAATAAAATAAATAAATTGGAATCATTGAAATATCATGATTTGTGTAAGCCGTTCCTGCGGCTATCCATGAAGACATTGCTCCAGCTTCTGTTATACCTTCTTCTAATACTTGACCTTTAATATCTTCTCTGTAAGAACTTAATTGTTCAGAATCTACTGGCTCATATTTTTGACCTTCAGGTGCATAAATTCCAATTTTTTGAAAAAATCCTTCCATACCAAAAGTGCGAGCTTCATCTGGAATAATAGGAACTAAACGAGGAGCTACATTATTATCTCTCAACAAATTTGTTAACATTCTTACCAAAATCATTGTGGTGGACATTTCTTTTTTTCCTGTAGATTCTTTCATTGAACTAAAAATATCTGGAGATGGAGTTTTGATTGCTTTTGCAAATGATGATCTTTCAGGTAAATTACCACCTAGTTTTATCCTTCTTTCTTTTAAATATTTTATTTCAGGAGAATTTTCTGGAGGTCTGTAATACTCAACATTTTTTACCTGTTCATCGGTCAGCGGTACATCGAATCTATCTCTATAATATAACAAATCATCTTCTCCTAATTTTTTTTGTTGATGTGTAGTATTCATGCTTTCACCTGACTTACCCATTCCATATCCTTTAATTGTTTTTGCCAAAATAACAGTGGGACTTCCTTTATTTTTCATAGCAGAGTGATAAGCGGCGTAAACTTTATGGGGATCGTGACCTCCTCTATTTAATTTCCAAATATCCCTATCGGTCATCTGAGAAACTAAATCTAATAATTCAGGGTATTTGCCAAAAAAATTTTCTCTCACATATTTTCCTCCTTTTGCTTTAAAAGCTTGATATTCTCCGTCAAGCGCTTCTCCCATTCTTTTAATTAATAATCCTGTTTTATCTTTTGCTAATAATGAATCCCAGTAAGACCCCCAGATTACTTTAATTACATTCCATCCAGCACCTCTAAATATTCCTTCTAATTCTTGAATTATCTTTCCGTTTCCTCTAACTGGACCATCTAACCTTTGAAGATTGCAATTAACTACAAAAATTAAGTTATCTAATTTTTCTCTAGCTGCTAAGCCTATTGCTCCTAATGATTCTGGTTCATCAGTTTCTCCATCTCCTAAAAAACACCAGATTTTTCTATCTTCATCTTTTAACAAACCTCTATTTATCAAATATTTGTTAAACCTTGCTTGATAGATTGACATTATGGGACCAAGTCCCATTGAAACAGTTGGAAACTGCCAAAATTTTGGCATTAACCAAGGGTGTGGGTAAGATGATAAGCCTCCTGGATTAACTTCTTGCCTAAATCTATCTAACTGTCTTTGGTTTAATCTTCCTTCTAAAAAGGCCCTAGCATACATTCCTGGAGCGCTATGACCTTGAAAATAAATTAAATCTCCTCCAAATCTATTATTTTTTGCTCTCCAAAAATGATTCATGCCTACATCATAAAGTGTAGCTGCTGATGCAAAAGTTCCTATATGGCCTCCAAGTTCAGGATTTTTTTTATTTGCTCTTACAACCATTGCTGCAGCATTCCATCTAATTAAAGACCTTATTTTTCTTTCTATATTTTGATCTCCAGGAGACTTAATTTCTTCTTCGGGTGAAATTGTATTTATGTACGGTGTATTTCTAGATAAAACTAAATCAGATCCTTCTTTATACGAATGTTCTATTAATTGTTTAATTAAGAATTGCGCTCTATCTTTGCCATCGTTTTGAAGAACTGCTGAAAGAGACTCAATCCATTCTTTCGTTTCTATTGGATCAATATCTCCGTTACTTAAAACTTCAATTTTTTCATTATTATCCTTTTTTTTATGAATAATTTTTTTATCCTCTACTTCTTTATTTAATACTAGAGTACTTTCTGCATCTTTAATAATTTGCTCAGTTATCGGGGGTATCTGTTCTTCAGTAGTTTTTTTCGTTTTTTCTTTTGAAGAAACTGAACTTTTTATAGTTATAAGTAAATCACCCTTTGAAACCTTATCTCCAATTTTTACATTAATATTCTCTACAGTGCCCTCTAATGTTGAAGGAACTTCAACGCTAGATTTATCACTCTCTAAAGTAACTATAGGATCGTTCTTATTAATTTTGTCACCAATTTTTACTAAAATCTCTATTATTTCTACTTGCTCAAAATCACCTATATCAGGAACTAATAATTTATTTTCCATTAAATAATCTTGATTTTAGCTACTTATTTTGAAATTCATAGCAGTATTATTTCTGACATAATTATATCTATTTTTAGTCATCGTTAAATGCAAATTTTTTACTATGTTAATAAATTTTTTAAAAAGAATTAAATTCTTTAACAATAAACAAGATTTAGAAGCTAGATTTTGGGTACAAAAATTATTGTTAAAAAAAAGTTTAAATTCCTTGAAATATTAATCTCTCTTTATACACATTGAGATGCCCATGCCACCGCCTATGCATAAAGTGGCTAGGCCTTTTTTAGCATCTCTTTTAATCATTTCATGAATTAAAGTAACTATAATTCGTGTTCCCGAAGCGCCTATTGGATGGCCTAATGCTATTGCCCCACCATTAACATTAACTTTTTCATTAGGTATTTTTAATTCTTTAATAATAGCAATACTTTGTGCGGCGAAAGCTTCATTGGACTCGACTAAATCCAAATCATTTATATCCCATTTAGCTTTTTCTAATGCTTCTTTTGTTGCAGGAATAGGTCCGGATCCCATCAAAGCTGGGTCTACTCCGCATGTTGCCCAAGATACAATTTTAGCAAGTGAATTAAGTTCTCTTTTTTCAGATTCCTCTCTGCTCATTAGTAACACTGCGGCAGCTCCATCGTTGATTCCAGATGAGTTTCCTGCAGTTACTGTTCCATTTTCCTTGAAGGCAGGTTTGAGTTTTGAAAGAGATTCAACTGTTACTCCAGATCTTGGATGCTCATCTTTAGAATTTTCGTCATCAATAATTTCTTCCTTAAACTTATTATTTTTTATTGCTTCTTGAGCTTTAGTTTGAGAAAAAGCTGCAAATATATCTTGTTCTTTTTTTGTAATATTCCATTTTTCAGCAACGTTTTCTGCTGTAATACCCATATGATAATTATTATAAGCATCAATTAAACCATCTTTTAACATAACGCTCTGTTTACAATTAGTCATGCTTTCTTGCCCTCCAGCAATAATAATTTTAGCATCACCTAATAAAATTGATTGATATCCTGAAACGATTGCTCTTAAGCCAGAACCACAAACTTGGTTGATTAAATACCCAGTTTTTTCTTTAGGTATTCCAGCCCTAATTGCTGCTTGTCGTGCTGGATTTTGCCCTGTATCACCAGTTAAAACTTGCCCAATAATAACTTCATCAATAAACTTTGGCTCAATTTTTGATTTAGTTAAAATATTTTTTATTACTTTTTCTCCTAAATCATGAGCTTGAAGTTTGCTCCACATACCCTTGTATCTTCCGATTGCTGTACGTAGAGCAGTTGTAAAAACTACATCTTTAGAATTTTTTGTCATATAAATACAATAGTTGCTAAATTACAAAATTACATTAAAAAATGAATGTGGTATATTATTACCAGTGTAGCGCCTGTAGCTCAATTGGATAGAGCGCTTGGCTACGGACCAGGAGGTTCTGGGTTCAACTCCTAGCAGGCGCGCCAAAATATGAAAGAAATATGAAAATATCTTTACAAAAAGCTGTTATATATTTTTTTATAATAGTGCTCGTGATACTTATAATAATTTCCTTAAATATATAAAAATGATTAAAAAATTCGAGCAAATAAGCATTAAGTCAAGTTTTATGAAACATAATGGTGGTTTACTATTTAGAGAGATATCTGAAAGCGAATTTGAATTTAAAACAACAATTGAAAAAAATCATTTAAATACAGCTGGCATTACTCATGGTGGCTATATTGCTTCAATCATAGATTCTGGTGCAGGCACTGGGGCACATAGAGCTTCTGAAAATTCTCGTTGTGTTACAATTTCTTTAGACATAAAATTTATTACCTCAACTAAATTAGGTGATGAAATTATTGGTTTTGTAAAAATTTTAAAACGAACTAGGTCTATGGTATTTCTGATTTGTCATCTAAAAAGCAATGAAAGAATTATTGCATCCGCTTCGGGAGTATGGAAAATTTTTAATAAATAATTTTTCTTCTATAATTCATGTATCCAAAAACAATTAATAATATTGTAGCAAATGGATAAACTATTGCTTTATTTGGTCTGTCTAAATTTTCTATTTTAAATTCACTTATAATATCACCCATTTCAAGTCCTTGTTTTTTTGCTAAGCCATTCCATTTTATTGTATCGATTAGAATTTTATTTTCTTCTTTTATTAAATTTACTCCAAAATCTTCTAGATTAAAATTTTTTTCAAAACTATCTTTTTTAATTACAAACAATTTATATCTTTCACCATACTCGCTTAATCTAGTTACTTTTAAATGTACTTCTCTATTTGGTTCTAAACTTATTGATTTAATATTTTCAAAATTCTTATAATCATATTTTGGATAAAATTTATTAAGAACAAACTCAGGTGATAAAAATGATATTGAAATAACTA
>MDTG01215996.1_pt1 | contig 17312 bp, 9 predicted proteins | sample 811421 | NCBI WGS metagenome assembly MDTG01 (sample SAMN05326645, study PRJNA326480) | marine metagenome | isolation source: seawater | place: Pacific Ocean: South East | collected 2011
GAATCACATTAGATAAACATAGGCTACCAGCATTTAATATATCTACATCAATATTAGTAAGGTTAACGCCTTCCACATTATAAAAGCTTATAACTGCTTCTGGATTACTACATAAAGAGCTTTCACCATCGCATATACCACAATTATCAACTTCAGCGTCTCCATTAGGCTCGCCTAAACAATCGCTACATGATGAATTATCTCCATCACATACGCCACATTCATCTAATATAGAACCTCCATTTGGTACACCATTGCAATCGGAGCAAGATGAATTATCACCTCCACAGATATTACATTGATCCAATGTATTACCCACACAGTCACACTCTCCTTCTTGAATATCGTAACATCCACATTCATAAACTGCTCCCGGGCCACCACAAACCCCACATAGATCTAATTCAGCTATACCTCCACATTGGCCTAAACAATCAAAAGTATTACCATTACAATCACATTCACCAATTAATTCATCTGGATAGTTACAACTTCCATCATCTAAATTTGCATTAGGATTGTAATTACAAGCTGTAATATCCATACATCCACAATTAGCTGTATCGCATTCAGATGCTAATGAGATTGCATTTATCACTGTAAACAATCCATTAAAAGTGCCAGAACCTGCGCTAATATAATAATTCATTTCATATTCTTGATTATCAAGTGAGCTCCAAATTTTAAGGACAAGTGGATTCCCTTGTACAGATCCTGGCAGGATAGGTCCTCCAAAATCTGACAAATCAACTGAACCTATTGCAATAATTTCAATTTGCGAGCCAATCCATATCCCTGAGCCAACTAAAATTTCGCCTAAACTACCAGAACTATCTAAAACACCAGCTGAATCAAACAAGCCTATTTCATCACCTATCTCTAAATCTAGATCTTGAAAAATAAATAAAGTAGATTCACCTGTCTCTGCTATAGAAACATTAAAATAATCTTGGGTAAAACATATAGAGAAAAAAATATTTATATAAACTAAATATTTAATCATAATTATTCCTTTATTATTTCAAATAAAATTTCATTTTCAAAAAAAAGTCTGTAAACTTTATCCTTATAATTATACACTGCCATAAAATAAGAATTATTACCTACTTGTCTATTTTTTAATTCTATGGGTTTACCTAGCAGTCTTCTAGACTTGCTATATGAATCTCCTAACTGGATTAAAGTATTGCTATCAATCGGATCAAATTTGCTCTTATAGTCATTAATTAATTCCATAAAAATTTCACTTCTTCTTTTTGAATTCTCAAGGTCTAACTGATTTTTTAAAATATTTAAATTATCATCAATATAATTATTTATATCGGGATATACTAAATTTAAAAATTTAGTACTCTCGTATGCCTGAAAATAACTTTTATTATTTATTAATTGATTAATATCTTCAATCAGGAGAGATACTAATGTATTAATTTTACCTTCATAAATATACTCATAATTTGGATGCATTTTTTTTATTTTCTGATAAAGTTCATATGATTGAATATATTCTTTTATTTTTAAGAATGAATCAGCTTTTTTATACATTAGATCTACTTTTAAAGGTTCAATTGAAGACTTAATGTTATTAGAAATATTTTCAATATATTCTAAATATTCTATTTTATCATTAATAGACAATTTATAGTAAAAATCATCTAAATTACCCAATAGCTCATCTGCTATAATATATTTCCTTGATTGAATTTCATAAATTAATGTCGAATCTTTTGCTTTATCTAATGCCTTATCATACCAAATTAAAGAAGAATCAATATTATTATTCCTATAGTAATCTATACCATTATAAAGCATATCATATGCAATTTGTGTATTACTGAAATCAATCATTTTATTAGCTAAATTAATTTTAGGATGCTTGTTATGATTAATTTTGAATTTATTAAATTCATCTATCGCATCAACATAATCAGAATCGATTAAATATCTAAACCCTTTATCACCATTTGTCCTTCTACCTCCATATATAATTCCTACTGTAAAACGAAATGCAATATTATTACTATTAACTTCTAATATTGGATTTGAATATAAATCAGATATATCGTCAATTTGAATTTCATCTAACCCTAATTCAAAACCATAAATAAGATTATAATTTTTATTTTTAATTTCATTAATAATATGGAACCCTAAATCAAAACTTTGACTTTTACCACTTGCTTTAATAATACCATTATTATTTTCATCTCTAAATAGTTGTGCATTCACCAATCCGTAAGAATAACGAAAATAAGGCGAAAATTTTTCCGATATTTGAATAGAAAACATATTATTAATACTGTAAGTGTTGAAAACAGGGTAATAATAATAATTGATAGTACTACTATCATTAGGCCACCCTAATGCTAATGTCTTATTTAATGGCTTACTTAATTTATAACTAATGCTAGAAATAATATCTACGGAATTTTGCAACTTGCGAAAAAAATTATAACCTAAAAAATCAATTTCTAAGTCTATACCTTCTCTATTATTGATATCATCAATAAAATTATAACTAAAATTCTCTTTAGTAATAAACGGTGAATTATTCAAGCTAGTACTTCCTTCAGAAAAATATTGTTTCCAATAATCATCACCACCATATTGGAAAATTCCAACTTTTATTCTATATGGCATAAATGAAAATGATTCTCTAAAAATTGTAGAATTAAAATTTTTGTTCCACCAATATTCAAATCTTGTAGAAGACCATCTTGTTTCATCTGAATAAATAAATGTTATTCCTAAAAAAATTATAAAATATAGTTTTTTCATTTTTAGAATAGATTTTTATTTTGAAAGTATAATTATACAAACATATATAATAAATATATAGTTAAATTTAATATTAATTTTTCGATAAACATTATGTTAATAAATAATATAAAAACCATTTTTTTTATGCTATCACTAAGCATATTTTTTGCTCAAAATAATTCTAATGGATATTTTTCTATATCTAGGATTCATTATAATGGAGGTGGAGACTGGTATTCTGATAAAAGTTCTATACCTAATTTATTAAAATTTGTTTCAGATAATACAGGCATAATAACTGAAAAAGATGAAAGAGTAGTGAAAATAGGAGATAATATTTTTTTTTCAAGCTCATATTTTTACATGACTGGCCATGGGAACATTAAACTATCTAAAGAAGAATTAATTATTTTAAGACAACATCTTATTGATGGTGCATTTTTACACGCTGATGACAATTATGGTATGGATGAATCTTTCCGAAAACTTATAATTGAAATGTTCCCAGAAAAAGAGCTTATAGAGATTCCCCCTGATCATGACTTATTTAATATCTATTATGAATTCCCAAATGGTTTACCTAAAATACATGAGCATAATAATCAAAGACCTCAAGCATTAGGAATTTTTCATGATGAAAGACTAATAGTACTTTACACTTATGAATCAGATCTTGGTGATGGTTGGGAAGATATTTCGGTTCATAATAATCCAGAAGATTTAAGAAAACAGGCACTACAGATGGGAACAAATATTATTTTTTATTCAATAGCACAATAAACTGTGGATAATATTAAAAACTATATAAAAAAATTCAGACAAATAAATTCTTTTAGAGTTTTATTAAAAAACACTTCCATTCTTATTAGTGTAGCATTATTGGTTTTTATTATTAGTATTATAATTGAAGAAATTTTTTATTTATCTATATATAATCGTAGGAACTATATAATTACATTTTTATCAATATTTGTCTTTTCTGTAATATATATTTTAACAACATGGGCAAGAAACTATTTTGGATTAAATAAAGATGATGAGCAAGTTGCTATTCAAATAGGTCATAAAATACCTAAAATTAAAGATCGACTTCTTAATGCGATACAATTGAACAAAATTAATCCTAATTTAGACTTAATAAAATTAACTATTCAAAATATTAGTTCACAGTTAAAGGATTTTAAAATAAATAAAATTATTAGCTTAACATCTAAAAAAGAACTAAATACCTTAATCATTATATTAACTCTATTTATAATAATTTTATTAATTCCAAAAACAAATCAAAGCGCAAATAGATTAATGAATTATAAAACCAATTTTATACCTCCTACTCCATTTAAAATAATTGATTTTAATCAATTTAATTCTGCATTAAGTGGTGATACTCTAAATATGAGTTTTGGGATTAGAGGCGAAGTATACCCAGACTCAATTACCCTCTATTTAAAGAATGAAAACATAATAGAAATAAAAAAAATTAATAATGTAAATAATAAATTCAGCTATAATCTAAATAATTTAAAAACAGATATAACATATTGGGTGAAATATGATTCCTATTCTTTCTTTTCTCAATGGGATTCAATTGGCACTAAACCTCAAAAAATAATTGTTAAAAAAAGACCAAAAACAATTAAAACTAATTTTACAATTACACCTCCGAAATATACACAACAAAAAATAAAATCTTATACCAATGAGAGTACAACTCAGTATGAAGTATTGAATGGAAGTAATATAAAATTTGATTTTGAGTTTAGTAAAGAAATTTCAAATTCATGGATGTTATTAAATGATGAAAGATTTAATCTCAATATACTAGATAGAAATATTAGTGGAAATTTTTTATTGAATGAAAATAAGGCGTTAACTGTTTATTGTTTGGATAATAATTCAATTCCAAATTTAAATCCAACTCAATTCACTTTTTTAAATATAAACGATTCTGCTCCATCAATTATTATCAATAGTCCAAATAAACAATTTGAAATAGATGAATCATATAAAATATATACTAATTTAAATATTAATGATAATTTTGGGATTACAGACATCTGGATTGAATATAAAATTATAACTCCAGGATTTACAGATGAAAATCAAATATCACAAATCTCATTAAATGATAAATTTGTAAAAAACACCAAAGAAATCAATATAATATATAATTGGGATATTGATGACTTAGGCTTACTAATGGGTGATGAAATTCATTTTTGGTATCTAGCAAAAGATAATAATCCGAATACAAACATCACAACTAAGACAGATTTATTTATTGGTAAGTTTCCATCTTTGGAAGACCTCTTTACAGATATTAAAAATTATGAATCTGAATCTGAATCTTGGCTTGAAGACATCAAAGAATCAATAGAAGATATATCTGATATTACAGAAGAAGTGGAATTGGAATTATTAAAGCAAGACGATATAGGTTTTGAGAATGAGAAAAAACTGGAAGAATCGTTTAAAAAAGTAGAAGATATAACTGAGGAAATAAAAAAAATTCAAGATAATCTAGATAAGATTATAGAACAAGCTGAAAAAAATAACTTGTTTGATGAAAATCTAATGGAAAAATTTAACGACTTCCAGGAAATGCTTCAAAATATAATGACTCCTGAAATAATGGAAGCCATGACCCAGCTTCAAGAGGCATTAAAAAATATGGATTCTGAAAGTATATCTAAAGCATTAGAAAATTTTGAATTTAATTTAGAAGAATTTGAGAACCAATTAGATAGATACATTGATATGTTCCAAATGGCACAAGCCGAACAGTCTTTAAATGAATTAAGTAAATTGGCTGAAGATTTAATAAATAAACAAACAGATTTAATCAATGAGCTAAATACTAACCCAACAAAACAAAACTTATTAAATTCAAAATCTACAAAACAGGAACAAAGATTTAATAATTTAAAAAAGAATATAGATGAAACTATGAATCAAATTCAAAAAATATCTGAAAATTCTAAAGAAAAATTAGATAATTTAAAAAATAGTTCTAGTATAGATGAAACATCTCAATTAATGCAAAACACTACTCAAAATATAAATAATAAAAATTCACAGGCAGCAATCACAAAGAGTGAATTTGCAAAAGAAAATCTAGAAAATATTTCTACAGAAATAGAAAATATTAAAGAATCATTTCTCGATGAAAATATTAATAAATTAAATAATGAATTCTTAATGATTATAAATAATATCATCACAATATCTAATCAACAAGAAAATTTAATTTTAGAAAGTTCTGGAATAAGGAGTAATAGTCCCAAAATAAGAGCAATAAACAAGGATCAAAACAATATAAATATAGAAATAAATCAATTAATGGAAGACCTTATCGAACTTTCTAATAAAACATTTTTTATTGATACAGCTATTAATAGAGCATTCGGCAAAATTAATTTAGCAATTACAAATTCTATAAATAATTTTGAACAAAAAAAAATAAGCACTGCATTAAAAGAGCAAAAAGAAGCTCTTAAAAATATTAATCTAGCAACCCTATTGTTAATTGAAGCAGTTAAAAATATGAATCAAGAAAATTCTCCTTCAGGCTTTGAGCAATTTATGGAAGAAATGAAAAATATGTCTCAAAAACAACAAGGGGTTAATCAATCCACAATGCAATTAAGTCAATTAAGCATGATGCAACAACAGGGTTTAATGGGTGAATTGCTCTCTCAGCAGCAACAATTAAAAGAACAATTAGATGAATTACTTGATGAATTTCCTGGCCAAAATAATGGGACAATGGAAAAAATAGGTGAAGATATGGATGACATAATTCAAGATTTTAAGAATAAAAAAATTAATCGAGAAACCATTGAACGCCAAGAACAAATATTATCTAGGATGCTAGATAGCCAAAAATCTTTAACTCAAAAAGATTATTCTAATAAGCGTCAAAGTAAAACAGGTTCGCAATTAATCTATGATGGTTCAATGAATCTCGATTCAGAACTAGGAGATAAAAATTATTTAATAATAAATGCAATGGAATCTGCAATGGATGAAGGGCATTCCAATGAATATAATAAAATTATACGTAATTATTTTCTAAAACTACAAAATGAAAAATAAATATATAAAATATATATTAATATCTATAATATCATATAATACTATGTATTGTCAAATGGATATTCCTGCTAACTCCAAAATGACGAATGAGCAATCGAGGATGCTTAAACAAGCCAAATCCTTGGAATCATCTGGATTATTAGATGAAGCAATTATTGCTTATTCAAATATTTTAAATAAATATCCCAAATTCAAGCAGGCTTTTAATTCATTAAAAAATATTTATTTGCGCAAAAAAAATTGGGAAGCATTAACTATTGAAGCCGATAAATATATCAAAGCTAGTAATACTAATTCTAGTAAAATAGATGTTTTTGATATTTATCTTATTACTAATAATCCTGAATGGAAAATCATAATCAATAACTTTTATAATCAAAAACAAATAAATCTGTCTTACATGAAAAAATTAATTTCAATTTTGCTATCAAATGACAAAAAAGAAATTGCTGTTAATTGGATAAAAAAAGTAAGGGAGAAAACAAAAAAATATAATTTTTATTCATTAGAGATGGGCATGTATCATGCATTAAAATTAAACTATAAAGATTCAATAGATGAATATTTGCTCTATTTGGAATATTCTCCAAATAATATTGAAATGATTATTCAAAGAATTATGCTACTAGCTGATTATGAAATTTCTAATGATATTATTAAAAAAAAATTAGAGGAGTCTAATATAAGAGAATCTAAAATTGTATTATCTCATTTAGAATTTAAGTTAAAAAATTACAGTAAAGCATATAATCTCATTACAAAAATCAAAAATAGTGATAATTATAAAATTGATTTTATTGATGATTTAATTAAAATAAATGAATTTGATCTAGCTCAAGATGTAATTAGTGATTTAATAAGTTCATCAAAAAATAAAACCATATTAAATAAATCAATTTTTCAACTTGCATCACTATATGAAATGCAAATCACGAATTCTATAAATGAATTTACTATAATAAATGATATATATGATAATAAACTATTAACTTCTCCATTTATAAATCTAAACAGTAATTATTCTAATTTATTATTAAAAGCAATTGATATATACGATTCATTAAGCACATATAAAAAAGATTATAAATCTAGTTTTCAGCTAGCTGAAATTAAATATAAATTTCAAGGAGATTTAGATGGTGCAAAAAAAATATATGAAAATATTTATAATAATTATTCATCTAAGAAATATAAACAAAAATCTTTAAACGCTATTATTGATATTTATTTATCTAAAGGTGATATTAATAATGCTATTGAAAAAATAAATTCTATGTATAATTATAAAATTAATAATAATAAATTAAATCAAACATTGGATATCAAAAAAGTTCAAGTATATTTCTATAATATGAATAGAGATTCAGTTATTTATTATTCTGAAAAAGTTTTAAAAGAATTGCCAATGGATAATGAATTCTATAATGATATTTTAAAAATATCGAGTTTATTTCATATATATTCAGATAAAGAACTATTAAATTATGTAGATGCAAAATTTAAAATAATACAAAATAAAAGAACTCAAGCAATAGAAATTTTAAATAAGGTATCACAAGAAAATCCCATATTTGAAATAGCTCAATTTGAATCTATTTTTTTAGAAGCAAAACAGGGGAATTATCAATTAGCATTAGAAAGAATTAAAAAAAACAAAGATATAATAACTAGCTACAAAGAGCAATTAATGATACTTGAAGCAGAAATATATGATTATGGATTAAATTCAAAATCTGAAGCAGTAGATATATACTTGAATTTTTTAGATACTTTTCCTCAAAGTATTTTTTATGATTTAATTAGATTAAGATTACGAGAACTTTCAACATGAAAATAATAAACTATATTATAATTATATTAAGTATAAATTATATTTTTAGTCAAAAAATTTTAATACCTATGGATCAAGATCAAAACGATCATCTTAAAGCATATGGCATTGCTTTTTGGTCACTGGAAAATGGTGATCCTTTAAATTGGCTGTTGAATTATAGAGGTGGATCCTTCCTTATGAATGCAAAAGAATCGATTCAAAAACAATGTTTACTAAGAGGTATAACATATTATATGATTGATGGTAGCCAAGTGAATAATATATATAAAACAATAGAAGAAAATAATATGGAAATAGTTTTATTAGAAAAATCTCCTAAGATAGCAGTTTATTCACCACCAGAAAAACAGCCATGGGATGATGCTGTAACACTTGCGCTTTCTTATGCTGAAATTAAATATGATGTTATTTTTGATGATGAAGTTTTATCAGGGGAGCTGTCAAAATATGATTGGCTTCATTTACATCATGAAGATTTCACTGGGCAATATGGAAAATTTTATAAAAATTATCATAGAACAGATTGGTATAAAAAGATGAAAAGTGATTTTGAATTCACAGCAGCAAAACATGGATTTCCTAGCGTACATGAACTTAAAAAGAATATCGCTCTCATAATAAAAAAATATATTAATGGTGGTGGATTTTTATTTGCAATGTGTTCAGCAACAGATTCTTTTGATATAGCACTTGCAGCGCAAAATACTGATATAGCACATGAAGTTTTTGATAAAACTCCAATAGATCATAATCATAAATTAAAACTTGATTTTTCTAATTCTATTGTATTTGAAAATTATGATTTATATACAGACCCTCTCATTTATGAATATTCAACAATAGATATGCCTCCGAGCCATATACCTAATGCAAGAGGAGCAGAACAAGATTATTTTACATTATTTGAATTTTCTGCTAAATGGGATCGAGTACCTACAATGTTAACTCAGAGTCATGTTTCTGTTATTAATGGATTTATGGGCCAGACAACTGGATTTAATAAAAAGTATTTAAAAAATCATATTTTAGTTTTAGGACAAGATCCTGCAAGTGACTTAACTAAATATATACATGGTAATGTAGGTAAGGGGACATTTACTTTTTTAGGCGGACATGATCCTGAAGACTATAAACACTATGTAGGTGATCCTCCAACTGATCTTGCTTTACATAGAAATTCTCCTGGATATAGGTTAATATTAAATAATGTTTTATTTCCAGCTGCTAAAAAGAAAAAAAGAAAAACATAATATTCATAAATTAAATTCTAATTATAATTAACTTGATGCACTTTCATATAACTTTACACCTCTACTCCAAATTAAATTAGTTATTAACAAAAATATAATAGTTACAACTAATTGAGATAATATTAGTGATAGGTCTGGTCCAAATATTAATACTCTTGCAGGAACAGATGTAATCATTGCCATTGGGAAGACAGTAAACACAATTCTTCTAAATTTATTTTTATAAATAGAATCTGGTCTTCTAGAATATTTTGTTATCTCGCTAGAAAGCCATCCGCCTACAGAAAAATTTCTATACCAAAATACCAAGCATGAAATAATAAATTCAATTGCATAAAAAATCAAGATTCCTAAAATAAAAGAGAATGCAAAAACTATAAAATTATATAGAGATAAATAGCCATGATAATCATATACTAATTTCAATAATAAACTAAATAATATGATGAATGAAATAATTGAATAGCTAGAGACATAGCGAAGTGATAAAAAGAATTGAGAATTTACAGGCTTAATAAGAACAAAATCTAATTCTCCTTTAACAACCATTGTATTTAACGTAAATGTATTTGCTCCAAAGAAAAAGACAAAAACTGTATCTGTTAAATACATTACAATTAAAAAAATAACTACTGCTTGTTGATTAAAGTCACCAAGTACATCAACATATGAAAAAATTACGCTCCAAAAAAAATACATCGAGCCATAAAATATAGTATCTATAAATAAATCTCCAATAAAATTTATTTTAAACTCCATATCTCTGGTAAGACTATTTTTAAAGAATGCAATCCATAATTTTATATATCTAAGAGCCATAAGCTTCATAATCTTTTATACCTAATCTATATATTGCAGAACCCAATACGCTTAAAATAATGCACCATAATAGCGCTAATAATAATCCATTATATATTTCTTCTTTTGATAATAATCCTGTAGCTATACTAACTGGAAAATCGACTAGATATCTTATAGGAGTCCAATTAATAATATTTAAAATATTGTCAGGGAAAAACCTAATAGGAATGTATTGGCCAGATAAGATAAGCATTGCAAGATTATAAGACACTACTAATGATCTTACTTCTCCAAACCAAAAAGCAAAACATATCATTATAAAATAAATACAATAGGACAAATATATTGATAAGAATAGCGTTATGATAAAATAGAATAAACTAGAGATTGTATTAAAAAGCATTCCAGGAAAGATAAAAACAAAACCAAATAAAATAAATGTATAAACAATATAATAAAGTGAATTAAAACCAATAAACATCATAAAATGATACCAAAAATAAGATACTGGTCTTATAAGATATTTATTAATTTCACCAGTTCTTATTGCTCTTATCATTTCTCCAGAACTATGCCATGAAGATTTAAGTTGGCCTATAATAATAGATAAAAAAATAAATACTATTAATTCATCAAAAGAGAAATTTTTAACTGTTGAATATCCTTTTGTTTCAAATATTAAGCTCCATATTTGATATTCAATAAATAAACCTGACAATATAGCTATTACTCCAACTAATGCATTAGCTCTATATTCTAGTGCTTGTATCCAGTTCATTCGTAAAACAGAAAAATATTTACTTGATAAAAGCATCATTTTAAATACTTGCCTGGATTTTCAAAGAAGCTTCTCATCGTTTCTTCTACAGGTAAATCTTCAAATAATAATGATTTTGGAGGAATTCTATTTAATAAATTAGATAATAATTTCTGTAAAATATCTTCAGCTAATTATGCTGTAATAATATTGTCATCAATAATAAATGAAAAATTTTTAGATAGATCATTAACTAACTTTTTATCATATTTATCAGGTAATTCATAAATTAATTTTCTTCTGGGATTAATATTATTAATTAATTTCTGAAAATCTCCATCATAAATTTGTTCACCTTTATTTAATACGAAAACTCTTTTACACATCTCCTGTATGTCTTTGGTATAATGGCTCGTTATGACAAAAGTTGTCTTATATTGTTCATTGTGATATTTGACAAACTCCCTTATTTTTGATTGCGATATAACATCAAGACCTAGTGTAGGTTCATCCAATAAAACTATTGAAGGACTATGTAAAAGAGATGCTATAATTTCCATTTTCATTCTTTCACCTAAGGATAATCTTCTAACCTGTATATCGATTTTTTCTCTAACATCTAATAAATCAACAAGTTCATCTAAAATTTTATGATACTTATTATCTTCTATATTATAAATATGTTTATTAAGTAAAAAGGATTCTGATGCTGGAATATCCCACCATAATTGATTTTTTTGTCCCATTACTACTGATACTTTTTTAAGATAATTATAATTTCGTTCCCAAGGTTTATAATCATCAACTGAGATCGAACCATTAGTTGGATGCAATAATCCGATGATTAATTTAATTAAGGTTGTTTTACCTGCTCCATTTTCACCTAAAATACCTAAGATTTCACCACTCTTGATTTCAAGATTAATATCTTTCAAAGCATCAAAATTAAAATAATCTCTTTTTAAAAAAGATTTAATTGCTGCCTTTAAGCCAGGATTCCTTTTAAAAATTTTAAAGGATTTAGATAAATTTTGAACTTTAATAATCATTATTTACGTAAAAGTTATATTAAGATAACAAAAAAATTAAAGATGTTTTTTATTTAATTATTGTTATCTTCCTTGTCTGAAGCTGATTTGATGATAGTATTTTGACTAAATAAATTCCACTATTTAAACCATCTGATTGTAATATTAGAGTATAATATCCAGCGCTATGAAAAGAATTAACAAGATTATTAATCACTCTACCATTCAAATCATATAATGTAATATTAATAAAATCATTTTTGGGAACACCATAATGAATTTTAGAAATAGGATTAAATGGATTTGGATAATTTTGAGATAAATATAAACTCTCAGGTATATGAATCTCTGAATCTAAACAATCTCCAGGATTTGTTCCTTCTGAAACACAATCTCCGCAAACATCAAAAAAAGAATTTCCACCACAAATTCCTGCACAATCTAAATCATAAAAACAATCACCAGAATCTGTTGCATTAGCATCATAATTACAAGCTTCGGGATCAATACAACCTTCAACTTCTTGATCATTACATATTCCATCTTGATCAGTATCTATATTATCACTACCAAAACAATCATCATAGTCATCACATATTCCATCTTGATCAATATCTACATTTTCAAATCCTATACATATATCAAGATCATTACATACTCCATCACCATCAGAATCAATGTTTGATTGGCCTTCACAAATATCTAATTCATCACATATATTATCATTATCATTATCACTTAAACAGTTACCATTACAGTCATAATAAAGATCTGAATAAATACAATCGCCATTATTAAAAGTAGCATATATATTATAATTACATGCACTAATATCAGTACAACCTAAAATATATTCTTCTTGAATATTGAAAATAAATGGATCCAATCCATTACCAATAATCATATTATTGGTAAATTCTAAAGTTTCAGATAAGCAAAAAGTTTGATTACTTGATGCATGATAGTATTTAAAATTTATTATTTCACCTGATACTTGATTACTATATAACATTATGGGAAATTGTATTAATCCATTGATTGGAAAAATTGCTCCATAAGCATATCCTCTAATTTCTTCATCTACAAAGCCGATTAAAACATCATTAATACTTCCATTTTCTTGTCCATTAATAAAAATTTGAGCTGTTACAGAACCATTAAATTCAAATTCATGATAATCAAAGCTATCTAAAATAAACTCCTGATTACAATCTGGATTAATACATGTTCCATCATCTTCTGTTGCAAATTCATTATAATTTGATGATATAGGGTCAGTACAACCATATATTTCTAATTCATTACATATACCATCTAAATCTGAATCATTAATACATTCATTACTACAGTTATACGGAACAGTTGGGAATTCGCATGTATCATTATCAAAAATAGCTACGGGGTCATAATTACATGCATTCATATTTGTGCATCCCGTACAAGTCTGATTATCATTTAAATAATCAGTATCACAAACTCCGCAATCATCTAGCATGGAAAGGCCTTCACATATACCATTACAATCTTCTATAGCATTACCATTAATTTCTCCATTGCAATCATAAAACTGTATAATAGTTAAATTAACATTTTCATAAATAGTGAAAGAATCATCTGAGACAGATATCAAAAATTCTTCATTTGAAATATTTGAAGGGATTGTTTCCCAAGTAATTACATTATCATTTATTACCATGCCATCTGGGAATCCTGAAATATCATAAATTAATTCATCTGAATCTACATCTATTGCATTAATAAAATATGAATAACCAGCGTTAGCTTCAACTTCTACTTGAGATAATGATAAGATAAGGGGTGGATCATTAATAGGATTTACTGTAACAATAGTTTCATAAGAATTAACTAATGAACCATCACTAACTGAAATACTAAATGTTTCTGATCCATTCCAATTTGCAATAGATGAAAATTCAACCGATATAGGATTTGTATTTAATACAGCAAGTATATTTTCACCTTCTGAAATACTAAAATACAAATTATCATTATCAATATCAGATGCAAATAGATTAACTAGAATACTTTCATCCTCATTAAAATTTATATCGTTAAGATTGCTGATTAAAGTAGGAAAATCATTTACAGAATTAACTTCGACATTAATAACTTGAGAATCCTGCAATATGCCATCTGACACTGTTATAGTAAATGTTTCTAAACCATTCCAATTAAAGAGTGGTGAAAATTCAATAGAATTATCAATTAAATTAGCAGAAATATTAACTCCTTCTGAAACTGAATATACTAAATTATCTCCATCAATATCTGTAGCAAACAGATTTAAAGTAAATGATGTATCTTCATCAAAATTTATATTTTCTAAATTGTCTAATATAGGATAATTGTTTACTGGATTTATTATTAATGATATTATACCATCTTCAGCTGAACTTTCATTATCATCATCTACTACAGAAAATAAAATTTGGTCATTACCAAAATAGTATTGGCTAGGAGTATAACTGGCAGTCCATTCTGCAACGACTCCAGATATAACAGGTTCTGAGATTTCACCTAGAACACCATATAATGGGAATCCAGTAATTTCTATTATTGGAGAACCATTTAAAAATCCATCATAGTCAAATGTAAAAAAAGAAATTTGAATTTGATTATCTTCTTCCATAACAACTTCATCACTCAATGCTATAGGAATTTGTCTATTAAAACCCTCATTTGTATTATCAAAAATTGCAGTAGAAACATTAGATTCAGATATACCATCTGTTACCTTATATAATAAAATATCAAATTCATTATTATTAGTTTCATATGTATAAATATAATCTAAACCAGAATATATAAATTCATTATTATAAATAGTAACTAAGTTATTATTTAATGATGGGGGGATTGTTTTAATTTGCAAATTGTCTTGATCAAAATCATCAATAAAATCTTCAAAATCTATTATTTCTAAATCAGTAAAGTTAAAATCAAGACACTGGGGGGCATCATTTATATTAATAACATTAATAAATACCTCTGCCTGGGAGGAGTTTATCCCATCTGTAACTTCATAAATAAAACTATCAGGACCATAATAATTAATATTTGGAGTATATAAATATGAGCCTATTGCTCTTTGACTTTCAAGTAAACCAAAATCAGGATAAACAATAATATTAAACAATAATTCATCATCATTTGAATCTGTATCATAAGCACCTAAATTTATTATAATTGGTTCATCCTCTAATGCATCTATATAAATATCTGATATAATTGGAGGATCATAAGACTCTGTAATATTAATTGTAATTTGTGATGAATTAGAATCCCAAACACCATCACTTACTTTATAAATAATATTATCTTGTCCACTATAATTTTCGTTCGGTATATATGTTACATTTATACCATCAATAATATCTAAATAGCCATGATTTGGATTAGATAAAATAATTAACTGTAAATTATCATTATTAGGGTCTATTGCATTTATATTAAACGTAACTGAAGAATCTTCTTCAGTTTCTATAATTTGGGAAAATGATGTTGGCGCATTACAGCTAGAATTATCTCCATTGCAAACATTACAATCATCAAAAATTGAATCTCCACCCCAAGTACCATTGCAATCTTGCTCACAATCATTTGTTATATCAGAATCACATACTCCACACTGATCATATAAAGCGCTCCCTCCCCAAATTCCTAGACAATCTTGAATACAATCATTTGTTATATCAAAATCACATACTCCACATTGATCCTCAACAGCAAATCCTCCACAATTACCAAAACAATCTGGAGATTCTAAACCACAACAACCATTAATATTTAACCCGGGACCATCACAAATTCCACATTCATCTAATATATTCCCATCACAATCACAAAATCCATCAGAGATATCATTACATCCACATTCATAAACTGCACCTGGTCCTGAACATTGGTTACATTCATCCAATATATTCCCATCACAATCACAAAATCCATCTAAAATACCAAAACCATTACATATACCACACTCATCAATTACTGAGCCTTCTGGGAAATCACAACTACATCCATCTGTAGAGAACCAACAGCTACCATCATCAGTATCTGCCTCTATATTATAATTACATGCTGTATCATCAGTACAACCTAGAATAGAAGTGGATCCATTAAGAAAATCTATAAAAACAAGATTTAAATCATACCAAGGCTCTTCATATGATGGGACAGCATCATAGTATGAATTATTAGAAAAATCATAAATTTTAAATGTAGGGATTTCACCAGATTCAATATATCCTTGCGAATATTCACTTTCATCATTGCCCATAATAGGAATATCACAAATATTTCCATTGCATTGATTAACATCCCACTGTTTAGAACCAATGCAAATATCACCATTAAATGCCCCTACCCAATCTTCAGGTTCTAATGGATTTTCATCAATTGTAACTAGATTAAAATAATAGAATGCCTGTTTAGAAGATGAACTAAATAAAAATTGTTCGGGAAAACACTCTGGTCCATTTATAGGAAATTGAGGATTTAAAATAAAATTATCTGGGCAATCTCTATTATTTTTTTCAGGAAATAAAAGAGATCCTATTAATAGTATTATAATAATATATTTAGAATTTTGAAATAACATAACACAACCTTATATCTATAAAAAATTTACAGATAATACTAAGCTATTTATTACTAAGAATAAATACTTATTTTATAAGCATTATTTTCTGAGTTTCAGAATGAGTATCTGATACAATCTGAATATAATAAATACCGCTAGAAAAATCTGCTGCATCCCAAATAAC
>MDTG01248183.1_pt1 | contig 17312 bp, 19 predicted proteins | sample 811421 | NCBI WGS metagenome assembly MDTG01 (sample SAMN05326645, study PRJNA326480) | marine metagenome | isolation source: seawater | place: Pacific Ocean: South East | collected 2011
AAGTTTGATTTACATCTGATTTAGAATTTTTTTTTCTACCATCATAAGATTTAGTTGCAATCCCAGAATAAGATGGCCACCAATGCCAACCTAATTTATTAAATGCCCTAGCTATTTTTTCACCTGATTCTTCAATATTAACAGGAGGAAGAAGATTTTTTATATCCGGATAAGCTGGATCACCACTCAATCCTGCTACACCCATAATTTTATCATTTATTTCATAAAATGGTTTTAAATCTTTATATTCAAAGGGCCAATCATAACCAATGTCATCTAAAGATTTTGTTTTAAAGTCAGAACTATGAAATCTAGGGAAATGGCCAGAATAAAGTATTGTAGAACCACCAATAGCATTGAAATTAGCAATAGAGATTGGAGAATTTTTAGTATTAATTGGGTAGTCACTTTTTAATTTTCTAATATTTGGATCAATATTAAATTTTTTCAATGATAATTCTTCCCAGTCTAATCGATTAAATGAGTATGTTTTGGGATCAATTATAGGTCCTTGATCCATACACAAAATTTTAAAACCACTTTTGCTAAGATTCCATGCTGCAGCTGCACCAGCAGCGCCAGCGCCAATTATTAGAATATCACAACTATTATTTTTCATACTAAAAAAACTCGAAATTCATTTTAGTCTTTAGGCAAGAACTGTTTTAAGATATCAGGGATGGTAATTATCATTTTAGCTTCGCACGCAAGCTCACCATCTGTAAATCCTTGTCCTGTGCCTTTACAAATACCTCTTGACCATGAGTCAACTTTGGTTTTAATTTTATATTTTCTTCCAGGTATTACTTCTTTTTTAAATTTTACTTGATGAGAAATTGCATGAGTAACTTTACCCTTATTTCCTGGTAGAGTAGTAATTGCTACTGTTAACATTTGAGCTAGGGCTTCAAGTTGTAAGGCACCTGGCATGTTTGGATTCCCAGGAAAATGAATAGGAAAAAACCATTCATTCTCGTTCAGTTCTTTATAACCCTCTGCATATTTTCCTGGTAAAACCTTTTCGACAAAATCAATCATCAAAAATGGAGGTCTATTTGGTTGAAAATCTAATAGTTCGGTGCTGTTTAAACTGAATGTTTTCAAAATAATTATTTATTTGGCAAAATTTTCTAAAAATAACATAAATAAAATTATTACTAAATATTAATTTTGTATTTTTTTAAAATAGTCATACCAGTTTTATAAGAACTAAAGTCGATAATATCATCCATTTCAAAGGTGATATTAAATTCTTCTTCTAAATTTGCAATCATTGTCATATGACCAACTGAATCCCACTCAGGGATATCATTATATTTTAGATTTTTTAGTTTTTTCTTATCTATTGAAAAACTTTTTATGAATATATCTTCATAGTTTTTTAAAAGATTTTTTGACATAACAATTTGGTAAAGTTTTTATAATAATTAATCAATTAGTCTACAATTATTTTTAATTTTTTTAAGATACTTTTTTTCTAAGTTATTGATATTTTTATCTGAAATTATATCAATATTTTTTTTATTTTTCTTAATAAATGAAACAAAGTCAGGTTTTTCTTTTAACAAATCTTCTGAAATAATACTGGAACATTTTTTTATATTTAGTTTAAATGAAATTAATTTTTCGTATTTAAAAAATTTTAAAAATTTATTTTTAAATATATGTTTATCAAAACTCTTTGTTATTCCAGAAAATTCACAAATATTTTTTTTTCTTGCAAAAAAAGAAAAACTTTCTCTTTTTATTTTGTTATTTTTATCAGTATATTTTAATGTAAATTTTTTGTTAAAACGGTAATTGATATTTTTTAAATTTTCCAAATAGTGAATATGTGTAAAAGATCTGCTGAAATGATGTCCAAGAGTTACTAAATCAAAATTATCTTTTATGAAATAATACCATAAAGAATATTTACCAGTAGCATTTACATTCTTAATTTTAGTATAAATTTTTCTTTTTCTGCCAAAACATAAAAAAGAATAAAAAGGATGGTGAGTTCTATGTTGATAATATTTCTTTAGTAATAAAGAACCTAAAGCGCCACTTTGACCAATACTTTCTTTTTGATTGAATTCTTTTTTTTTTACACATTCAAAATTGAACACGGGTATAATTAAATTACCTTTTTTTCCTAATTTACTTAAAAAAAAATTTAAAAGTTCTTCAACAAACTTATAACGATTAATTTTTTTTACTTTTAAAAAGTCTGCTATTTTAAATAAATCAATACCAAGATATATATTATCGCCTTTTTTAACTGATAAATTTTTTAGAACCTTTTCTAATTTATTGAAATTTATTTTATGCACAGTTATTTATACATTTTTGTTTGATGAAATTAATCTTTTTTTTATTTTTTTTTTAGATAAAACACTGTAATAATATTAAAAATATTTAAAAATATTGATTAATAATATATATCGTTTAAAAAACTTAAATGAATAAAACCTGGAAAACTATTAATCCTTCAAATTTTAAAAATATCAATGAATGCATTAAATTTTTAAGGAAAAAAAAAATTATATTAAGTCCATGGATAGAAAATGTTTTTAAAAGCCGAAAAAATAAAATTGTATTAACAAATAAAAAAGTTTGTCTTGTAAAAATCAAAGTTGCTGCATTAGGATTTAAAAGGCCAGTTAAATTGAAAGATATATATAAAAGAATAAAAAAAAAAAATCTTTCACTTGTTCCACCTGATGTTGCCTTAAGAGCCAGACTTCAATTCAAAGAACAAAAAAGTGGAAATTGGCTGAGGTTTGCAACACCAATGAATTCTTTAATAGATAGTGATAATGTTCCTCATTTAGTCAAACTAGGTAAAGCTTTAAATAGTTATTTTATAGAAACATATTGGTCTTACCCAGGTGCTATTTTCCATCCACACAATGAATTTGTTTTTATAAAAAAATGATTTTTAAAAAACTAAAGATTAATAATACAACACTTAAAAATCGTATCGTGATTTCACCAATGTGTCAGTATTCCTCAAAAAATGGATGTCCCTCTGATTGGCATTATAATCATCTTAACAATTTGTCATCAACAGGAGCAAGTATGGTAATTTTGGAGTCAACAGCCATTGATAAAATTGGAAGAATTTCTAGATCTGATTTATGTTTGTACAATAACACGCACGAAAAAAAATTAGGAAAACTTGTTAAGTACTTAAAAAAAAACAATAATAATGTGAAATATGGAATTCAAATTTCACATTCAGGACGCAAAGGTTCAAGCTATGAACCATTAATAAGATATAACACTCCATTAAAAAAAGGGGAATCTTGGCAAACAATAGCCCCATCAGCAATTAAAAGAGCCAAACATTGGCCTGAACCTCATGAAATGTCAAAAAAGAAAATTAAAGAACTTATTCAAAAATTTAAAAGCACATTGATAAGAGCAAAAAGAATTGGTTTTGACTGTCTTGAAATTCATATGGCACACGGATATTTACTGCATCAATTTTTTTCACCTATATCAAATAAAAGAACAGATGAATATGGCGGTAGTTTTGAAAATCGATCAAGATTATTGATAGAAATATCTACTGAATTGAGAAAATTATGGCCTAGAGATAAAATCTTAGGAGCAAGAATTACTGGCTCTGATCATTTAAAAAAAGGTATTTCTTTGAATGAATCATGTTTACTTGCAAAAAAATTAAAAGAAATTGGATTAGATTATATTTCAGTTTCCAGTGGGGGCATTATACCTATCACTAAGATGAAACAATCTGAGGTATTTAGATTAAAAATGGCAAATAAAATTAAAGAATATTCAAAAATTACCACCACAATGACCGGAATGATTACTAACCAAAAAATCGCAAAAGAAATTATTAATAAAAATAAAATTGATTTCATAACAATTGCAAGAATTATTATAAGGAACCCAAGATGGATATTTCAGTTTGCTAAACAGAATAAAGCTGATGATATTATTCCTAAACAGTATCGAAGATTAATTTAAAAGAGATTAAATTTTATAAATATCCCGCCAGATTTTAGCGTGATTTGCTCCAAGGAGCGTTCCTTGAGCATTACAGTTACTACATGGATTGTTAATTCTTTTTCCGTTAAGTAAATCTATTCTATATTTCTTCATTATTTTTGAATTCCAAATTTCAAATAAGTCCTCTTGCATCATATTTCCCATTGTTTGTCTTCTCTGCCAATCTTGTGGGCATAAAAAAACATCACCGTTCCAATCTATTAAGAATTGATAGGATGGATAATAACAAATTGTATGAACGTCATTTGGAATTTGATTTCCAGTTTTAATCGTGCCAGCTCGATTAGTTAATTTAACACCAAAATTTTCTGCTTGAGTGTACCATCTATCTCTTAGAATTATAAAGTCCTCTGGAACTCCTGATTGTTTGATTATATTCTTAAATTTTACTATTTGTTCAGGACCATCATATAAACTTATCAATAAACGACCAGCGTTTGCATTATAAAGTTTTTTAATCATTTTATGATTTAGCGGATCACCGTTGGTAACAATTTCTACATTAGAAACATTGGATAATTTTTCTACAATATATTCTATATCTTTATGAAGCAAAGGCTCACCATATCCGCAAAGAGCTAGAGACCCTTTATAATTCATAGTTTTTAAATCATCATGTAATTTATCTATAAGTTTTTTTGACATTTTCTGATATGTGTCAGGTGCGATTTTATCATCTGATTTTGGACAAAAACTACAACTTCTATTACAAACGTCTATTAAGCTTAATTCTATCCATGTAGGCAAAGGTACTTTTTTATGTAAGGTAATTCCATCATCAACGATTAATTTTCTTCTATTAATATTTTTTTTAATAGTTTCTTTTGGATTATAATTTACCGGGGGTCTATTATGTCCTATTCTACTCATTACAATAAACTTTTGTCGATTTTTTTAGTTTGTTGGTTAACGTTGGGTTTTATTTCTTTAGTTTTATCAACATTCACAAATTCATTTTTACTAATTTCTAATCTTAATTGGTCGTATTCTTTCATCATTCTTTTCATAAAATTAATAGTAAGTTTTGTCTTTGAGGATATCCCTTGAGGAGTTAAAACATAAAGATAATTAATTTTTTTTGGATTTTTTTTAAAATTCTTTATTTTTATCAGACCTTTCTTTTGAAGTTCTTTTAGACAATAATTAAGCTTTCCCAAGCTAAAACCGAGCTCGTCAGCCATTTGTCTTTGACTTGCATTAGGTCTGTTGGATATCGTTCTTAAAATTTCAAAGTGTTCATCTGTGCTTTTTTTCATAAGTTCAAAAAATGAACGATATCGTTCAATTATTGAACAGTAAAGAAAAAAAGTTAAAAAAAGTTAACAAATTCTTGTGTTTTTAAGCTTTAATGTTTACTTTGTTTCTTTAGATTTGTTTAAAACTATATATATTTAAATTGTGTTCATATGAAAAACCATTCTTTTAATGAAGGATATGATCAAAAACTCTTCTTAAAAGGAGGTAGTGGGTCAAAAGTTTTTAGTGGTAATAAAGTATATCAAGACCTTTCGTTTGGCGCAGGATCATTGATTTTAGGTCATAGTAATTTAATTCAACAAAAGTGCTTTAGTCTTTTTAAAAAAAATAAAATTAGCCTACTAGCTCACCCCAATGTTCAAGCAAATAATTTTTCAAATTTATTATCTAGAATTTTTAAAGAGTATCCAAAGTTTATATTTTGTTCCACTGGAAGTGAGGCAATAACAAAAGCACTAAGAATTACTAAAGCAATTTCAGGAAAAAATTTAATTATTTCTGTAAGTGGAAGTTGGCATGGATCAGTTGATAAATTATTATTCAAAAAAAAAAATATGAAAAATTTTCCTCTTTCAGATGGATTAAGTGAGCTAGACTCAAAAAACTTAAAATTTATTGAATATAATAATTTTGAAAAATCAGAAAAAATTTTAAAAAATTTTAAAAAAAAAATAGGCTGCATAATAATTGAACCAATTCAAGGATGTTTACCAGATAAAAATTCAATCAAATATATTAAGTTTTTATTTGATTTTGCAAAAAAAAATAAAATTATGATTATCTTTGATGAGATGATTACAGGACTTAGAATAAATGGAACATCCTTACAAAATTATTTAAATTTAGTCCCTGATATTACAATTTTTGGAAAAGGGTTTGGGGGTGGTTTGCCTATAGGAATAATTGCTATTTCAAAAAAAATTGAAAATCTAATTTCAAAAAAAAGATTAAAGATTTTCTATGGAGGAACTTATTCAGGAAATTCTTTTTCAACTCTTTTAGCTTATGAGACAACGAAATATATAAACACTAATAAGAAGAAAATTATTAAACAATTAAATTTAAAATCAAAATATTTTGAAAATCATGTAAATGCATTTTTAAATTTAAAAAAAATTCCTGCAAAAATCTATAGATATCATTCAATGATAAGACTTGTATTTACAAATTTTACGGTAAAAAATAGAACCCAAAGAGATTTTTTTGAAGGACGCAATAAAATAAAAATTGAAAAGTTTAGGTCTTTTCTAGAAACTAAAAATATATTATATCCTAAAAATGGTTTAATATTTTTAAGTTCACAAACTACAAAAAAAGATATTAATTACATAATAAAAAATTTTAAAATAGCTCTGGCAAAATTTTTATAAAATAATGAAACTAAAATATTGTAAAAAATGTATTTTACCAATTACAAAACCAGATTTAGAATTTGATGATATTGGAGTTTGTCAAGGTTGTAAAGCATTTGAAAATCGTGAAATTATAAACTGGGCAAAAAGAAAAAAAGAATTTGAGGTTTTATTAAATAAATATAAAACGAAAAATTATTACGATTGCATTGTTCCTGTCAGCGGTGGAAAGGATAGCACATTTCAAGTTATCAAAGTTTTAGAATATGGATTAAATCCATTATGTGTTACTGCAAGAACTGACAAACTTTCAGAAATTGGAAGATATAATATTGAAAATTTGAAAAAATTAGGTGTTGATCACATTGAGGTTTCGACTGACCCAATTTTACGAAGAAAAATAAATAAGTTAACATTGAAAACAGTAGGTGATATAGCTTGGGCTGAACATATAACTATTTTTACAATACCGGTAAGGTTATCCTGCCAACTCAAAATACCTCTAATTATTTGGGGGGAAAATTCTCAAAATGAAAACGGAGGACCTAAAGAAAAGGAAAATTCAGTTGAATTAAACAGAAGATGGTTAGAGGAATTTGGGGGTTTGCTGGGTCTAAGAACAGATGACTTGCCAGAGCTACTCAACATTTCAAAAAAAAAATTGATTCAGTACACTTATCCAACAGACTCCGAGTTAAAAATTAATAAAACTATCGGAGTATTTTTAGGCTATTTTTTTCCGTGGGATGGTTATGAAAATGTAAAAATTGCTGAAAAACATGGATTTAAGGCTTTCCACAAAGATGTTGAAGGATCAATAGTTAATTATGAAAATTTAGATAATGTGCAAATGAGAATCCATGATTACTTTAAATTTTTAAAATATGGATATGATAGAGTAACTGATTGGTGTTGCTGGCATTTGAGAAGAGGTAGAATGTCTAGAGAAGAGGCAATTAAAATAAATAAAGAAAAAAGTGGTAAATTTCCTTCAACATATTTAGATGTTCCTATCCATGAAATATTAGAGGAAATCGATTGTACTGAGGAAGAATTTATTAATATTTGTGATAATTTTTCTAATAAAAAAATTTTTAAGTGCAATAATAAAGGAGAATTAATCAAACAGTCAGACGGAAGCTTAATACTTAATGAATATATACATTGAGGATCAAATATTTTTTAAATGAATAAAAAGATATTAGTTTTAGACTATAAAACTGGAAACGTAGATTCGGTCATTAAGATGGTAAACATGTTAGGCTATGAGGCTATTTTTTCATCTAAAAAAGATGCTTTCGATAAAGCAAACAAGATCATATTGCCTGGTCAGGGATCATATAATTATGCAATGCAAGAATTAAAAAAAAATAATATTTTTGAAAACTTGGAGAAAAAAATTAATAGTGAAAACATATATGTTCTTGGCATTTGTTTGGGAATGCAAATTTTAAGTACTATCGGTGTTGAAAATACAAAAACAAACGGTCTTGATTTAATAAAGGGAGAAGTGAAAATAATGAATAGCTCTCCAAATAAGCTTCCACATATTGGCTGGAATACAGTAAAATTTTTGGACAAAAAAGAAAAATTGTTTGAAGATATTAAAGATGAAAAAGATTTTTACTTTATACATAGCTACTATTTTTTTTGTGAAAATAAAAAAAATATTATCGCTACAACAAAATATAACGAGGAGTTTCCATCAATAGTAAAAAATGAAAATATCTATGGAGTTCAATTTCATCCAGAGAAAAGTCTAAAAAATGGGATAAAGCTTTTCGATAACTTTTTAAAATTAAAATGAATAAAATTAGAATTATTCCTTCAGTCCTTTTTAGAGACACTAATACTATGAAAGGTAAAAATTTTAAGAGCTGGAGAGTTGTTGGAAGTGTAATGCAATCAATTAGACTTTACTCCTTAAGAGAGGTTGATGAACTAATTTTTTTAGATGTCACAGCAACAAAAAACAAAGAAATAAATTATGATTTGATCAATGAATTTGCAAAAGAATGTTTTATGCCTGTAGTAATAGGAGGAGGCATTAAGAATATAAATGATATTGAAAATGTTTTAAAAATTGGTGCAGACAGAGTGTGCATTAATACTGCATTAGTTGATAATATAAATTTTGTTAAAGAAGCGATAAAGATTTTCGGTGTTCAGTGTATTGTAGGCTCAATAGATTATAAACAAGATAATGATAATCAAAACATTATATGGACAAATTCAGGGAGTATTAAAACTGACAAAGAATTATTTAGTTTTCTAAAGAGAATTGAGGATATAGGTCTAGGTGAACTTTTGCTTACGTCAATTGATCATGATGGAGTAATGAATGGATATGATAATTTGACGCTAAAAAGAGCTAATTCAAATTTTGATTTTAAAGTGATAGCCTCAGGGGGAGCTGGAACAAAGGAAGATATTTATAAAACTATTAAAGATACAAATGTTTCGGCTGTTTCGTGTTCAAGCATTTTTCATTTTACAGAAAATACTCCTTTATCAATTAAAAAATTTTTAAAAGAAAAAAAAATTAATGTACGAATATAAAATTTAAATCTAAATATTTTCGATTAATGAAAAAATATGTTTTAATACAAGCAAGATCCTCCTCTAAGAGATTACCGTTTAAGGCACTATTAAAAATAAATGAAATACCAATAATAAATTTACTTGTGAAGAGAGTAATTTCTAAGTTTTATAAAACTATCGTTCTTACTTCCAATGATCCATCAGACAATTATTTGTGTGAACACTTAAAAAAATCTAACATAAAATTTTACAGAGGAGATTTATTCGATGTAAAAAAGAGATTCTTAAAATTTACTAAAAAATTTAAAGATGAAGATATAATCGTAAGATTGACCGCAGATAATCCATTCGTGGATAGATATTTAATTAAGCAAGTAATAATCCAGCTCAAAAAAAGAAATAAAGATTATCTATATACTAATCCAAAAATCTCTGGTGCTCCCGAGGGGATTTCGGTAGAGGCCTTTAAATTAAAAACACTTAGAAATTTTAAAAAAAATACAAAAATTGATAAAGAACATGTAACAATAAATTTCGATAGAATTGAGAAAAATACTTTTATATTTAGCAATAATGAAAAAAAATGGAAAAATTTGAATACTACTTTAGATACTTTAAGTGACTTTTATAAATTAAAAAAAGTTTTTAAAAATATTAACAATCCCTATCAAATAAAATGGCAACTATTATGTGATAACTTAAAGAAAAAAAAAATTAAAATGAGAACAAAAAAAAATACCTTTTTATTAAAAAGTATATTTACAAAAAATTTAAGTAAAAATTTTTTAGATAAAATTATAAGTTTAAAAAGTCAAAAATGGAAATTTGATAAAAAATCACAATTAGCATTTTTTAAAAAAAATTATTCTGGATTAGATATTCATAACCTGCTTTTCTTAAATAAAAAATTAATAGGATATACTGCTTTGAAAAAAAGTTATTTCATAAATACTCAACTTAAAAAATCTAAGATTAAAAATAATTGCTTAGTTTTTGATGCTTTTATAATTGATAAATCATTACAAAAAAATAATTTGAGTGAAATTTTGATGTGTTTCAATAAAAGCATCATTCACAGTATAAACTTACCAACTTTTTTAATTTGTAATAAAAGGCTTTCTTACTTTTATAAAAAAAATGATTGGTCTCGTATAGAAGACAAAAAAATTGAATTACCTGATAAATTTAAAAACTTGAATACTTTTTCATTAAATTTTGAAAAAAAAAAATTTTTTAATTCAAGTAAATTTAAAATTTTTGCAAAATTTTAGTTGTAATTAAAAAAATCTTTTTTAACACTAGATCCTGCCACAAGTTTCCTGCTAGCTTTTTTACCTATGATTTTTTTTATCATTGATGGATCGAATTTGTTTAAAGGTCTTTTGATTTCTAAATCATCAAATTTAATCTTTTCTCCCTTTTGAACATTTTTTTTTAGATAAATTCCTTTTCTAGCAAATCTTCTGACTTTTAATTCCTCGTTTGACGGATTAATTTTACCTTCACCTTTCATTTTATTAATTGATTGAGAAAATTCACAAATTATTTTTAAATCTTTTTCATCTGCAGATAGTATATGATCAGGACCATCTTGTTTTTTACTTAGTGTGAAATGTTTTTCTATTATTTTTGCACCCATTGTCAATGCTAATAAGCAAGCATTAATCCCAATTGTATGGTCAGAAAAACCTACATCTGTATTGAAAATCTTTTTCAGAGAAACCATTCTTGTAAGATTTATTTTTTTTATTTCACATGGATAAAGGGAAACACAGTGAAGTAGAATAATCTTTTTATTTTTAAAACATTTTAGTGCCTTTGATATTTCTTTTTTATTTGACATACCAGTTGATAGAATAATTTTTGCACCTTTTATTGAATTTATTTTTTTAAGTAGTGATAAGTCTGTAATATCACTTGATGCAATCTTAATAAACTTTGACTTAAATTTTTTTATTCGATTTATACTGTAGTTGTCAAAAACACTAAATATTAAATCAATCTTTAATTTAGAGGTTATTTTTTTTATGAGCGATAATTTAGAGTTTGAAATCTCAAGTCTTTTCCACATCTGGTATAGCGTTTCTTTTTTTTTCTTTTTGTATAAAGATTTGAGCTTCGAGTTTTTGCTAGCCAATGTCTCAGCTTTAAATAATTGAAACTTTACTGCATTTGCTCCAGATTTTTTTGCTGAATATATAAGTTTCTTAATATCTTTTATTCTTCCATTATGATTAATTCCAATTTCCGCAATTATATATGGATTTTTCATAATAATATAAATATATAATATATTAAATTAGTCTTATGAATAAAAAAATAATCAATCAAATTGAAAATGTAAGAAAAAAAAATAACCGAAATTGGATGAATTTGTTAAGAATAGCTTTTGATCATGCGCCTAAAGAGACAGCCGCTGTTATGAAAAAAATAAATATTGCTGATAAAAAAATTTCTAAATTAGTTGGTAAATTATCAGCAAAAAAATAGATAATTTAATACTTAAATGACTACTAAAATCTATTACGGCAAACAATCAATAAATAAAACTGATTTAAAAAGTGTAAATGATTCTTTGAAAAAGAGAATGATAACTAATGGCAGCTATGTAAATAAGTTTGAAAATTTGTGTAAATTAAAATTAAAAGCGAAGTTTGCAGTAAGCTGTAATAGTGGGACTTCAGCATTATTCATGGCTTTTTTGGCGATTGGATTGAAAAAAAATGATGTTGTTATAATGCCAGCAGTCAATTTTATTGCCTCGGCAAACATGGCAAAAGTAAGTGGTGCTAAAATTTTTTTTGCTGATATTGATTATAATACTGGTCAAATATCTCCACAATCAATTATTGATTGCTTAAAAAAGAATAAGATTAAAAAGGTTAAAGCTATAATTTCAATGTACATGGGTGGATACCCGAGGTTTATCGAAGATTTATATAAATTAAAAAAGAAATTAAATTGTTATTTGATAGAAGATGCTTGCCATGCTTTTGGAGCAAGTTATGAAATTAATAAAAAAAAATTTAAAATTGGTTCCTGTCTTCACAGTGACATTTGTACATTTTCTTTCCACCCGCTTAAGAGTATCACAACGGGTGAAGGAGGCTTAATAACAACAAATAAAAGATCAATAGCAAATAAAATTAGATTATATAGATCTCACAATATACAAAAAAAATTTTTTTATTGGGATTATTCTGTAAATGATGTTGGTTTTAATTTTAGATTAAGTGACATTAATTGTGCGCTAGGGTACTCTCAGCTTAAAAGATTAAATCAGTTTGTTGGTAAAAGAAAAAAAATTTATGATATTTATAAAACCGAGTTTAGTTTAGAGAGTCAGATTAAAATAATTGAGCCAGAGAAAAATACAAATTCATCTTATCACCTCGTAATAGCCTTGATTAATTTTAAAAAATTAAAAATGACCAAATCTGCTTTTTTGAAAAAATTGATTAAAAAAAATATATACTGTCAGTTTCATTATATCCCAATATTTAATTTTAAAAATTTTAAAATAAAAAATAAATCTCAGTTTACGAATTCTAATCTTTATTATGATAATGCATTAAGTTTACCTGTATATCCTGACTTAAATATTAAGAATGTTTATAAGATAATTACTGAAATAAAAAAATTGATTAAAAATTGATTATAAATAAAATTCTGAAATGATCTTATCTAAACTTATTTTTGCTTTATATTTTGTATGTTTTCTTATCTTTGATAAATCAGGTACACGATAATAAATTTCTCTTTTTGCGGAACGATCTGATCTTTCAAATGGAATCTTTTTAATTTTACAATTTTTTTTTGAAATTTTAATCATTTTATTAGCAAGTTTTAAAATATTTATTGGCTCAGAGTTATTGCCAATATTGTATGTCTCGTCATTTTTACCTTTATTTAAAACTTTTAAAAATCCTCGCGCAGCATCTTTAACATGACAAAAACTTCTAATTTGTTTTCCGTTACCGAAAATGAGAATTTCTTTATTATTAAGTATTCGGTCAGCAAATTTTGAAATTACAAAATCGTTTTTTTGCCCCTTTCCACAAACATTAAAGAATCTGACAATTTTATAATTTATTCTATTTTTTATTGCATAGATCTTAAATAATTGCTCACCAATAATTTTTGTGTGAGCATAAATTGATTTAGGTTTTGGTAAATCGGTTTCCTTAACTTTTTTTTTGTTACCCTCACCATATATTTCTGAAGAAGATGCAAAAATAATATTTTTAACATTACTACCTTCAATCGATTTTAAAACATTTGTTGTTCCTTTGATATTAATTTTTATTACTTTATCTGGATTTTTTTCCGTTTTTTCTACACCTATCGCTGCTGCCAGATGTATTAATGTGTCTATCTTGTATTCTTTAATCTTTTTTTTTAAAATTTTAGAATCATTAATATTTCCCTTTATAGAAAAAATATTTTTTTTATTTATTATTTTATTTAAATCAAAAAGAAATATCTTATTTTTTTTAGATAATAGTTGTGAAATTTCATTACCTAAAAAACCTGCACCGCCAGTAATTAGTATATTCATTTTTTAAATTTCAATTACGTTTTTAAATTTATAAATATGGTTTCTATAGGTATTTTTTGTATCAAATATTAACTTTGAGTGTTTTCTTAAATATTCATAATTTATCCCAGTATGGTTTGTTAGAATTAGCACAAAGTCAAACTTTCTTAAGAAAATTGGATTAATATTTTTCAATTTTACCATTTTGTGTTTCTTATAAATTTCATCATTTAGGTCCAAAAATCTATCATAAACAAATAATTTTTTTTTTAATTTTAATTTTAATCTTCTTAAAATTTCTAAAGAAGGAGACATTCGTGTATCATCTGAGTCTTTTTTATAAGATGCTCCTAAAATGAGGCCATTTAGATTAGATATATTTTTCTTTTTAAAATGTCCTAAGAGATCTTGCACCACTACTTTTGGCCGTGCTTCATTTATCTCACCAGCTAATTTAATAAATTTTGTTTTTGTACCAAATTGGTTTGCTTTCCATGTTAAAAAATATGGATCTACTGGTATACAATGACCACCAACACCTGGGCCAGGATAAAAGGGTTGAAAACCAAATGGTTTTGTTTTTGCTGCCTCGATTGCATCGTAGATATTAATATCAAATTTTTCACTAATAGTTTTCATTTCATTAATTAATCCAATATTTACTGACCTATAAATATTTTCTAACAGTTTTGTAAATTCAGCAGTTTTAATATTTTTGACTTTATGGATTTTATTAATTATTTTTGAATAAACTCTAGCTACAAGCAAAAGACAATTTTTACTACTACCCGATACTAATTTGGGAATATTTTTTTTTATTACAGAAAATTTTTTATTACCCGGGTCTTCTCTTTCAGATGAATAACCTAAAAATACGTTTTTTCCTAAAAGTAATTTTTGTTTTTTTATAATTGGCAGAAGATATTCCTCTGTTGTTCCTGGATAAGTAGTGCATTCTAGAATTAAAAGTTTATCTTTTAATGAATATTTACTAAGTTGCTTGATCACTTCCCCGACATATTTCATGTTTGGAGTTTTATTTTGAAGAAATATAGGTGTCGGAACGCAAATAATAACCACATCACATTGCTCAATCAAATTAAAATTATTTGAGACAACTAATTTCTTTTTAATTACTTTTTTTAGAAGGCTTTTGTCTATCGATGAAATAATTTTTTTGCTATTTACAATATTAATAATCTTCTTTTTATCATTATCTAGTCCTATTACATTTATTTTTCTCAAAGCAAATGCAATTGCCAAAGGTAAACCAACATAACCTAAGCCGATAACGGCAATTTTAACTTTATTTTTTTTAATTTTATTATTTAAATTTAAAAAAGGATTTTTTTTTTTCATTAAATCTTTTTAGGTTTAAGAGCTCTTCTTTTTTCTTTTTTCAATTAAAATATCATTAATTAATGTGCTACTTTTATCTTTTGTATATGGAAAATAAATTACTTTACATTTAATTTTCATTAATTTTTTTTCCATATTTTTCCATTTCATATTTTTGTACCAATCATCTCCAACAAATAAATAATTAGCTTTTAATTTTTTAATAACCTCTAATTTATCAACCTTATATTGAGGAATAGCCATATCAACGAATTTACATTGTCTTACAATCTCAATTCTTTCAAAAAAAGGGATTACTGGTTTTTTATGTTTATATTTAACTAATTCATCGACAGAAACACCAACAATCAATTTATCACAATAGGCTTTAGCATTTCTTAAAAGATTAAGATGTCCAATATGAAATAAATCAAAAACGCCGGTCGTATAACCAACTTTATTATTTATATTTTTTTTAGCTCTTGTAAGTTTTTTTCGAACCATATTTTATAATTTTCGTTTTTAATATTTTTTTTTTTTAAATTAAATGATTTGTTCATATCAATAGGAAATCCAATTTTTTTTCTATAAACAAAGTCCTTATCCATATATCGATTTAATATTTTTCTCAAAGGTTTTTTTCCATGATTATTATCAATTAAATCGTTAGTTTTAAATTTTAAGGATTCAAAAAAAATCTTCTTAGATACCAGTGGCTCTCTACCTTCAATACCAGAGGACATAAGGGAAAAATCTAATCTTCTCAGAAGAACTTGTAAGTGATATCTGATAAAAAAAGATCTAACTTTATTTATATTTGATAAATCTGAAATTTCTTTAAAAAAAGATTTAATTTTTTTTAAGTTTTGATTATCTATTTTATTATAACAATATAATTCACAAAATTTTTCAACTGAAAATTTGTGTGTGTTTTTAGCCCATCTATATATTCTGTCGTATCCTGCAAAAAATTCATCAGCTCCTTCACCTGAAATCAGAACCTTAACCCCCTCTTTTTTTGCTTTTTTTGCAATTAGAGATAATACAACTTCGTTTGGAACACTCAAAGGCTCGCATCTTAATTTTATTAATTCTTTAAATTTTTTTATAAATTGATTTGAATTAATATTTATTATTTCCAAGGGTAACTTTTCTTGTTTTTTTATTTGTTTACAATATTTAATATCCTCATCGTTTTCAAAACCTCCACAATAGTATTTTTTAAATTTTTTACTTAATTTTCTTATAAGATTACTATCAATTCCGCTACTCATTAAAAGACCCACAGGTACATCAGACAACCTTCTATCTTTAAGGACATTTTTTATTAAAAAGTGTAGATTATTTTTTGTATTTTTTGAATTCCTTATAAAATCAATTGAGTCAAAATATTTTTTATTTATCAAGCAAGTTCCTGGATAAATACATTTTATGTCTCTATAATAAGATCCAGATAAAATTGGATATCTAAAAATTTTATATTCTCTCAAAGCTTTTTTTGATAATTTGAGATTGAAAATTTTTTTTAAAACTGAAGGTTCACTAGAAATAGATATAAAATTTTTCCTTTTTAAGTAAAAAAGGGGCTTTACACCAAAAGGATCTCTTAAACAGTTCATTAAATCACCATTTTTGGAAATTCTTACTATTGAAAAAAAACCATCTAACATATTTGGGTCGAACTTTTTTTCTACAATAATTTTGGAAAGCAAATCTGTATCAGAAGTTGTTTTCTGTTTAAATCTTTTAGCTAATCTTTTAAAATTAAATATTTCCCCATTATAAAGAATTATTGAACCATCTTTACAAATATATGGTTGTTGATATTTTTTCGAAGGCGCAATAATCGCTAATCTTGAATGATATAGTTTCCAATTTCTAAAATTTATTAAACCAGAATTAAAATCTGGCCCCCTAAAAGATAAATGCTTATCGATAATTTTTTCTTTATCTTTTGTAATATAAGGATCGTTTGAAGCAAAAATTCCACACATACTAATTTATAATAATTTATCAAGCTTTCTTAATATATCTAATTTGATTTGATCTAAACTTTTTTTAAAATCATTATTTATTTTTATATGTGGTTTCTTTGGATAATCAGGCCTCAAATCCTTTCCATAAACATTTTTAGATTTGTCATTATAGAATTTTCTAATTTTTTTTTTCTTAAGTTGTTTCAAATTAGTTTTAATAAAAATTTCAATATAGTTGGTAATATTTTTTTTTATATAAGACCTTATTTTTTTATCCAATCCAACTGTTGCAAA
>MDTG01271493.1_pt1 | contig 17312 bp, 13 predicted proteins | sample 811421 | NCBI WGS metagenome assembly MDTG01 (sample SAMN05326645, study PRJNA326480) | marine metagenome | isolation source: seawater | place: Pacific Ocean: South East | collected 2011
AGAGTATAGATTTATCTAATAATGCTAAAGGAATTTATTTTTTAGAAATTGAAACAAATAGTGGTATTGTCAATAAGAAATTAATAGTACAATAAAATTTAGTTTTAGTTAATTAGTTTTTAATTAGGTGTAAAGTTATTGAGCAAAGACTTTACACCTAATTAAATTGAATCTTAATGAGCTCTACATTAATCTTTGTTTTTCTTGGGAGTACCATGTTTTTCTGTTGTCTGATGTTAATTTAGATGTAACTAAAAGACCATCCTCAATATATTCTCTACCATATATATGTAATTTAAACTTAGATTTATTAAAAGGATTTTTAAAATCCCTTAACTCAGCACCTCCTGACTTATAACTTTGAAGCATTATTTCTTTAGTCTTTTTAATTAGGTCCAGCTTCTTTTTTTTAGTAATATTAATCCATTTTTCTTCTGGATGTAGTTTAGCTGCAAATAGAGCTTCAGATTTTATATAATTACCTACACCTGGAAAGTATTGCTGATTCATTAGAATTGAGCATATTGTTTTATTAGGTCTAATTTTGTCTGATAAAAAATTAATATGTTTAGTTAAATTATATTCTTGATGGAGCAGATCAAAGTTTGGGTTATGGTTTTTTAGTAATTGTGATTTTGAGATTATTCTCATCTTTCCAAATTTACGTATATCTCTGAAGAATAGTTCCTCTGATTCATTAAACACTCTAAAATGGCAGTGCTTAACCTTTTCACTGCTCCATCCACCAGTCATTCCAAGATGAAAATTAAAAATAGAATCATTATTTAGGTCTATGAAAATATTTTTTCCTATTGTGTAACTTGGTTTAAATGCCCTTAAGTTCTTGTTAATAGATTTAAAAACAGCATTGTACTTTTCATAATAATAATCAGTTATTATTTCAAATTTTATTTTTTTACTATCATTAAAAAATAAGTTAAAATATTTTGATGCAATTTTTACTTCTGGGCCTTCAGGCATTATACTTATATATAGTTAGGTAGCAATATTATAAAGTTTTTTACAATATCTCAAAACATAATCGTTATCATTTTAAAATATTGTTTATTTGCATGAGTATGAGAAAATACCTAATTACATTAATATCCATGTTGTTTTTTGCAAATTTATTTGCACAGAATAAGTATACAATTAGTGGATATATTACTGATAAAGATAATGGAGAGAGTATTGTGGGTGTTAATATATATTGTAAAGAATTAAATCTTGGAGTTACATCCAACACATATGGTTTTTATAGTTTAACGCTTCCAGAAGGTGATTATGACATCTCATATTCTTTTATTGGCTATCAGAATATTAATAAAAGTTTTGTTCTTAATAATAGTATAACATATGATGTTGAATTTGTGTTTTCAACAGTTAATATTAGTGAAGTTGTTGTTAAAGCAGATAAAAGTGTAGTTGAGAAGACACAGACCTCTATGGTTGAAGTTCCTATTGAACAAATCAAATCAATTCCTGCTCTTTTGGGGGAGGTTGATGTATTAAAAGCAATACAATTATTACCAGGCGTTCAATCTAGTGAAGGTTCATCTGGTTTTTATGTTAGAGGTGGTGGTCCTGATCAAAACCTGATACTTCTTGATGGTGTGCCAGTGTATAATGCGTCTCACATTGGTGGTCTATTTTCTGTATTTAATGCAGATGCTATAAAGACAGTAAGGCTTACTAAAGGAGGGTTTCCAGCACGTTTTGGTGGAAGATTATCTTCTGTACTACAAATTGATATGAAAGAAGGAAATATGAAAGAATTTAGAGGTGATGCAACTCTAGGATTAATATCATCTAAAATAACATTAGAAGGTCCAATTGTTAAAGATAAAACATCATTTATTGTTTCTGGAAGAAGAACTTATGCAGATTTAATTGTTAAGCCACTAATGCCTGATGATACTGACTTAACTTTATATTTTTATGATTTAAATGCAAAAATTAATCATAAGATCTCAAAGAATGATCGTTTATATTTAAGTGCTTACATAGGAAAGGATGCTTTTGGAGTTACATCCAATGAAGGTAGCAATGATTTTTCTGATGAGTTAGATTTTGGTTTAGGGTATGGAAATACTACAGCAACACTTAGATGGAATCATTTGTTTTCTGATAAGATATTTAGTAATACTACTTTAACATATAGCAGGTATTCATTTTATACTGATTTTGCACTTTCGGCTACACAAAACACTATATTAGGGAATGAGAATACAGATATAAGTTTTGGATATATTGCTGGAATTGAAGATTTAGGTGCTAGAATAGATTTTGATTATACGCCGAATCCAAATCATGATATAAAGTTTGGAATTTCATATACTCATCATTATTTTTTCCCAGGAGAAACAAATCTAAATTTTTCAATAGACTATCCTGCTGCAGACTCATTAAGTTCAGATATAAATATTGATACAGTTCTTAATTTTTCTGGAAACACTAATGTTAATGAGATGTTTTTCTATGTTGAAGATAATGTTAATATTACTAGTAGGTTGAAGGCAAACATTGGACTTCATGTTGGTTATTATTCCCTAGCAAATAGTACTTCTTCAGGAAATAATAACTTAATAAAAAAGATTAGAGATAAGGATAACTATAGTCTCCAACCTAGAATCTCGGCAAGATATCTAATTAATGATAATCTTTCTTTAAAGGCCTCATATGCCAAGATGCAGCAGAATATACATCTTTTATCTAACTCATCAGTTGGTTTTCCTAGTGATATTTGGGTACCATCTATAGAGGAAGTTCCGTCTCAATCATCACAGCAATGGGCTGCAAGTGTAACTACTCAACTTTATGAGGGGCAATTAGAGTTAAGCTTTGAGGGATATTATAAGACCATGAAAGATCTTATAACATATAAGGCTGGATATTCTAACCTTGAGAGCACTGAAGCGTGGGAAAATTCAGTAGAGACAGGAGGTGAAGGGAAATCTTATGGTGGTGAATTATTTATTCAAAAGAAAAAGGGTCGAACAACTGGCTGGATAGGTTATACCTTATCTTGGGCAAATAGAAGATTTGATAATATAAATTTTGGTGATTGGTATTCGTATAAGTTTGATAGAAGACATGATTTTTCTCTAGTTTTTTCTCATAAGATTAATGAAAACTGGGAATTAGGTGCAACTTGGGTATATGGAACTGGTAATGCAATTACTTTTCCTCAAGGGGTTTATTTAGGTATACCAGAGACTAGTTCTTGGCAAAATGTGATTACAGCTGATATGGTAGAATCATATGGAGAGAGAAATTCTACAAGATTACCTTCTTATCATAGACTTGATTTTGCAATCAATAAGCATAGAAAGAAAAAGAGTTATCAGAGTACATGGACTCTTGGTGTATATAACATGTATAATAGAAAAAATCCATGGTTTGCATATTTATCATATGAAAATAACGGTGATAGAGTCGCGAGACAGGTCTCTCTTTTTCCTGTAATCCCTTCATTATCATATAGAATACAATTTTAATTATGAAAAATTATTTAACTTTAATATCATTTTGTTTAGTTTTATTATCCTGTGAAGATATGGATACGGTAATAGATTTAGAGATACCACCTCATAAACCAGTGCTTGTATTGAATGGTTTACTAGATCCAGTGAGTAGTTTTAAAGTTGTGGTTTCACATTCAGTAGGCGCTTTCTCTGAAGGTGTACCGTCTTATATCCATAATGCAAATGTAATACTATATAAAGATAGAGATACCCTAGGTACTTTGTCGCCAGACTTTACAGAATTAACTTATGTATATTATACTAATAGACAGAATGAAAATGATTCATTACCCATGTATTACTATACACTTGAAAATGAAGGAAATCTCATAGTTGATTCTATGCCTGAAAAGGGTTCTCTTTATAGAATAGAAGTGAATCATCCTGATTATAATCCAATATCTGCTGAAACTTATATTCCTGTTGATATAGATATTGAATATTCTGTTGACACAGTCTCCAGTGAAAATAACATAGAGCTCGAGTTTAGCTTCGATGATAATCCTATTGAACAAAACTATTATCGTTTACAAATATTTACTTCTTGTATTAAGAAGTGGGTAGATGAATATGGTTATTTGAATGAATATGGATTTGGAAATTACACTGAATTCAGATCAAATGACCCTTCATTTCCTGGAGGAATCCCTTTTGATGGCTATACTTTTGAAGGGGATGACGTAGTTTTTGATGATGCTCTATTTAATGGACAGCAGAAAACAATCTTATTAGATATTCAGACAGAAAATAAGTCATCAGAGTGTGATACAATATTTATGGTATTTTCAACTTTTAGTGATGATACATATAGTTATTATAATTCTTTAGATGATCACTCTGATAAAGGAGAACAAGGAATATTTGGTGGAGAGGTTATTCCTGTTTATTCTAATGTTCAAGATGGATTAGGCGCTTTAATTTCAGTGAATCCGCAGGAAATCATTATTAGAGCGAGACCATAATTAAATACTATAATTCTATTGTCTGATTTTAATCTTGGATCTATAAGTATAGTACTAGACATCTAAATTTTCCATAAGTTCATTACTTTGGATATGTAAGGGTAATTCTAGATATGTAAGTGCTTATAAATTTTTTGAATTCATAAGATATTATTTAATAAAATATTGTAATTTGCATGAGACTTGATATTTTTGTAGTGTTAAAATCGATTTAAGCACTTAAAACAAATTATTAAATTAAAAAATAAAATTATGAAAAAATTATTATTAATAACAATGGCAGCTTTAGCAATCTTATTTGCTCAAGCACAAACACCTTGTGACTCAATAACAGTTTCTGGTTCACAATATCAATTAACATTAACATCAGTAAGTGTAATTGATTATTGGATTACTACTGCTCCAGATGGAACAGTTTTAGGTGAGGATAGCTTATGGAATCAACATAGTGTATTTAACTACAATCCAACAGGAAGTCCTTATGATACAATTGTAACTTGTTTGTCTACAATGAACACCACATGTTGTGTGATATATGTGTGGAATGGAAATGCTTGGACAGTTCCAGGAGGAACTCCTACAGCTTCTTGGGATTGCCCTGTTAACACTCTAGGAGGATGTTATGATCCAGGAACTGGTTTAGGACAATATAGTTCTTTAGCTGCTTGTCAGGCTGTTTGCGGAACACCAACACCTTCTTGGGATTGTGGGACAACAGGCTGTTATGATCCAGGTACCGGAATGGGTCAATATACTACATTATCTGCTTGTCAGGCTGTTTGTTTTGGGACTACACCATCTCTTCTTTGCGATTCAATGACTCTTGTTAGTACAGGTGGTTCTATGCAATCAATTCTAGCAGCTGAAGTTCCTAATATAAACACTATTATTGATTATTGGATTACTACTGCTCCAGATGGGACAGTTTTAGGCGAAGATAGTATGTGGAATACGCATCAGATCTTTAATATAAACTCAACAACTGGAATGCCTTTTGATACAATAAATGTTTGTATTACTGACGTAGATGCTAATGGATTTGTATATACATGTTGTGTGACGTGGATTTGGGATATGAATTTAGGTATTTGGGCTAAAATGGGTAGTGTAACCTCTATTGGAGAGTTAGAATCATTTGATAAGAAGCTACTAAAAGTAGTTGATGTTTTAGGAAGAGAAACATCTATAAATAGTAAGCAGACTTTATTCTTGATTTATGATGATGGAACAATCGAGAAACGATATATAATTAGAGATTAATGTTCAAGAAGAGTGTTGTTTTCATTTTCTGTGTTGTTCTAGTTTCTAAAACTGTAAGTTCACAGATAGTGAGTGTATTAGGAGTCAATCATGCTGATACAGTTCAGTATGTGGCTCCTCTTTCATTAGGATTTTGGTTTGTAAATACTGGAAACACATCTATATTAGATTCGGTTATTACTGCTAACATAGTAATTGCTCCATTTAATGCAGCACCTCAAAATTGGCAGGCATTAACCTTTACACAAAACATACCTCAAGGTGTTTTCGCACCAGGTGATAGTCTCTACATATTAAATAATCCTCTGAATGGTGGTGCGCAATTGTATCAACAAGCGGGAGATAATTTAGTTGTCATCTGGCCAAGTCTTGTAGTTCCGGTTACTGCTGATACTAGTATTACTTCCTTGTATGTAATCCCACCAGTTTCTTCTATTGAGGATAAGTTTCCATCAAATATAAATGATAATAATAGTTATATTGTTGATATATTAGGAAGAAAATTTAGAAATATTGACAACCTACCTTCAGGATCTATATACTTTAGGAATGGTAAAAAGTATATAAAACCATAATACTGTTTTGAAAAGAGCATTAGAAGCCATTATAAAGTCATTATCTAAAGATGAGATAAGATTCTTCAAGTTATTTTTAAATAGAACTCAAAATAAGAATAGAAAAGATATAGAGCTTTTTGATTACATGAGAAAGAAAAAATCTTTCTCTACTAAAGATATCTTGAATAAATTAAAAACAAATGCAAATAATTTTTATCAGATAAAAAACAGGTTATATCATGAATTAAATAATTCTATGGTATGGCAGCATATTTGGAAAGATAGTCAATCAAAATCATTTAGTTTAGTTTTATTATCAAGAGTATATAGGAATAAAGGGGAATTAGATTTAGCGTTTCATTATTTACAAATGGCAGAGAAGGAATCAAAAGAATCTGAACTTTACGAGGTATTGTCTATTGTATATACAGAGATACTTAATTTATCACATGAGTTAATTTCTATTGATGTCGATTTATACCTTAAGCGAAAAAGGGGTAATATAAAAGTATTATCTAATATAGATGAGATAGATCTTTTACTAGCAAAATTAATGTATGATATAAAGACAAAACAAAATTATAGCAGTCCTAATTCTCTTTTGTCTAAATTAATAAAGGGTAAGTATAATGAATTGTCTGCAGATTCAGATGTTCTAACAAGCCCTATTTTTAGAATTAAGTTATTTAAGATGTACAGTCGTTTATTACTTCAAGATGGTGATTATAAAAAGTTAGAGATTTACCTTGTGGAAAGTTATTCTGTTTTCATTAAAGATAAATTTTTTAATAGGTATAATCATAATGAGAAATTAACCTTACTTACTTATATAGCCAATTGTCTATATAAGAATAAAAAGTATACTGAATCTCTAAAATATACTGAAAATTTATTTGAAGCTATGAATGAATATGATGGTTTTTTAAATGATAAGTACTTATTTTATTATTATAACAATTTAGTGCTAAATTACTCAGTTCAAGATAAGAATAAAGCATTAAATATTCTTGATAAAGCTAGAAGGAATGAAGTGATTAAGAAGTTACCATCTTATAATACATTTATATATCTTAATACAGCATTAATTTATTATCAACTAGATAAATTTGTAAAAGCTTCTAAAAATATTAGTCGTTTAATTATTCAGGATGATTTTTTATTGTTAGATAAGTCTTTCCGGTTAAGATTGTATATTGTTGATATAATAATAAAATATGAACTTGTAAAGGATGGTGAAGTACTAAAAAAGATAGATCTAATTTTTAAAAAATTTAAGGCTATTTTAAATAAAGAAATACATTTAAGAGAATTGAATTTCTTGAATATAATAATTAAGAAGATTAATGCTCAAGATTATACTAAAGATATTAAGTTATTCTTAAAGGAAGAGTCTAATAATAATTATCAAGAAGATGATATTATCTCGTATAATAAATGGTTATTAAGAAAATGTTAATTATGCTTTTTTTCCAATACCAAAGACACACCAACCGTATATATTCCAGAAGGAAGATATAATTCTCCTTCTATTGCCACTTATTAAGCCATAGATTACTATTAAAATATCAAATGGTATTCTAATCCAGTTACGTACAATGCCAACTTTAGCTACTTTTAAGTCGCAATTATCAGAAAGGAATTCATATATACCATGTTTTGTCCAGGGTTTAATATGTGTTGGATCATCATAAAAGTTAAAAGGATTATGTTGTTCTCTATGGAATCCAAAGGATGGGACTAGGATAGAGGACCAATTAGGGGCTTCAACATATATTTTTCCACCAGACTTTAGCACTCTATTTATTTCACTTCCAAGGGACAAGGGGTCTTTTAGATGCTCTATTACATGAGTAAAAATAATTTTGTCAAAATAATTATCTTCATATGGTAATTTATTGTTTTCAAGATTACAGTTTTTATAATCTATATATTCATCAACTTTTTCTTTGTTAAGTATGTCAACTCCATGGTATTCTATGTTATTATAATAATTTTTAATAAACATAGCGTTTCTTCCAATACCGCATCCAAGTTCTAGTACTCTAGATTCTTTTTGGAAACTTAGAAAAAACTTTTGTTTAACTCCATTATTAAGAATAACTTCCTTTAGTTTTTGCATTATACTATTCTTGTCAGCTTAATATTCTTGCCCTTGCTCTTCCTGTACATCATCATTTCTAATATTGCTTCTCTTAGTTGGGTCCTTGAAGTTTAATTTTCCGAAAGTATACTTAAAGCTAACTCCTATAGATCTGAAAAGCACTTTAGATTCACTATTTTGAGTGAAGTTTGCTCCTTCAATATTTGTGCTAAATATTTTGTACCCATCTTTTAGGAATGGTTCAATTACTCTTATACCTAAAGACCCTCTTTTATTTTTAAAATCTTTCTTTACGCCGAAGCTCATCATAGAGAAACTAGTTGAAGAACCTTGTAATGTTTGGCTTCTTGATCTAAAAAATCCCCAACTCTCAGCCTTCCAATTATTTCCTAAATTTAAGGTTGCGCCAAAGTTGTAATTAAATAGTAGTGCTTCATTACCATCTTCTGAAAATCTAGTATCTGAAGCTTCATATAGTGATACATTAAATCCGCCACGGAAAGTTAGTTTATCGATCTTTATTGAACCGTAATAGTTAAATCCATACCTGCTGCTTTCTCCAATGTTTTCATACGTTGTTGTTGAAGTGTCGTTTCTTAATGTGGTAAATGATTCAATAAGATTCTTACTTTCCTTATAATATATATAGTAGCTTCCTTGATATTTTCTGCCAAAGCTATTGTAGCCAATTTCAATCTGTTGGCTTGTAGATGGTATAAGGTCTGGATTTCCAATTCTTATATTTTTATTATTTTCTCTACTAGTATTTGTGTTAATGTACTGACTACTAGGTCTAGATATACGACTACTAAAGCTTAACTTTAGATCTTTTCCCATACCAAATTTTTTCGAGAACGTGAAACTTGGTAGGAAATTTTCATATGATTCATTGAATTTCTTTTGAGTATTATATTCCCAATCACCAGATATTTTTGTCATTTCATATCTTAAACCCCCAATTAATCCAAAATCATTAGCCAGTTCCCATCTAGAAGATAAGTAAGTAGCTGCAACTAGTTGATTGTAATTGAAAACTTCTGTAGGCATAGTGTACAAATAATTATCAGATGTGGTAGTATATTGCATCTGCTGATCTCTATTGATTATTTTTGTACCTAATTCAATAATATGATCATTAATTGGATGAGTATAATCTAATTGGAAGGTTCCTTCAATATTTTTTTCATCATTTATATTCTTAAGTTCAATGATGTCATCTTGTTCTGAAATATCTGTATCTTGATCATTAAATCTTGCTCCTATCTGTAATGATACGCTAAATTCTTTATCTTCCTCATCAAATGTTTTAGTATAGTCTGTAGTCCATTCTAATTTTTTAGTATCCTTTTCAGAATCAACACGAGAGTCGTAATTATATTCTTCGCTCCATGAACTATCAATAGGATTATAACTTAAATAATTATATGTGGTAGTATTATCAGATGGAGTATTTCTACCGTTAAAAGATAAGCTGGAAGAGATAGAATTATATGCATTAATATCATAGTACAGACTAGTTCCTGCTCTATAGCCGATCCATTGGCTTGAACTTTTACCGTCATTAGTTAAAATATTAACCTCATCATTATCATTCCAATCTCGTCTCTCATAAAATACTTTTCCCTCTCTAGGCCAACTATAATTAATTCCACCTTTAGCAGAAATACTAAGTCTACCGCTACCAAGAGATAAATTAGCAGAATTTCTATTAATTCTGCTACCGAAAGATCCGCTTAATGATGCTTTATAGCCATCAATAGCCTTTCTTTTTGTTATTATATTGACTATCCCAGCATCACCTTCACCGTCATATTTTGCTCCTGGGCTTGTAATGATTTCAACACTTTTTACTTCGTCTGCAGGTATCATGCTTAATGCGCTTGCTAGGTCACCGCTTAAGAATGAAGAAGCTTTCCTGTTTAGTAAAAATTTAATATTTTTAGAACCTCTTAATTCAACTTCTCCATCTAAATCTACAGATAGTAAAGGAGCTTTCCTAAGTATATCAGTTGCATCATTTAACCCTTCATTAACATCATTCTCTGCATTGTATACAATCTTATCTATTTTAGATTCATATATTGGTTTCTCTTCTTCTATCTTAACTTCTGATAACATCTCACTATTAATAGTTAATAGAATGTCATCTAGCTTAACATCAGGTTTCTTCTTGGTTAGCTCAAAATCTACTACCATCTTATCATAACCAATAAAACTAACTGTTATTTCGTATTTTCCTGATCGAATTTTATTCATAAAGAATTTCCCATTAGAATCTGTTATTGTTCCTTCAATTATCTTGTCCCATCTTTTGTTTTTTAAGCTAACATTAGCAAATTCAAGAGGATTACCTGTTTTACTATCAATAACTTTACCTCCAACATTACCTTTAATATAATCTTTAGAATTACTCTTACCCCCAAAATCTTTATATGATCCGCCTCGGCCACCTGGAAATTGTGAATATGTTAATAATGGGAGCATTAAAAGTATAACCAGTATCTGTTTCATTATATTAATTATTTATTTCTAGTTGATTAATTTTTAGAGTCAAACCCAAAAAGAGACTTTGTTCTAATTATATCAATGACTCCATTAGGAACCATTTTTTCCCAGCTATTATTATTACTTTCTCTTATAAATTCTAGTACTTCTCTTGAAAAAATATGTAATACATCTTGATTATAATCAAGATCTACGATTCTTCCATTAGAAAAGAGGTAATTGTAGATAGGTTTTATCCTAGGATGAATATCTATATTTTTACTATTCTGTAATGCAGTGTCATTATCAGGTTTATATGGATATAGATATATTTTTATATCTCTAGTTACTATTATTCCAAAAGCTTCCATAATTCCACCATTTAGATTTCTATAATAACTCTCATCAAACATTTCAAGAAGATTATCAACTCCTATCACAAGCCCCATCCTAGATTTAGTGAATTGAGATAGGTACTCGACTAACTTGTAATACTTCTTATAATTTGAAATCATTACAGTATAACCAAGAGAGCATAGAATATCTACTCTATCTAAAAAATCTTTCTCATCTATTTCTCCTTCCATCTTAAGATTAGAAAGGGTTATCTCAAATAAAACTTGTATTTCATCCTTATTAACCTTTATATCCACAATAAATTTGCTCATAGCATTTTCTAGCATGTCAATATTTACTTTAGTAACAGGTCGGAAACTCCCTCTTATTGTAAGTATATTTTTTTTATAAAGAATATCTGCTGGTTGGTGATTAATACCATCAGGGCTAAAGATAACAGCATCCGTCATTCTTTCTTTAACAAGACTAAGGCTTAATAAACGATTATCTACATCTTTGAAATCTGGTCCAGACATTTCTATCATATTGATTTCTATATTATCTCGACTTAGATTATCATATAATGATTTTAATAGATCTTTATGTTTATTATCATTAAAAAAACATGCATGAACTAGATTTACTCCAATAACACCAATTGTTTCTTGTTGTAGTTTTGCATCAGGATCATTTAGACGTAAATGAAGAATAACATTATTTGCTTCTTTCTTAGGGTCTAATTGAAAACGTATACCTAACCAGCCATGACCTTTAATAGTCTTCTCATGGTTTATAGTAGTCATTGTATTTGCAAAAGCAAAGAATTTTTTATCTTTATGTTGACTTCTATCTAATCTATCTTCTAATAGATTATATTCCTTTTCAATCATCTTTTTTAGACGATTTTTACAAACATACCTTCCGTCTTTTTCTTTTCCATATATAGAGTCTGAAAAGTCTCTATCATATGCAGACATAGTTTTAGCTATAGTTCTTGATGCCATACCAGCTCTAAAGAAATGTCGTACAACTTCTTGGCCAGCACCAATTTCAACAAAAGTACCATAGATTTTAGAATCTAAATTTATCTGACGTGCTTTTTGATCAGGCGAAAGTATAATGGATTTCTTCATTTTAATTATTTTCAAACGCAAATTTATATAGATAAATTAACTAAGCCAACATTAATCTATTAATTTTGCTAAATCAAAATTAAATAATAAGAATAATAATCATAGTTATATCATTATAAAAATGATTTTTTAATATGAAAGTAACATTTTTAGGTACTGGTACTTCTCAAGGAATACCAGTAATTGCATGTGAATGTATTGTATGTAGGTCAGAAGATCCTAAAGATAATAGACTGAGGACGTCTGTACTTATAGAGGAAGAGGGTAAAAATATAGTTATAGATACAGGTCCAGATTTCCGTCAACAGATATTAAGAGAAGGAGTAAATAATCTAGATGCAGTTGTATTTACACATCAGCATAAAGACCATGTTGCGGGAATGGATGATGTACGAGCCTTTAATCATAAGTTTAAAAAGGATATGAATGTATATTGTACAATTGAGGTAGAAGAAGCTTTAAATAGAGAGTTTCCTTACGTTTTTTCTAATTATAGATATCCCGGAGTTCCACAAGTTAAAATTCATAATATTGAGAATAAACCATTTAATATAGGAAAGATAGAGTTTGTTCCGATAAAGGCATTACATTATAAATTACCAGTTTTTGGCTATAGAGTAAAGGATTTTGTCTACTTAACAGATATTAGTTATATATCTGATGAAGAAAAAGAAAAGATTAGAGGTGCAAAGATAGTCGTTTTAGATGCACTTAGAAAAGAGCCTCATATTTCACACCTAAGTATGCAAGAAGCAGTTGATATTCTAGAAGAATTAAAGCCAGAACAAGGTTATTTAATTCATATTAGTCATTATATGGGACTACATAAACAAGTTAATAAAGAATTACCAGATTTTATAAAACTATCATACGATGGTTTAGTACTTGAACTTTGAATAAAAAAGATAATATGAATTATTATAATTTAATTTTATTATTGGTAAATTGCAACATTAATGAGTTCTTAAATTAGTTTAAACCAAAAATATTCATATTATTGCATAATAAATAACTATAAAAGCTATACAAAAATGAAAAAAGTAACCTTAATTATAACACTATTTTTAATAAATACATCATTATTTAGTTATGATTGTAAAGATCATGTACATGATGAACATGAAGTCAGATATATTAAAGAGCAGATTATTACAGATGTTACATACCAACAAGAGTTAAGGTCACAGTATGCATGGCAAAATTTTCTTAGTAAATATCCTAATTGGTTTGTAAATTTTAATGAATTTAATATGAAGCCTCATAGAGCATATGGTGAGCCTATTAAACTTCCAGATGGATCTTCATCTGCTGATAGGATTATGAGTTTTATTATAAATGAATTAACTGAATTTAATGTTCCAGTATCTGATATAAAGCTTATTAGTAATAGAGAGAATGAGAAATATAAATATTATGATTTTGAACAATTATATCAAGGATTAAAGATCCATGATAGTAGGTTATATATAAAAACAACAAAGGATGATAAATTAGTAATATTTGGATTAGATGTATTTTCAGATATTGACATAAGTATAATTCCTACAATTTTAGAGATTAATGCAGTGAATAGTGCTACTCATGGAATATCAAATACAATTAATAATATAAATGTTAGCGATAAGCTTAAGATACTTCCTATTCCAGGAAATAAGGAATATAATTACCATCTTATATATGAAGTTGAATTTGAAACTAATATAAGTGTTGGTCCTGCACAATATTTATGTTATGTTGATGCTAATACTGGTGAATTGTTAATGCGTAAGAATAAGATATTATATGAGGCAAAAGCACCAATTAATCCACCATCAGCTACTGTTCATGTTGAGTCAAATTTATTTGCAGTTCAACCATATATCCCTGCAACTGTTGAAGATTTAATTAATTTGAAAATACAGGTTAATGGCTCAACGTATTATACTGATCAAAATGGTGATGTTACGATTCCGGCAAATAATGGTAGTAATATGTATCTAGGATTAGAAGGTAGATGGTCAAAGGTAGAAACAAATGGTAGTACACCAAGTATTAACACAGCACTTGGAGCTACTAATAATATTTCTTTTGATAATACAGCTACATCACAAGAAAGATCAGCTTATTACCATGTAAATGTAGTACATGACTATATGAAGGCCATTTTTCCAACTTATACTGGTTTAGATTTTGCAATGCCTACTAATATTGATGTTCAGGGTTCATGCAATGCATTTTATAGTGGAGGTACTATTAATTTTTATGCTGAAGGTAATGATTGTAATTCAATGGCAAAGATAGGTGATGTAGTATATCATGAATATGGTCATGGTATTAATTACTTTAGATATGGTAATTCTGGAATGGGTAATGGGGCTTTACATGAAGGTTATGCAGATATTTGGGGTTTAGCTATAACTCAGAATCCTGTATTAGGTCAAGGAATTAGTTTATCTGATCCTAATGATTATGTTAGAAGGTATGATATTGATAAAAAAGTATACCCACAGGATATCACAGGCGAAGTACATGCAGATGGGGAAATTATTGCAGGATGTTGGTGGGATACATATTTAGGTTTTAATGATATGAACCAGATGATGGATTTATTTAGAGATTCATATGATGGTGCACCTGATGGAGCTAATGGTTCTGAAGGTATTATTTATACAGATATTTTACTAGAAGCATTGATGGCTGATGATAATGATGGTAATATCTTTAATGGTACTCCAAATGATCAAATAATAGTAGATGCATTTGCATTACATGGAATCTCTTTATTATCAAATGCAAATATTGTTCATTCTCCTGTTATGATGACACCTCCAAACAATGATATTACTATTAATACTTCTATTGCTCTTACATATGCATGGGCATTAAACGACGCTAAAGTTTTTTATAAGCTTAATAATAATTCAGTATGGAATACTATTCCATTAACTAGTACAGGCGGAACTTCATATATAGGCCAGATACCTGCACAACCTGCAGGTACTCTAATAGCTTATTATATACTTTTGGAGGATAGCTATGGTAAACAATCAGGTATTACTCCTATGGCAGCTAACCTTTCTCAAAATGCCAATGTTCCATATTTTATTTTAAATGGTTTTGAGTTTATGGGTATTGAAGATTTTGATGCTAATATAGGATTCTGGCAAATAGGAGATGTAAATGATAATGCTACAACAGGTATATGGGAAATTGATGAGCCAATTGGCTCTTTTTCTGACCCAACTGATCCAACAACAATAGTTCAAACTGATCAGAATCATACACCTAATGGATCAGATTGTGCGTTTACAGGAAATGCAGGTAGTATATTAGATGGAATTGGTACGAATGATGTTGATGGTGGTCATACTACTCTTTTTTCTCCTTTCTATGATTTATCATCATATTCAAATCCAGTATTTTCTTACTATCGTTGGTATACTAATAATCCACCAAGTGGTGCTAATCCAGGAGCAGACTGGTGGCAGGTTATGATTACTGATGATGGAGTAAATTGGCAATTTATAGAAAATAATCTTACTTCGGATAAGAGTTGGAGAAGGTTTGCGTTTAGAGTTAGTGATTATGTAAATCTTACTAGCCAAGTTAGAGTTAAGTTTATTGCTTCTGATAGTTTACGAATTGGACAAAATCTTGATGGTGGTTCTCTTATTGAAGCAGCAGTTGATGATTTCTCTTTGTATGAGGAGGTATCTACAGCATCCATAAGTAATACAAATGATGGTGTTGATAACAGAAGATTAGTAAATATTACTGATATTTTAGGTAGAGAAATAGATCCTTTAAGTATTACTGAACGTATGATATTATTTTACATCTATGATGATGGGACTGTAGAAAAGAGGATTAAAATTAAATAAATTCTTAAAAAGTATAAGAGATGCTATTTATCAGTTGATAATCATTCTCTGGGATATTTAATTCAGGGAAGCTATCATAGTTAAATGTATTATTAATACTTAATAGAAAGTGAGGACTAAGGTTTATTCTAAGTGCAATTAAAGTTTTCATTCTAAAATCTCCGAATTTTTGAATATTAGGTTGGTAATTATTTACACTAAAGAACTCAATATTTTTATTAATTTTTATTGATAAGTCAATATTACCACTGATTCTATTTTGGATTTTAATCTTTCCAAATGCGGGAGTTTCTTTCTCTTTAAGTGCGGAGATACCAATAATAAACTTTTTATCCTCATCTTGGGTAAAGGTATATGAAAATCCAAAACCAATAGATATTCTCTTTTCTATACTTCTGCTAATATCATACAGATGTTGTAGTGTCAACTCACCACCTAACTTCTTATTTTTGTATGAATATTTTAGATCTTGAACACCTTTATTTAGTAGTTCATTTTCTCCTGTTTTACTAATAAAGGAAATATTATTACCAAGTGTAATATTAGAACTTCCCTTTTTATAAGTTAGTAGGAATACATTATTAAATTGTGTTGTTTTCTCTATATTCTGTGTATAACTAAAGCCCAGATCAAAATTTCCATTGATTCCATCTTTTTCTACTAGATTATTAGCTAAAACTATTTGGCAAGTAAGTAAAAGTAAATAAACAAAATTATTTTTAAGCATTAAGAAATTGCAGATAATTTATCTGCTAATATCTTTATTTTTTCTTTTGCATCAATTAATTTCTTTTTTTCGTTTTCAACAAGTTGATGTGGAGCATTTTCAATAAATTTATTATTGGATAATTTTGCTTCAGTTATTTTTAGGAATCCTGTTGTATATTCAAGTTCTTTTTTTAGTCTCTCAATTTCTTCACTTAAATCAATCTTATCTTCAAATGGTATATAGTATTGATTTGAATTTATTATAAATGATAATGCATTATTTGTTTTATTAGTCACCTCTTTTACGCTTAATAGGTTAGCTAGTTTAATAATAATTGCATCTAGATTATTATTTGTTTTATTATTTAAAATGATTTCAAGTTGTAG
>MDTG01349398.1_pt1 | contig 17312 bp, 18 predicted proteins | sample 811421 | NCBI WGS metagenome assembly MDTG01 (sample SAMN05326645, study PRJNA326480) | marine metagenome | isolation source: seawater | place: Pacific Ocean: South East | collected 2011
TAAATCAAAACTTTATAATAAAAATTTAATGTATTGGAATTCTGTTCATTTGATTGATTACATAAATATATATGCAAGAGGCAAACTACTTAAAGTACAAAGGTTAAAAAGATTTGAAGATAATAAATTTTCTGAAAATTTAACAAGGTTATTTTTTTCTAGTAAGGATGAGGTGTTATATCATTGTAATTGGAACTCTCCTGGCCCCTGGTCAATTAATATTATTCAAAAAAATCAAAGTATTGAGATGAAACCATTGGAAAACTTAGTCTATGAAAAATTAACAAGAGGTAAAAGGATAAGATTTTTTCATGATATATCAAAAATAGATTTAAAATTTAAACCTGGATTATTTTATCAAGTAAGTGAATTTATAAAAATGCTTAATGATAAGAACCATAAATTAGTAAATTTAAATAATTATTTTAATACAGTTAAGCTAATTAAAAAATTATATGTATAAAATCATCATAGTTGGTTTTGGATCAATTGGTTATAGATACTTTGAGGCTATAAATAGAATTCAGCTTCCAGGTATAAAAATTTTTGTAGTAGATAAAAAGATCAAATCTATAATGAAAAAACATAATTTAATTAGAAAGTATATTAAAACATCGGATAATTTTAAATCTATTCCAAAAAAAGTAGACTTATGTATTATTTCAACAACTTGTAAAAATAGACATACTTTATTGAAAAAAATAATTAAAAAATCAAATCTTAAAAACTTGATTTTAGAAAAACCTCTAACCCAAAGCCCCAAGGAATTGATTGAGTTGAATAATATTTTAAAACAAGTACAAAACGTTTGGGTAAACACAGATAGGCGATGTGAAGATGTTTATAGGTTTATTAAATCAAAAATAAATTTAAATAATAAAATATTCATGAAAGTTGAAGGCAATAGTTGGGGAATATGCTGCAATAGTCTTCATTATGTCGATTTATTCAATTTTTTTACCAAACAATATTTACATTCAATAAGAGAAAAATCCTTTTTAAAATGGTTTCCAGCAAAAAGACATGGTTTTCAAGAAATAGATAATATAAAACTTCAACTTAAATTTGGTCATCATGAACTGTATTTGTCATCAAAAAAAAATTCTTTACCCAAAAATTTAAAAATTATGATTAAAAACGAAAATAAGACTTTTTACATTAAGGAAAAAGCAGATATTTTTGAATTAAAATATAATAAAAAAAGTATATTTTTCAAAAATGATCCACTTAGTATTAAAATGACAAATATAATCAAAAAAATACTTTTAAAAAATAAATCAAATCTTCCTAATTACATAAATTCAGCAAAACTTTATTATCCGTTAATTGATTTTTTTTTAAAAAAATGGAAAAATAAATTTCCTAAATCAATAAAGGTTCCAATTACTTAATTATTGATGAATGCTTTAATTATTGGTTTTGGATCTGCAGGCAAAAGACACGCAAAAATACTTAACTCATATAAAAAAATTAAAAGAATTTATATAAAAACAAATCAAAAAATTAACTCTTATAATAAATTTATTTTTATAGAAAAAATAAACAATTTAAATCCAGATTTAATAGTTATTGCAAATGAAACTTATAAACATTTTTCTGTTTGTAAATATATAGAAAAAAAATTTAATAATAAAATAATTCTTTGCGAAAAACCTCTTTTCAATAAATTTTATGATTTTAAACCTAAGAAAAATAAATTTTTTATTACTTATAATTTCAGATTTCATAAATGTTTAGAGTATATAAAAAAAAATTTTCGCTTAGACAAAGTTTTTTTTGTAGAAGCAGAAACTTCAAGTTATTTACCATTATGGAGAAAGAATGTAGATTATTCAAAAAGTTATAGTGCGTTTCCAAATAAAGGTGGGGGTGTGCTACTAGATATGAGCCATGAGATAGATTATTTAAAATGGTTATTTCCAGAATTAAATATTTCTAAAATATATAAAAATAAAATTTCAAATTTAAATATTTTATCTGAAGATATTGCTTTAATTTTTGGGTATATAAAAAAGGACACATTAGTTAAGTTGAAATTAACTTATTTTAATAAACTTTCTAAAAGACATTTAACAATTTGTTTGAAAGATGGAAGTCAAATATATGTAGATCTATTAGAGTCAAAAATAAAAATATTTAAAAAAAATAAAATAAAGAGTTTACGTTTGCAAAAATATTCTCAATTAAAAACTACTAAATATATGTATAATGAAGTATTAAAAAATAATTTTAAAAATATTTGTAGCTTAAAGGAAGCTCTAGATTTGTTGAAAAAGATTAAAAACAGTAAAAGAGTAAATTTTTAGAAAAAAATTTTAATGTTGATTACTATAAGACAAAAGAAATAAAATTCTAAGTATTATAATTTATGCGTCATATCAAGCAGCTCAATTGTCTTGATTTATTTTTTAAAAAAGTTTATCAGTAAAATTATTTTAAAGAATGAATATCTATAATTTTAAAGAAACAAATAAACTTATTTTATTATTTAATTCGTTATCTAATAATAAAAGCCTATCAAAATATTTATTATCAAGATCAAAAGATAAAATATTATCAGAGAGTTATGCAATTATTAAAAGTCCAAAATTTATTTATTTGTATCAAAAACTAATTGGTAGGATAAAAAAAGAGTTCAAATTTGACTTTTACTATCAAAAATTTCCAAGCGCTAGAGTTTCTCAACCAGGTGATAACGAAAATCCATTTCATATAGACTTATGGTCTGGTCACGGACAAAATATTATAAATTTCTGGATACCTATAGTAAGCTTAAATAGATACAACACACTTTATACTGTTGATGAAATAAATTCAAAAAAATTAATTGATAAGCATGTTAAAAATGATTTTGACAGAAATAAGTTTCAAAAAAATTCTTTTAAGTGTGCAAAACCTGTATTAGCAAAGCCAGGTGAAGTAGTGGTTTTCTCGAATAAAAATATACATGGGACTATTAACAACATATCAAAATCAACCAGATTGTCGTTTGATTTTAGAATTTTAAAAGTTGGTGACGATCCAGGAATAAGAGATATTAATAAATTTTATGAATGCACTAAAGTAAAATTAGATAATAAAAAAAAAAAATTATGTACATGCTATGCTTTATTCAAAAAATTCTGTCTCGCATATTTCTCATGTTTCACAAAGAAATGTAATTGAAGATTATTGCTCTAGAGAAAATTTAATTCCAAGAGAAGAATCTTCTGAAATGCATGGATTAGACACATATCCTAATATCAATTATCATATAAAAAATAAAAAATTACCTTTAGTGCTCTTTAGTGTTAAATGTCTTCCAAAAAATAAAAAAAGTTTCACTGAAATTATAAAAAAATTAAGATTATTTAAATATGAGGTTCACTTTGCACTAGAAAGAAAAAAACTAAGTGAAATAAAAAATAATGAAATACTATCGATAATTTAAATTTTTCTTATAAGAATGAAAATAAATTCAGCTTCTCCGCATATTTCGAATAAAGATAAAAAACTTGTTTACGAGGCTATTAGTCATGGTTGGGGTAAAAAAATGACTTACTATATTGATCAGTTTTCAAAAGAATTTTCGAAATATAAAGAAATTAAATATGTTTTACCAGTTTCTCATGCAACAGATGGAATTTTTTTATCATTAATTGCAAAAGGCATTGGTCCAGGAGATGAAGTTATAGTCCCAGATTTGACTTGGGTTGCTTGTGCATCTCCAATTAAGTATTTAGGGGCTAAACCAATATTTGTTGACATTGATAAGACAAGCCTTTGTATTTGTGAAAAATCATTAAAAAAAAATATTACAAAAAAAACAAAAGCTATAATTGTTGTTGATTTATTGGGTAGTATGCCAGAATGGGATAAAATTTTAAAAATTTGTAAAGAAAAAAAAATATTTATTGTTGAGGACGCAACAGAAGCTATTGGTTCAACTTATAAAAAAAAAAAATCTGGAACATTCGGAGATGTTAGTATTTTCAGTTTTAATGCAACAAAATTAATTATGTCAGGACAGGGTGGCGCTGTCTGTACTAATCAAAAAAAACTGTACAAAAAAATTAAATTATTATCCCATCATGGAATGGAAAAAGGAGATAATAAACTTTATTGGTCAAAAGTCGCTGGTTTCAATTTTGGATGGACTAATATTCAGGCAGCACTTGCTTTAAGTCAATTAAGACAAATAAAAAAATTTATTAAATATAAAAAAAAAGTATTTAAATTATATAAAAATTACTTAAGTAATTCTAAATCAATAAAAATTAACAATGTTAAAAATAATATAGATAGTGATTATTGGATAACTTCTTTTCAAATTTTAAATAAAAAAATTTCAAAGGAGATGATCTGTAAAGAGATGAAAAAATATAATATAGATATAAGGCCAATTTTTTATCCTTTAAGTTCAATGCCACCATTTAAAAGTAAAAAAAATTTTAAAGTTAAGAACCCAAATTCCTATGAGATTTCAAAATATGGTGTCTGTTTGCCTAATGGTTATGATTTAAATAAAAAAAAAATTAAGTTTATTTGTGATAAATTATTAGGATTTATTGGTTAATTTCTTCCAATTATTCTGTCGATAGTTCTCTTTTTTTTTGAAAAAAAAATAAGATTTTTTTTGTTGAGTTTCTTTTCTAATTTTTTAGCAAGTTTTAACAATGAAGTTCCTTTAGAACTACAAATATTTTGAATTGTGGATTTCTTTTTATGTGAAGAAAGAATTTTTTTAACAGCTTTATCTAAAGTTATGTAATCTCTTATAACATATGGATTTTTTATTAAGACTTTCTTATTTTTTTTCAATTTATCAATTAATGTAGGTATTAATTTCTTTTTATGATCATTTTCTGAATAAATGTAAAAAACTCTTAACCATTTTAAATTTGTTTTAGAATTCATAAAAATACTATTCAAAATAAAAAATGTTGATAATTTACATGATGCGTAAAGACTTTCTGGTTCCACCCTACTTGAGGTAGATAAAAATTGGTTATTTTTTTTATACTCTAAACAAGTCCCAAGAGATATGAAGTTTTTAACTTTGTTTTTACTGGCTAGTGCAATATTTAAGGACATATTTAAGCATTCGATATTTTTGTGATTTTGTAGATAATTTTTTTCTTTAACAGACCAAGCAAGATGGTAAACAAAATCTTGTGTTCCAATTTGTTGTTCCCACCAATTTTTACTTTTTGCTGATAAGTTTTTTTCTACAACTATTTTTAAATTCTTATTTTTTTTGAAAATTCTTTTTTTTCTTAAAATTAAGGTCAACGAATTTTTTTTATTAGTCAATAATTGATTAACTAATTCTCTTCCTATTAAACCGTTTGCGCCAGTTATTAATATTTTTTTTTTCAAAATATTTCTAGTTTTGGGATTGCTATAATAAATTTTATCTTTTTACTCATTTTTTTCACATATTGAGCGATTTCTTTTTTGATATTCCATGGTAAAATTAACATATAATCAATTTTTTTATTTTTAATTTTGTTTGGATGTATAACTTTAATTTTAGGTCCTCCAATATATTTATTTATTTTTAATTTACCAGCATCATAAATATATTTGATTTCTTTATCAGTGATCCCACAATAATTTAACAATATTATTCCTTTTGCTGCAGCTCCATATGCATGAATTTCTTTATCATGATTTTTATTAAAAAATTCAATAAGCTTATCTTTAATTTTTTTAGCATCATACTGAAGTTTTTTATATGTTTTGATTTTCTTTAAACCAAATAACGTTTCTTTATTAATAATTTTTTTTACCGATGATTCAATTTTATATTTTGAATTTTTTTTACTAACATAAACTCTTAAACTTCCCCCATGAGTATTAAGTTTATCAACTTTCCAAATTTTAAGATCAAATTTTTTGAATAAATTTTTTAAAAAAACTATTGAAAGATATGAATAATGTTCATGGTAAATAGTGTCAAATTGTGAATATTTTAATATATTCAGTACATGCTGAAATTCAATTGTAAAGACGCCATCATCTAGCATCATGTCATAAACACCTTTTGTAAAATCATTTATATTCGGAACATGTGCAAAAACATTATTTGCTATAATAAGTTTGGAAGTTTTTTTAATTTTTTTTTTTTTTACAAAAGAGGAAGAAAAAAAATTGTTATATGTTTTTACCCCATCTCTTTTGGCAATATCTGCCGAAGGTTTTGTAGGCTCGATACCAAAAATTTTGTATTTTTTTTTATCAAAGTTTTTTAAAAGGTATCCATCATTTGATGCTATCTCAACTATCTGGTCACCTTTTTTTAATTTAATTTTTTTTTCTATTTTTTTACAATAATTTTTAGCATGATTTAACCAGAATTTAGACGTACTTGAAAAGTATGGATAATTTTTGTTAAAACATTTTTTTGGATCGAGCTTATTTTTGGTTTGCACAAAATAACATTTTTTACAAAATAATAGGCCTAAAGGAAAAAGTTTATTTTTTTCTTTTTTCTTTTTAATAAGGTTGTTAACAATTGGCATTTTTCCAAAGTCAAAAAAAATTTCAACTGACTTTGATTTACAAGATTTACATTTTTTAATATTAGTCATTAGCACCAATATCTTTTTTAGAAATTTTTGTTATTTTTTTTTTCCATTTAATTTTATAAAATTGACTTAAAGGGTTTATAGTTTTCTCATATTTTTTACTGTATGTGTTAGTATGATAATAGATAACTCTACTGTTATCTAATAAGGATTGAAAGCCATGTGCGCATCCTTTAGGAATTTTAAGGATATAACCATTTTTCTTTGATAAATCAATAGATATCCATTTTTTGTAAGTTTTAGATTTTTTTCTCAAATCTATAATGACGTCCTGAATTTTTCCCTCAATACAAGAAACATATTTCTCTTCTGAAAAAGGTGGAGACTGTAAATGCATACCTCTAATAGTACCTGCTTTATGGTTAAGGGATATATTTATTTGTTTAATCTTAGGATATTTTTTTTTCTTAAAAAAATCACTTGAGAAAACTTTTGTAAATTCACCTCTATGATCTTTAAATAGTTTTGCTTTTATTAACAGACTATCTTTAATATTTAATTTAGTTATTTTTTTTGATTTATCCATTTTAAAAGATTATCTATTTTTTTTTCTTCTAATAATTTATTTAGTTTTTTTAATCTAATTAAATTTATTGTATTAAAATTATTTTTTTTATTTTTCAGATTAACTTTTAGATCATCTATAATATTGTTTAGATTGTACTTAGCATAATACTTTCCAGACAACTTCCTAAATTTATTGAAGTCCACTTTATACGATCGTTTATCATTTTCTGCATTATTTGCTATTTCTATTCTCACATTTTTAAATTTTTTCTGTATTTTTTTTGCAACATCTATAACTTTAATATTGTTTGAGTTTCTACCGGTATTAATTGTGATCGGTTGTTTTGTTTTTTTTCTAACCAAAGACCAGTAAATTGCACGTGCCATATCATTAACATGTATAAATGGTCTCCAAGCATTGCCTTTACTTAATAGTCGTATTTTACCCTTTTTAATTGCATTCAGAACAAGATCATTAATTACTAAGTCTGCTCTAAAATTTTCAGAATAACCACATGCTGTTGCAAATCGTAGAAAGGTTGTATTCATATTACCTATACCATCATTTGTTACTATTTTTTCAAAGTTTATTTTTGATTTTGCATAATCAGTTAAGGGATTTAGTTTACTATTTTCTGATACGATATTATTTTTAGTTTGACCGTAAACACTGCAACTTGAAGCAAAAACAAAACTTTTAATTTTTTTTTTTTTACATATTTTAAAAAACTTAATACTTGCATCAAGATTTATTGATTTAGTAGCTTTATTAAATTTTTTACCCATAGGGTCATTTGAAATACCTGCTAAATGAACTACACCATCAATGTTATCTAAAATTTTTTGATTTATTTCTCTGATATCTTTGTTTGTTTGGTTTTTAATAATTTTTTTGGAAAAAAAGTTATTATCAATTCCATAAACATCAATTTTTTTTTTTTTTAAATATTTAGTTACAGCAGCACCAACATAACCTCTATTTCCTGTTATCAACACTCTCATTTTATATTTAGTAAATTATTATGTTTATTAAATAACTCTGTAAGCTGATTTTTATCCTTAATAGTATCCATAGGTTGCCAAAAGTTTTCATGCTTATAAGCATTTAAATGAAGATGTCTTGCTAATTTTTCAAGAGGTTTTTGTTCCCAAATAGGGTTTTTACCTTTGATGAAGTTAAAAATTTTTTTATTTAAAACAAAAAAACCACCATTAATCCATGTATTATCTCTCATTTTTTTTTCAGAAAAATTAATCACATTATCATTTTTAATTGTAAGTGCACCAAAACGAGGTGGTGGTTTAACTGCAGTTATAGTAGCAATTTTTTTTGATTTTTTATGTGAGTTTACTAATTTTTTAATGTTTATAGACCCAACACCATCACCGTAAGTAAGCATGAAGTTTTTAAGTTTGTAATAATCTATTAAACTCTTACTTCTTTTAATTCTTTCACCTGTCATTGAATTTAATCCAGTGTAATTAAGAACCACTGTCCATCCTTCTTTTTTGGAACTATATTCAATATATCTTTTTTTATTAAATAAAATCTTTCTTTGCGATGATGATCTTAGATTAAAAAATTTTTTAATTTTATTATGTAAATACCCAGTACAAATTATAAATCTATTATAATTATATTTTTGGTATATTTTCATTATGTGTAATAAGATGGGTTCACTGCCAATTTTTACCATAGGTTTTGGTATTTTTTCTGTAGTTGAGCCAAGTCTTGAGCCTTTTCCTCCAGCAAGAATTATTGTAATCATAGCTAATTGATCTATATAGTATTTCATGATTAAAACAATAAGTATTAATTCAAAAAAATTAAAAAAATTTCTTAATAATATTGATAACGATTTTATTGAAAATAAATCAAAAAAAAATACTCCATGGAAATATTTTAACTTAAAAAATTTTTTTTATTTTTATTTTATATTTAAACGAGAAATTGTTGGTTCAATCGTAATTAGTAATCATAAAAATAATACACATATAAATTTTTTATACGTCTTAAAAAAATTTCGTTCTAAAAAAATTGGCCACCAATTGATTCAATATGTTGAAAAAAAAAGTAAAAAAAAAATAATTTCTGTCCACGTATTTAAAAATGCCAAAAAGGTTAAAGTTTTTTATAAAAAAAATGGTTTTCAAGTAGTGAAAAGCTATAAAAAATTAGATCAGTTTAAATTGAAAGCTAGAAAATTTAACCAAAATGTTTATAAAGAAAAAATATTATTTTATAAACAGATATAATATGAAACTTTACCATCACATTGATCAAAAATTTAGTAAAGAGAAACTAGATAGGTTTAAAAATAGTAGAAAAAACAAGAAAATAAATGAATTTTCCTTTAATATAACTCAAAAAACTGCAGAGTTAGACTATACCTATAATTTTAATTGGTTAGGTGTTCCAATTATTCAATATCCTGATGATATAATATTAACTCAAGAAATAATTTATAAGTTAAATCCAGATTTAATAATTGAAACAGGAATAGCTAGAGCTGGTTCAATGATTTTTTATGCATCATTATTACAATTAATTGGAAAAAAAAATTCAAAAGTCGTTGGAATTGATATTGATATAAGAAAGCATGCATTACATGTTTATAAAAACCATTTTTTAAATAAAAAATTAAAGTTTTTTGAGGGTTCATCAACAGATAAAAAAACTTTTAAAAAAGTTATGAAATATTCGAAAAAGTTTAAAAAAATATTAGTTATTCTTGACTCAGCACATACTCACGATCATGTGTTAAAAGAATTAGAATTATACAGCGAGCTTGTTTCTTATAATTCTCAACTATTAGTTTTTGATACAACTATTCATAAATTCAACCCTGGCAGATTAAGTAAAATAAAAAGATCAATGCCAAATTCAGATACAAAAAAAAATCCTTACACCGCAATAAAAAGTTTTTTAAAAAAAAATAAAAAATTTAAGTTACTTAAAGAATATAATTCTAGGGTGCTTACAACTAATTTATGGAACGGTGTGTTAAAAAAGTATAAAAAATAGAAATTAACTAAAAATGAATTATTCACTTTTAGATAAGTTAACAATAATAATATTTTCTTATAATAGACATAAATTTTTAAAGCGTACAATAAAATATTGGTCAAACTATAATATAAAATTGGTGATACTAGATGGAAGTGATTCTAAATTAGATGATCCATATTTAAAAAATCAAAATATAAAGTATATCCATAATACTATCGGTTTATATGAGCGATTACTAAGCTCAATAAATTACATTGATACTGAGTTCATGATATTAGGTACAGATGATGAATTCTATTTGCCTTCTGCTTTATGTTCATGTATCAAATTTTTATCCATAAATAACAGTTTTTCAAGTTGTGGTGGTCGTGCAATTGGCTTTGGTTTTGATTATAAAAGAAAACTTTTTGGCAAAGAAGCATATTCAAAATTGAAAAATTTATCTTTAGATCAGGACAGTGCAACTAAAAGAATCCATAATCATTTTTCTAATTATGTCCCTGCACATTTTTATTCAGTAATAAGATTTGAAAAATGGAAGAAAATTTGTTCTAACGTATTTCAAAAAAGATATAATTTTGGAGCAGCACATGAGTTGCAATTAGAGTTTTTGGTCTTGGTTGCTGGTAAATCTAAAATAATTTCTGAACTTATGTGGATGAGAAATAATGAAAAAGAAGCAGTTCATATAAATTCAGATATGATAAAAACAGAAATTCAAGATTGGTGGTTCGATAAAAATTTTTATAATGAAAAGATAGACTTTTTGCACCAAATGTCTTTGGCATGTAAAGAACTTTCGTCTGATAAAAATTTTAAGTTCCATGAACATGAAATTTCTGAATTATTTCAAGTTTATATAAATCAAATTTTTAAACATAAGTTTTCTAAAAAAAGTTTCTTTAGAAATTTAATAAATTTTGTGCCACTTAAAATAAAAAAGTTTAAGAAAAATTTAATTGAAAATTATAAATTTAAAAATGATAAATATCAAAAGCTCGAAGATGAAATAAATTTACTTGAATCAGAAGGTGTTAAGGTTAATCATAAAGAGCTTAATAAAATAATCTCAATCTTGATTAATATGAAGAGTAAATAAAGCCAAACAATTTTATATAATTTAAGAAATTGAACTTTTTGTCGTAAAATAAATATTACAATTTAGCTAAAAACCCATTATATATGGGCAAAATAAAGTGAATTTAAAAGTTTTACCTAATTAATCTTAAAATTCAAATTAAGATGAAAATGTTTGTTAAATATGAAAACTGAATATTATTATATCGAGTGTGTTTAATTACTAAATAATTGCTTCATATTAAACTAATGCAAACTCTAAAAAAATATTTATTCATACTCACACCAAGTGAACGCAAGGATGCTGTATTACTTTTATTTATGATCTTAATAATGGCACTACTGGATATGATTGGTGTTGCATCTATTCTGCCCTTTGTAGCAGTTCTCACTAATCCTGGTCTTATTGAAACAAATTTTATCTTAAAAGAAATGTTTCAAGCATCAATGATGCTTGGAGTTGAAAGCACGAAACAATTTTTATTTGTACTAGGGTTTTTAGTTTTTTTTCTTTTAGTTATTACGCTTATTTTTAAAGCTATTACAACATATGTGCAAGTACGTTTTGTTCAAATGCGCCAGTACAGTGTAGGTAAACGGTTAATCGAAGGGTATTTGTACCAACCGTATTCTTGGTTTTTAAATCATCATAGTAGTGATTTAGGAAAAAATATTTTAACAGAGGTCGCCTCAGTCACTGGTGGTTTAAGTGCATTATTAGAATTAATAGCTAAAAGCATGGTTACAATTGCTCTTATAATTTTATTAGTAATCAATGATCCAAAACTTGCTTTAATTGTTGGTATTTCACTTGGGGGTGCTTATTTACTTATTTTTTATTTTTCCCATAGTTATCTAAAACGTCTTGGAAAAATACGATTAAAAAGTAACACATTACGCTTTATAGCAGTGAATGAAGCCTTTGGCGCTGCAAAAGAAATTAAAGTTGGGGGATTAGAGCAAACTTATATTAAGAATTTTTCAGACTCTGCTCAGAATATGGCTAGAACTATTTCTTCCGCATCAGTTATAAGTTTATTACCTCGATTTTTTCTTGAGGCCATCGCTTTTGGTGGCATTTTATTGATTATACTTTATATGATGGGTCAATCAGGTAATTTTAATGCTGCCTTACCCGTTCTAAGTTTATACATTTTTGCTGGATATCGCTTGATGCCAGCACTACAACAAATTTATGTATCTTTTACTTCACTTACTTTTGTAAAGCCATCACTTGATAAATTATATAGTGACATAAAAAATCTCAAACCTTTAAAGGAAAAACAGTATGACGGAATACTTACTTTTAATAAAAAGATTGTTTTAAAAAATATATATTATAATTACCCAAATACATCTAGAACATCATTAAAAAATATCAATTTAAATATTCCTAAAAATTCTAAAATTGGATTAGTAGGTGCAACTGGTAGCGGTAAGACAACAATTGTAGATATTATTTTAGGATTGCTTGAAGCTCAACAGGGAACATTAGAAGTTGATGGCAAAGTTATAACAAATCAAAACTTAAGAGCTTGGCAGCAATCTATTGGCTATGTACCTCAACATATTTTTTTAGCTGATGACACAATTGCTGCTAACATCGCTTTTGGAGTAAAAGCTGAAGATATCAATTATGAGGCTTTAGAAAAAGCTTCTAATATCGCAAATTTACATGAGTTTGTTGTAAGTGAATTGCCTGAAAAATACCAAACAATAATAGGTGAGCGAGGTGTTAGATTGTCAGGTGGACAAAGACAAAGAATTGGTATTGCAAGAGCTTTATACCATAATCCAAAAGTACTTATTTTAGATGAAGCAACAAGTGCCTTAGATAATCAGACTGAAAAAGCAGTAATGGAGGCGGTTAGCAATATTCAAAAAAATATCACTATTATCTTAATTGCCCATCGTTTAAATTCAGTAAAGAATTGTGATATTATTTTTAAGTTAGAAAAAGGTGAAATTGTTGGTAAAGAAAGTTTTGAAAAATTAATTAATAATAATGAATAACATTTTTAGTTTTGAGTAAAAAAATTTTAGTGACAGGTGGAGCTGGTTTTATTGGCTCAGCTTTTATTAGGCATGTAATAAAAAAAACAAGCCATTCTATTTTTAATATCGATAAACTTCATTATGCAAGTAATCTTAAAAATTTAAAAGATATTGATAGTAGTGAAAGGTATTATTTTAAAAAACTAAATATCTTAAATGCTTATGGAATTCGAAAAATATTAGAAAACTTTAAGCCAGATATTATTTTACATTTAGCTGCTGAATCACATGTTGATAGATCTATATTCAGTCCTATTAAATTTTTAAATTCAAATGTTAATGGAACATTTGTAATTTTAGAAGAGGCTAGAAAATATTTTTCTAAATTATCATACAATAAAAAAAAAAACTTCAGGTTTCATCATGTTTCAACTGATGAGGTTTTTGGAGATTTAAATAATGAAAATGATCTATTTAGTGAAGAAACTCCTTATGCCCCAAGTTCTCCATATTCTGCTTCCAAGGCAAGTTCAGACCATTTTGTAAGAGCATGGCAGCGTACATTTAATTTACCAACACTAATTACTAATTGTTCAAATAATTATGGACCTTACCAATATCCTGAAAAACTTATACCTTTAGTGATCATGAATGCATTAAATGGTAATAAGCTTCCCATTTATGGTAATGGTAAACAAATACGTGATTGGTTATATGTTGATGACCATGTTAAAGCATTATTAAAAGTTGCATTACAAGGCAAAATCGGAGAAACCTACAACATTGGAGGAAATAATCAGATAGAAAACATCGTGGTTGTAAAAAAAATTTGCGATATTCTTGATAAATTACACCCAAGCAATATTAAAGGAGTAAAAAAATATTCACAACTTATTAAATTTGTAAAAGATAGGCCTGGTCATGATAAAAAATATGCAATTAATGCTTCTAAAATAAAAAAAAAACTAAAATGGAAACCGAATGAAACATTTGAGACAGGAATCACAAAAACTGTTAAATGGTATCTGGAAAATAAATCTTGGTATAAAAATTTAAAAAATATGCGAGGTTAGGAGTTAATAAAAATGAAAGGTATAATATTAGCAGCAGGATCTGGTTCAAGGTTACATCCTTTAACAAAAGTAATATCTAAACAATTATTAACTATTTATGATAAGCCAATGATTTATTATCCATTATCAACACTTATGTTAGCTGGAATAAAAGAAATTTTGATAATTACTACGGAAAAGGATAATCATTTATTTAGAATATTACTAGGCGATGGTTCAAAATTAGGAATTAATATTGAATATGCAATTCAAAAAAAGCCATCAGGATTACCAGAAGCTTTTGTGATAGGTAAGGATTTTATCGGTAAAAATAATGTATGCATGATTTTAGGAGATAATATTTTTCATTCTGATACTTTTATTAACAAATATCTCATACCAAGTTTTGAGAGGAATATATCAACTATTTTTGGTTATTATGTAAATGACCCTAAAAGATATGGGGTTATTGAATTAGACAATAATAAAAACATATTATCAATTAAAGAAAAACCAGAAACGCCTAGATCTAATTATGCAATTACTGGTCTATATGTTTTTGATAAAAATGCATCTGACATTGCAAAAGAACTTTTACCATCAGAAAGAGGAGAAACAGAGATAACTGATATGATGAATTATTATCTAAAAAATAACTCCTTAAAAGCTGAACTTTTAGGGAGAGGTGTTACTTGGCTAGATACCGGAACACACAAAAGTTTACATGACGCATCAAGCTATATTCAGGTTTTAGAAGAACGGCAAGGCTTAAAGATTGCATGCATAGAGGAAATTGCCTATCAAAGAAATTACATTTCAAAAGATCAGTTAATAGAATTAGCAGAACCATTAAAAAACAATGAATATGGAAAATACTTAAAACAAGTTTTGAATCAAAAAATTTAATTCAAACAAATAATGAAAATAAGAGTTCAATTAAATATAAACACTGAATAAAAAATATCTAAAATGAAAAAAATAATTCCCTTTTCTCAATCAGCTAAACTAGGAAACGATTTAAATTATGTTAAAGAAATGTTTTTAAAAAATAAATCATTTAGTGACAGTTTTTTTTCAAAAAGAGTTGAGAGTCTCCTAAATAAACTATTGCATATCTCAGGAAAAACACTTTTAACAACTTCGTGTACACACGCTCTTGAGATTGCAGCATTATTAATTAAACTTAAACCAGGAGATGAGGTAATAGTTCCATCTTATACATTTGTTTCGAGTGCTTTAGCTTTTCACATGCATGGTGCTAAAATTGTTTTTGCAGATATTAAGCCAAATACCTTAAATATTGATGAAACAAAGTTAGAAAAATTAATTACAAAAAAAACTAAAGCTATAGTAATTGTTCACTACGCTGGTGTTTCTTGTGAAATGAATGAAATAATGAAAATAGGAAAGAAATATAGTGTTTATATTATAGAAGATAATGCTCACGGAATATTTGGAGAGTATCGTAAACAAAAATTAGGTAGTATTGGTCATATATCAACTTTTAGTTTTCATAAAACAAAAAATATAAGTTGCGGTGAGGGTGGCGCTTTAGTATTAAATAAAAAAAACCTTTTTGGCCGGGCAGAAATTATAAGAGAAAAAGGAACAAATAGACTAAAGTTCCTGAGAGGCGAGGTAGACAAGTATAGATGGGTCGATAAGGGGTCTAGTTATATACTATCTGATATCCTTTCAGCAGTTCTCTTTCATCAACTAAGATTCTCAAAACAAATTCAATTTAAAAGAAAAAAATTGTGGGAGGGTTATCATAAAGACTTAAAAAATTGGTGTAATAAAAACGATATAATCCAACCAATAGTTCCTTCTTATTGTAAACAACCGTATCATATGTACTATTTACTATTACCAAATGAAAAATTAAGGACAAAGTTAATAAATTATTTATCAAAATTAAATATTAGAGCTACATCACATTATCAACCATTACACTCTTCTCCATTTATAAAAAAAATATCACCTATCAAAAAAGATAATTGTCCAGTTACAACTAGTGTTAGCCAGCGTATAATAAGATTGCCGTTGTTTTATAATATGACAGACAAACAGCATGTTAAAGTTATTAATGATATTATAAAATTTCGCTGTTAATATAATTATAGTAAAATAATTAATGAAAAATAAAATAAATTTAAGTGATCAGGTTATTATGATAACTGGAGTATCAGGACAGCTTGGTCAAGTTTTGACCAATGAAGCTTTAAATTGTAATGCAAAAGTGGTTGGGTTAGATACGTCTGAGGATGAAATGAAAAAAGTAGCTAAAAAATTTAATTGGGATAAAGCTAACATTTTGCTTCAGCAAACAGATATTCGAAAAAAAAAAGAAATTGAGAGAGCACTTACTAATGGTATTGATCATTTTGGGAAAATCAATTCACAAATTAACAATTCAGGAGTTAGTGTATTTGATAATTGGTCTAACAGAAGTGAAGAGGATTTTGATTTTGTAACAGATGTAAACTTAAAAGGTACTTTTTTTTGTATGCAAGTTTTTATGAGTCATTGTATTAAATCAAAATCAAGTGGCTCTATTGTTAATATTGCGTCTCACTATGGATTAATTAGCCCTGATCCTAGAATTTATACTGATTATAAAAGTAGAAATTCAGAGGTTTATGGGGCAACCAAAGCAGGAGTGATACAGATGACCAAATATTTTTCAGCAAATGCTTTGGCTGATGGAGCAAAAATTCGTGTAAATGCAGTTGCTCCAGGAGGAATAAAAAACCAACAAAATCTCCAAGGTAAAGATTTTCAAAAGCGATATGGTGAAAGATGTCCAATGGGTAGATTGGCTGAGACAAGTGAAATAGTTGGCCCAGCATTATTTTTACTTTCAGAGGATGCATCTTATATTACCGGCCACACATTAGTTGTTGATGGAGGCATGACTGCATGGTGATTAGAATGCCTTAATAGATATATTAAGGAATTTTTTTTTAATAAGATTGACTAAATTTTATTTAAATTAAAAAAAATCTACATTCTATCAACTAATAAAAAATGAAAAGAAAAAAAATTACATTCAGATGTGATGGTGCAACTCTTCCACAAATTGGAACGGGACATGTTATAAGA
>MDTG01256546.1_pt1 | contig 17309 bp, 16 predicted proteins | sample 811421 | NCBI WGS metagenome assembly MDTG01 (sample SAMN05326645, study PRJNA326480) | marine metagenome | isolation source: seawater | place: Pacific Ocean: South East | collected 2011
ATTATGGTTCTAGTAGTACAGCTGTTATTGCTGAATATAAGGAAGGTAATGTTATAAACTTACAATGGAGTTCCAAGTTAATATATCAAAACAGTATAGTAATTTTTGCACAAGGTATTAGAAAAAAAGGAATAGATGCAGCAGGTGTTTGAAAAGCTATATTATTTTCAGGATAAAAACCATTAAATATTTTAGATAATACAAAATGTAATTATGCAATTAAATTTTTTAAAATTAATGTTTTTTCTAAATGAAATTATAATAGACCTGAAAAAAATTTAAAGATTTTGTAAAATATTAATTAATAGGAAATAATAACTCATGAAAAAAATTATATTTATAATCATATTCATATTTTTTAATATAAGTAATTCATACTCTGAAAGTTATGAATTGGAATGGACAGGAGATATGGAATTTACTAAAAGTATAACATATCAAGATAAAAGTATCTTTAAAATTGTACATCCCACAGGATATTGGAAAGATAGTGATGGCAATTTTGGAAATTTTAGCTGTATAGGGTGGGTTAAAAATATTAAAGATAAAGAGAGTCTAGAAGTAAATTGTGAAGCATTAGATAATAAAAATGATAGATTTTGGGTCATTTTAAATAGAAGTTCTGAAATAGGCGCAGGTGTAGGAACTACAACTTATATTGATGCTACTGGTAAATATAAAAAATTAATTAATAAAAAGTGTAAGTATGCAATTAATTATTTTCAGACTGGTTTTTTTTACAAACAAGTATGTTAAATGTGTTTAAAGTAAATACATTTATGAAAAGTAAAACAATCTTTAACATTATTTCAATGAAATATTTTAATTATAACCTTATTAATAAGATATAGTTTTAAAGAATTCTGATAAATTATTAAAAGCAGAAATTAGTTATAGTAAAATTAAATTTAATTCATTTAAAACTTAAATATATTATTCTATTTTAGAATAATATTTAATATAGTATAATGATAAGATGACAACTATAAAAATAAATAAACTAACAATCTCAAATAATAGTGTTCCTCCACTAATTGCTGAAATAGGAATAAACCATGGTGGCTCTCTGACAGTAGCAAAAAAAATGGCAAAGTTAGCTATTGATAGTGGCGCCAATATTATTAAACATCAGACACATATAATAGATGATGAAATGTCAGAAGAGGCAAATGCATTTAAAGTTTCTTATATTAACCAATCTATTTATCAAATTATGAAAAAGTGTGCACTTACTCAAGATCAAGAAGCAGAACTAAAAAAATATGTAGAAAAAGATTTGAGTGCTATATTTATAAGTACACCTTTTTCAAGAGAAGCTGCAAACTTTTTATATAAACTAAATGTACCATTATATAAAATTGGGTCGGGGGAATGTAATAATTACCCCTTAATAGAACACATTGCTAAATTTAGAAAGCCTATTATTCTTAGTACAGGAATGAATAATATTAAAAGTATTAAAAAAGCAGTCAATATAATTAAGAAATATAAAAATCCATTAGTACTTATGCATACTACTAATAGTTATCCTTGCCCTGATAAAGATATTAGGCTTAATTATATTACTACTCTTAAAAATAATTTTAAAAATAGTTGTTTAGTAGGGTACTCAGATCATTCTGTGGGTGAACTAGCAATACAATCAGCTATTTTTCTAGGAGCCTCAGTTATGGAAAAACATTTTACAGATAGTTTCAAAAGAAAAGGACCAGATATTAAATGTTCTATGGATCCTCAAATGTGCAAACAAATTTCTCAAAATATTTACAGGGCTTTTCATATGAGAAATGATAAAAAAGATATTGTAAAAGTAGAAAAAGAAGTAGCAAAATTTGCATTTTCATCTGTATGCTCAATTGATAATATCTTTAAAGGTGAGAAATTAACAAAAAAAAATATTTGGGTAAAAAGGCCAGGAACTGGTGATTTTTTAGCAGAATCTTTCTCTTCATTGTTAGGAAAGGTTGCGATTAAAAATATAAAAGCAAATAAACAAATAAAAAAAAATGATATCAAATAGATTTTAATGATCTAGAAAATATAATGAAAAATTCACTTATTTATATTACTGGAGCATCAGGTTTCATAGGAAGTAACTTGATAAAAAAATATGATGAAAATAATGTAATATATCGCTTAGTTTCTAGAAAAAAAATAAATAATAAAAGCTCTATATCTTTAAAAAAATATAGAGAATTAGTTGCTGAAGATAATAGTTCTTTAATACATTTGGCAGAAAATAATAGGGTAGATGAGGCTAAATTATTGGGAAAAAAATTAATCAAAGAAAATACTGATACTATGTTAAATCTTATGAAAAATAAATGGAAGCATGTAGTATATCTCTCATCTGCTTTAGTTTACGATTTTAATAATCCTGATTACAAAAATGGAAATAATATGGACTTAATTAAGGCTAGTTCTGTTTATCAAAAAAGTAAAATTGAATGCGAAAAAATAGTTTTAGAACAGGGTGGCACTGTCTTAAGAATGACAAATATTTTTGGACCAGGAATGTCTAAATATAATATATTTTCTGATATAATTAATCAATTAAAAACTAATAACCCTATAATATTAAAAAACCTTAGTTCTGTGAGAGATTTTTTATGGATAGAAGATGCTATTGAAGCTATTATACAGGCGAATAAAAAAAAAGTTAAAGGTATTTTTAACATAGCATCTGGAAGATCAATTAATATTGAAAAATTAGTAGGTAAAATTTTAAAAATAGCTAATAAAAGTGAGAAAGAAGTGATAGGAAAAGAAAAAAATTTAGGTACACTTAAAGTCAAAATAAATATAAATAAATCAAAAGAGTATTTAGATTGGGAACCCAGGACATCATTAGAAAATGGTATTAAAAAAACTTTGTATTACAAAAATTACTAAATGAAAAAAAAAAGAAACATAGCTATTTTTACAGGTAATAGGGCAGAATACGGATTACAGTATCCTATATTAAAAGCTATTGATGAGCATAGTAAATTAGATTATTGCCTTTTAGTATCAGGGGCGCATTTAGACAATAGTTTTGGAAAAACTTTAAAGGAAATAAATAGAGACGGTTTTAAGGTTAGCAAAGAGATAAAAATTAAAATGACTGGAGATACTCTTTTTGATACCACACAAGCTATTGGAAATGGTATTATATCGATAGCAAAGAGTTTAAAAGAAGTAAAACCAGATTTGCTAATAGTTTATGCCGACAGGTTTGAGGGTTTCGCAGCAATTATAGCTGCAACTCAAATGAATATTCCTACTGCTCATATTGAAGGAGGAGATATAACTGAAGGAGGCGCATTAGACGATTCTATTAGACATGCTATGACTAAACTAGCGCATATTCATTTTACAACAAATAAATTTGCTACCAATAGAATACTTGCTATGGGTGAGGAGAAGTGGAGAGTAAAAACAGTTGGTTTTCCTGGTGTAGATTTAATAAAAGCTAAAAATTTTTTCAATTTAAAATATATAGAAAAAAAACTTAACCTTTCTGTTAAGAAGCCAATTATAATATTTACACAGCATTCTGTAACTACAGAGTTTGAGGAGGCGCCAAAGCAAATTAAAGCCAGTCTTATCGCCTTAAAAAAATTATTAACTGAGAATGTACAAGTGATAGTTACATACCCTAATAATGATGCAGGAGGAAAGGTTATTATCAAAGAAATTGAGAGATGGTATAAAAAAAATAGTCATTTTAAAAATTTAATTGTAAAAAAATCTTTAGGTAAAAATTTATATTATGGTGTTTTAAATTTAGCAAAAAATAAAAACCATAAAGTAGTTTGTTGCGGGAATAGCTCGTCTGGTATAAAAGAGACGCCGATATTTGGTTGTCCAACGGTAAATATAGGTAGTAGACAAAAAAGTAGATTAAGAGGAACTAATATTATAGATGTTGACTACAATCAAAAAAATATTTACGAATCCATAAATGAATGTTTTTATAATAATTTTTTTAGAAAAAAAGCTTTAGAAACAAAAAACCCATATGGAATAGGCAAAAGTGGAATTAAAATAGCTGAATTTATTTCACAAATTAAATTAGATAAGAAGCTTTTGCAAAAAAAAATGACTATAAAAGGAATTAAAACTAAAAATTGGTTTAGATAGTCTTACATCTGCTATTCAATTTATTTAATTCCATGTTTTTGTAAGAAAAATTCTGCCATTTTAAACTGATATTCGTAATCTATATCTATCGACCTTTCTAGGGGCATTTCATAAGTCTTTACAGATTTGACATAGAATGAACTGTTTTTAAGTAACCATTTGTATGTAGCACCAAAGAAAGCGCCGTTTGGTGCATAAAGAGGAATACTTTTTTTATTAAGAGGTTTGAAATTTTTATTTTTATCATTTAAATTTATTTTTTTTGTATTGTATTGTAATTGACTTTGGCTCATTACTGCTTCTGCTCCTTTATCAATCATTTTTATTCCTTTTATAATATCTACATCTCTTCTTAAAGGAGAGGTAGGCTGTAACAATAGTATACTCTCTTTAAATTGTAATTTTTTAATAAGGTGCTTTACAACATCTATTAAGGATGCTTTGTCTGTAGATAAATATTTTGGCCTTTTAAAAAGAATTATGTCCTTGTAGATAGAACATTTTTTTAATATTAAATTACAATCACTCGTAACTACTACATTGCCATAATTATTCAGTCTCTTAGCCTGTTCTAAAGTCCAAAATATTAGTGGTTTACCATTAAAAATTCTAATATTTTTTCCTGGTAGCCTTTGAGATCCACCTCTTGCTGGTACGACAAATAAAAATTTTTTTCTCATCAATTTAATTTTAATGTTTTTACTTATTTTTGAAAGGTAATATTATATTTATATATTTTAACTATTTATCTTGCTATACGTTATAAATTTTATAGATTCAATATTTTAAGTATTTTTTGCGGAGTAATAGTATGGATATAAACCCTTTAAGAATTATAGGAAGACTTGATATAAAAGGTGAAAGTGTAGTAAAGGGTATTAACTTAGAAGGTTTGAGAAAGGTAGGTAACCCTAAAGATTTAGCAAAAAAGTATTACGAACAGGGTATAGATGAAATTATTTACATGGATGTAGTTGCTTCTTTATATGAAAGAAATACTATAACCAAATTTATTAAAGAAGCAGCAAAAGAAATTTTTGTACCTTTGACTGTAGGAGGAGGAATAAGAAATCTAGAGGATATTAGAAAAGTATTAAATAATGGCGCTGATAAAGTAGCTATTAATACTGCTGCCATCAAAAATAAAAACTTTATTAAGGAAGCTGCTGAGGAAATAGGAAGCCAATCTATCATAGTATCTATTGAAGCAAAAAAAATAGAAAAAGATTACTGGGAGGCATATTATGAAAACGGAAGAGAAAGATCTGGCTTTGATGTATTAAAATGGGCAAAGCAAGTAGAGGAGTTAGGAGCTGGTGAAATACTGATTACTTCAGTTGACAAAGAAGGATTAAAACTTGGCATGGATTTAGAGTTATTACAACAGTTAAGAGCCAAAGTGGCTATTCCAATTATTTATAGTGGAGGTATAGGTGAACCAGAGCATATTTTAGATGGCATACCATTTACTGATGGTGTAGCTCTAGCAAGTATTCTGCATTATAAAAAGTATAACATAAATCATATAAAAAACTTTCTCAAAACAAAAGACATAATTGTTAGAAGTAAGGAAGTATTATGATTACTATAGTTGATTATGGGTATGGTAATATTTTTTCTATATTATCCGCATTCAATAAAATTGGCTATAGTTGTAAGGTTTCTGATCAAAAAGATGATATTTTAAATTCCTCTATAATAGTTTTGCCTGGTGTAGGCTCATTTAAACAAGCTATGAGATCACTTGAAAATAAAGAGCTTGATAAAATAATTATTCAAGCAGTTGCTGAAAGTAAAAATATAATAGGAATTTGTTTAGGTTATCAAATGTTATTTAATAAAAGTAATGAGTTCGGCATACATGACGGACTTGGGTTAATAAAAGGTGAGGTAAATACTTTAGAATCACTAGGAGAAGGAACTAAAAGAATTCCAAATGTAGGATGGCGCACATTAATTATTAATAAGAAAAATAATATTATAAAAGAAATATACAATAACAAAATGTTTTATTTTGTTCACTCTTTTGTTCCAGTAGTAGATAATGAAATAGAAGTTAGCTCATTTATAAAATTTAATGATATTAAAATCCATGCTTCTGTTCACTATAAAAATATTGTAGGTTTTCAATTTCATCCAGAAAAAAGTGGTGAAATAGGCTTAAGTTTACTTAAGGATTCTATTCAATATTTATTAAAAGAAATTAAGTGATTAAAATATTTAACATTTTCATCTAGTAGGTATATGATAAATTTTATATTATTAACAATTGAATAAAAAAGTAAAGATAAACACTATAATGAAAATTGATGAAGTAAAGTTTTGTAAGAAATGTGTTATGTCTAATCAAAGGCCTGGCTCAACTATTGAGTTTAAAAACAAGACAAAAATTGATAGAAAGCTAATAAGTTTCAATGATGAGGGAGTATGTAATGCGTGCTATTATAAAAGCATTAAAGATAATGAAATAGATTGGGAAGAAAGAGAGGCTCTATTAAAGAAATTGTGCGACACTTATAGAAGTAGAAATAATTCATATGATATTATTATTCCAGGAAGTGGAGGAAAAGATAGTGTATTTGCAAGTCATATTTTAAAATATAAATATAAAATGAATCCACTAACAATCACATGGGCTCCACATATATATACAGATATAGGGTTTCGAAATTTTAAACAATGGATAAACTCTGGTTTTGATAATATATTATTAACACCAAATGGGAAGCTTCATAGGTTACTAACAAAAAAAGCATTTCTTAATTTATGCCATCCTTTTCAACCTTTTATAATAGGACAAAAAATATGTGGACCTAAATATGCTGCATTACATAAAATTCCTTTTGTTATGTATGGAGAACATGCTGCAGAGTATGGTGATAGAATAGAAGAAGCTTTCGATCCAAATATGAAAGAGCATTATTTTGTAGATGACACTAATATTGATGATTTAATTTTATCAGGAGAGCCAGCAATAAAAATTTGTAAAGACAATGGATATAATCTCTCAGAAATGTCTCCATATTTACCAATAAAGCCTCAATTAATTAGGGATGCAAATGTAAAAGTTTTTCATTTAAGTTACTATATAAAATGGGATCCACAGGAAGTATATTATTATGCTTCTGAAAACGTTGGGTTCAAAGCTAACTCTGAAAGAACACAAGGAAGCTACAGTAAATATACTTCAATAGATGATAAATTAGATGTTCTTCATTTCTATACTACTCTAATTAAATATGGTATCGGAAGAGCAACATATGATGCTTCACAGGAAATAAGAACTGATAAAATAACTAGAGAAGAAGGTGTTGCATTAGTCAAAAAGTATGATCAGGAGTTTCCAGATAAGTTTTTTAATGAAGTACTCGAATATATGGATATAAACTACGATCAATTTTGGGAGACAATAGACAAAAATAGACCTGAGCATTTGTGGGAAAAAAGTAATAATCAATGGATACTTAAACATCAAGTTAGTTGATTTAAATGAATTTAATAGCTTCTATACCAAATATAAAAAATACGAATAGCATAAATGTTTCTAATACTGCAACTATAGCATTTATCAAATGTATAAAATAAAAAACTATATATAAATCATAGTCAATAAAGTATATATACTGTAAATGATTAAAAAAATTCCATATAAAACGGTAAGTATAACGTCTGAAAAAACTATTAAGGACGCAATGAAGAAACTCAATATGATTGATGAAAAGTTCTTAATTGTAATTACCAAAGATGACCTCTTATTAGGGACAGTGACTGATGGTGATATAAGAAGAGCTATACTTAAAGGGTTAAACCTCAATAATAAAGTAGTAAAATGCATGAATAAAAAACCTATATATGCAAATGAGTTTTCAAAAAACCTAGATACACTATTTAAAAGAGCTGAATCAATGCATAATTTTTTACCTCAAATTAATAAACAAAAAAAATTGATAGCAGTTTTAGTCGATGATGAAATAGTTATTAAAAGAACTGCCTTAATAATGGCAGGGGGGTTTGGAAAAAGACTTGGAAAAATTACAAAAAAAACACCTAAACCACTACTTAAAATAGGAACTAAGCCTATTTTAGATTTAATTATTAAAAAATTAGAAAAAGCTAATTATGATAAAGTATATGTATCTACACATTATTTGCATGAAAAAATTAGGGATTTTATTAAGACTCGTAGGTCTGTTTCTGATATTCAAGTTATATATGAGAAAAAACCATTAGGTACAGCAGGAAGTATTGCTATGATAAAAAATTTAAACTTTGAAAACCTAACTGTATTAAATGGTGATGTGATGTCAGAAATAGATTTAGATGCCTTAAATCAATTTCACTTAGAAAAAAACTATGATATGACTATAACAGTTGCAAATTACTCTTTAAAAATACCTTATGGAGTTGTAGATCTTGATAAAAAACTTTCTTTTAAAGATATTATAGAGAAGCCTGTAAAAAAATATTTTGTTTTAGGTGGAATATATTGCATGAACAAAAAAGTTATTAGATTAGTAAAAAAAAGCTATATAGATATGCCAGAGCTTATTGATAGTGCAAAAATGCTGGATTATAAAATAGGCGTATTTCCCTTACATGAATATTGGAATGATATAGGGTCTTCAAAGTCACTAACAAATGAAAAAAAAAGAAATAAAAAGAATTAGACTTCATACTTTTTTTAATCAATAGTTTTTGTTTAAAAAATAAGCTAGTTGATGTACGTTTTAATTTTTTTATGAATAAAATTTCTTAGCCATTGTAGCCTTGGCTGATATGTAAGTTCTGCCCTGAAAGGATCACCATGCTCTAAGGTGCTTATTTTATTAAAATCTTCAATAGAATGATGCATTACATATAATATTGCTCTTCTTTTTCCGTAAACATAACATTGTCCTGTCCAACTTTTTTCCTTTATAATATCCAATAGGTTTAACCGTTTTACAGAAAGTGGTAATACTTTTATACTTTTTTTTATTTTAAGGCTATTTATTTCTAGAGTTAAAGAAATAGAGGTGCTGTATGGGTTTACTAAAATTAGTGAGTAAGTAACATTATTATTATAATTAATATTAATACCGGGATATCCATCTATCCATTTCCCAAATTCATTCATTTGCATTATTACTCTTGGGTTACCATATTTCTCTTGACCGCAACTTAGAAAGTTTTTTCTATCTGGACTTGAGTAGTTAACATAAAAAGATGGAATGGAACAAGAAGTAAGACCTTTACCTGATAATAAATTAATTTGTGTTTCTATATAGCAAAGGTCATTATTTTCTTTAACAGGGCCCCATTCAAACTTAGCGTTACCTTTATTAATCCATTTATTATTTTTAAATTTTATACAATAGGTTTTATTAAAGATTAAATTTGATTTCAAAAAAACCTTTCTTTTAATCTCAAAATCTGCATTTTCCCCTATTATTAGATTTTTTATTTCATGTAATGGAAGCTCCTGGCTATATTTATATCTAAATGCAGGCCCTAGATGAACCATTGGGATAAAGTAATTATAACTCATTAAATATGATCCACAGAAAAATTTTCTAAACTTTTATCAGTAATAATAAAATAACACTTTATAGGAATTATAGATTTGCAATTAAATAAATGTTCAGTGTAATTAGTATTAATTTGATTTAAATTATATAACTTAGAGCCTCTAGCAGATAAAGTAATATTATTATTTTTTACTATAGTCCTTTTATTTTTTGAGTAAGATTTGATACAAGATTTGATACGAGCTTTTTTTCTAGAAGGATTAATCATAAAAACAAAATTTTTTCCTTCATTTTTACTTGTTATATACTTTATGGAATTTATATTATGAGTTCCATACTGCGTATGAAGTGTAGCCATAGATTTTCTTGTTTCATAAAAAAAATGTGTTCTTGTAGAACCTCTAAATCCTTTTTCAATTGCAGACCTTGTAACTTTTACATAGTAGGTTTTAAGTTCGGTGCTTTTGGAGCAGATAAAATTATTCAAACAAACTTTAATATTCTCTGTAGGAAAAATAGTTTTATTAATTTTTTTAACTACCCTTCCTTTTTCATTATAAATTACACATTTTAAATTAAATGGCACGGTATTTCCTTCTATGATACTAGGGTTATCATTTGATAATACTAACCAAGTTTTTACATATTTAGAAGCAAGCATTGGCAAATAACCGTGTAAGTTATTAAAGGTATTTCCAAATAATGAGTCTAAAAAAAACTTAATTTTATCTTTTAGGCTGTATTGTATGTTTTTAGATATAATATTTTTGACTGTTTGCTTCCGACCCTTTAACTGATAATATTTATCTTCTATTGCAGGTAAACAAGCCGAGCACTTTTTTGCTAAATTTAACTGGGTGCATATATTTTCTAAATTACTAAAGTTACTTGCATTCAAGCTCTCTGCAAAAGTTTTATTTGTGACTTTTGAACAATAACATAAAAACTTTTCTTCATTTACAATGATATTAGTATTTTTGAGCATAAAATAAATATTCGATTTAAATACTATTAGAGTTAAACTGTTTTGATTATATTGAAAATATGTATAAAAATCTAGCTGAAATTATTTTTATTTTCAATTCTATAAAGTAATATCGCTAATTAGAAAATATTTTATTATGACAACTAAGAAAAATTATATATAATATTGACTTATATAATCCTATATTGACAGCATATGAAATTAAAAACGTTTAAAAATAAAATAATATTATTACTTAGAGGAGATTTTAATTCTGTTCGTTATAGATTTATTATGCTTCCCAAAGAAAAGGCATATTACTACTGGGCTAGGGTTAAAGGGTTGTCATGGATAGATTTTTATGCAGACAGATTAAATAGCTTTGTTAAACAAAATGATTATAAAATTATGAATAAAAATTATCTTAAATCAAATAAAGATACTATGAAATTCTTGAAAAAAAAAGGTGTAAAAAAGCACAGTGATTTTTTAGATTTTGGTTGCGGGTTTTTTAGGTTAGGAATAGTGTTAATTCCTTACTTAAATAAACTAAAATATACAGGAATAGATATAGCTAGAGAAAGAGTTGAGGCTGGAATTAAAATGTTAGACCAAGTAGGAATTAAAAAAAGCGACTATGTCTCGATTATTAATAAATCAAATATAAATCTAGACGAAACATTAAAGAAAAAATTTGATTTTATATATTTAGAGTCAGTTGTAACCCACATGCCCAAAAGAGATTTAAATAAATTACTTTTTTCTTTTTCTAAAATACTTAAAAAAGATGGTTCAATATTTTTAACTTTTATTAGAGGAGATACTTACAAGATTATGGGTGTAAAAGATTTTATATATCCTTTTTCACTTATTAAAGAAATATCAGGAAAGGCCGGATTCGAAGCAAAAATAGATAATGATTGGATAGATAAAAAAATTCCTATGGCAATGCTAAGATTTAAAAAAGATAACGTTATATAAACGTTTATTTATTTAAAACTGAATATAGAATATAATTGAACCTGATAATAATGTAGATATTGTAATGAGAATAATTAAATATAATTATTATCCACATAAAGTATTAGTGTTTTTGAAAAATAAATTTTAAAAACATAATTTTAAGAGGCACCTAATTAGAGATCCTAAACCTATCCATATATGTACGCTAGTAATGGGTTTTTTTGTTGTCATAAAACTAAAAGACTTCTTGATAAAAAGTATAATGGCTATTATGCTGAAGCTTGGTTATTATGAGTTAAATAACAAAATCCCTACGGATATTTACTATAAAGATGAACTTAAAATATTAAATGACTTTTAAAAATTTGTAAAAATGAAATATATAACTGAACAAGAAAAGTTTTGGGCTAAAGAATTTGGAGATCAATATATAATAAGAAATAATTTTAGTGATATTCTTCCAAAAAAAATTAATTTATTTTCTGAAATACTTCAAAACTGTAGTTTGTTAAAAAATATAATTGAGTTCGGACCCAATACAGGTGTAAATTTAATGGCAATAAGTACTTTATTACCATTAGTTAAACTAAGTGCAGTAGAAATTAACACTCAAGCAGCATCATATATTAGAAAACAAGAGTTATGTGAAAAGATATGGAATGAGTCTATGCTAGAATTTAATAGTAGAAAAAAATATGATTTATCTTTTACTTCTGGGGTTTTAATTCATATTAACCCTAAGTACTTAAATCTAGCTTATAAGGCTCTATATGAAAGTTCTAAAAAATATATACTTATTGCTGAGTATTATAATCCAGATCCAATTGCAATAGATTATAGAGGTCACAAAAATAAACTTTTTAAAAGAGATTTTGCAGGAGAGATAATGGAAAAATATAAGGATGTAAAATTAATAAAGTATGGTTTTAAATATAAATCAGATAACAACTTTCCCTTAGATGACCTTACTTGGTTTTTGCTAAAGAAAAAATAAAGAACAACTTAGTACATATGAGAGTCTAATTAAAATAAAAATATTTTTATCACTGGAAGTTCTGACTCTTATGAGGAAAGCTCCTAACTATTTACTTAAAGATAAAAATCATAATAAAGTTTTGTATTTAGTAAAGATGAACTAATGCAATATAAACTTATTAATTATTCCAAGCTTATTATGTAGCAATAAAATTATCAAAACGTTGACTAGTTGCTTTTAAGTTATCTATTAATTTTTTTTGGTTTTCTATAAAAGGTTTATTTATATCCTGTAAAGCTAAACCTTTTAATAAGGGAATACACACATCAACAAAGTTACTTTCAGGTAGATTTACTTTTATATTTTTATTAATAATTTCTTGAAAAATAATATTAGCGTGATTTACATAAGACCTTTGTTCGGGTAAAAAGTTCTTGGGATCAAAATGATCTAAATGAGTTAAATCAGTTGAATTAACTTTTATACTTTCTTGAAAGTTATTAGTCTTTTTGAAGGCACTAATACATGCTGTTCTTTTTAATTTTAAATCAAGCCCTTTACTTTGTTCGGCTACATCTTTTGTATAATATCTTACATACCCGAATTTTTCTAAAGCTTTTTTATAACTATCATTACTTATTAAATTTCTAAATGTACACCCCAAATCATCAACAATAGTATCTATATTTTTAGCTGAAAGATTATACTTTTTAAGTTTTAAAATTAAATCTTCATAGTTGATATTATTTGGTAATACCTTTCTTAACACCTCAACATATAAGTGATTTAAAGGACCTGCTTGATAATTATAAAACCACATCTTAGAGTTGAGGTGACTGGCTTTAGACAAATTTTCAATAGCCATATAGGCATCTTTAACATGTTGTATTATTCCCTGTAAGTATATGAAATCAAATTTTTCATTATTATTAAAATTTCTATTACATATATCTTCATGATAAGAATTAATAGGGATATTATTAAGCTTAGTATAATGAGAAAACTCTTTTACATTAGTATATGAAATATCATAATGAGTAATTTTTTTTGCTCCCATCGCATATAATGCCAGTGCTTGCCTTCCAGTGCCAACATCCATAATAGAAATTTTATCTAAATCTTTCTTTACTCCAATTCTTTCAAGATCTAATGAAACCTGCTTGATATAACTATCTATAATTGATTTGCCATAAACATCTTTTTGTCCTTTTTCAAATAAAGAGTCCTCTATCCATCCTCCAGTTCCAAGTGAATATTTTCCATATACTTGATTATATTTCATTACTTTATTAACTCCATACTTTTATATTGGTAAGGAATAAAGCTTTCTGATAACGGATTAAATGCTCTTCCTATAACTGAAAGCCTAGCCTTATTAGAACTATTATAACCTGATCTGTGTATTAAGTTCATATCATAAACGACAACATCGCACTCCATAGTTTCCACAGTAATACAATTAGAAGATTTAAGGTATTTTTTATCTACCTTCATTTGTTGTACGTTACTTGAAGCATAATCTTCAGAAAATGATAACATACCTTGTTTATGAGACCTTTTAATTAATTCCACACTACCCATATTTTGGTAGCAGTTTTGTACAAAAATATTTAAGACAATACTATCTGCACCATTTTTAGTTTGAGGGTAAAACGGGCTATCTTGGTGCCAGTCTAATACATATAAATTATCTTTTGGCTCATCAATTCTTAATTGATTTTCAGATATAATTACAGTTTCTTTATTAATACCAAGTATTTTGGAGGAAAGCTCTTGTATTTCTCTATTAAAAAAAAGGTTCTTAAAAGAGTTAGTAAGCTTACAGGTTTTAAAAAAGGAATTAAGTTTCCCTGGGCTTTTTTTTCTAAATACTTTAAGTATTCCTGGTAGGTCTTCGCTGTTAAAGCTTTCAGGTAGGTTGTACCCAGATATTTTATTAAATAGAAAAAAAAAATTTTTTCTAAAATCTTCTATATAGTTCTGTTTGATTATTGATTTAAAGTGGCCATATCCTTCTTCTTTGAGATTATACAAGGCTTCATCATTATCATTAATCTTCAATTTTTTCTCTTTGATAGCATAAATTAAATACATGTAACTATATTCAATTAGTTAAAGCAGTGTCAATATTTATTATTTTAACTTAAATACTTATATTATTATATAAAAACAAACCATATATGTTTTTGGTTCATTTATTTCTAGAAATCTTATATAAATTGCTTTAATATAATTTATTAATGCTTTTAAAATAATTTAGAGCTTTAAAAAATTAAAGATACTAAATTCTTAAAATTTACTTTGCAAACAATATAAATAAATATTATCTTTTTAAAAAGATAGGTTTTTATAGTAATAAGAGGTTTTCTTAATGATAATATTAGGTGTTTCAGCAGAACATAATTCTGCAGCATGTTTGATGATAAATGGCAGAATAGTAAGTGCTATACAAGAAGAGAGGTTTACTAAAATAAAAAATCAGTGTGCTTTTCCACTATTGGCAATTACTAATATAATAGATTGCTATTTAGATGGCGATGAAAGTAAAATTGATAAAGTGGTTTACGGAGGAATTCAATCAGACCCTTATTACTCATGTATAGATAGATACTCTTCGTATACTGTACAAGATCACTTAAAAGAGATGAAGGAGTTGTGGTACCCTTATTATTATAAAGGTAAAAAAGACTTTGTAAGTTATTGGCATAAAATGTTTTTAAATGGAAATAGGGTCAACAAAAATCATAATTATGATTTTTCTTTTCTTAAAAAAAAAATATCTTATAAAGAAAAAATTGATTACTTTACAAATATAGAAAGAATAAGAGTGGTTAAAAAAAAGATACCGCATGTTCAAAAAATAAAAAAAATAGATCATCATACATGTCATGCTTACTATGCAGCATATGGCGGAGAGTTAAACAAAAAAAAACTATTAGATACAGTTATTTTAACATCTGATGCATGGGGTGATTCTAAAAATTGGAGCGTTTCTGTAGTAAAAGATAACGGTGTATTAAAAAGATTAGCCTCAGGTAATCAATTTTTAGTAGCTAGACTTTATAAATTTTGTACTTTAATTTTGGGAATGAAGCCTAACGAACATGAATATAAGGTTATGGGGCTTTCTGGTTTTAGTAATAACTCTAAGTATATTTCTGAAATTGAAGCTATATTTTTTGAAATTTTAGATTTTAAAAATGGTAAATTTATTAGTAAAAAACCATTAAAAGATAGTTACTTTGATCTAAAAGAGAGATTAGATGGGCTAAGGTTTGATAATATATCTTCTGCTTTGCAAAATTGGACTTCTTCAATAATTATTAAATGGGCTGAGTATTGGGTTCAAAAGTCTAAAAAAAAAGGTATTGCATTTGCAGGTGGTTTATCTATGAATATAAAAGCTAATGGAGACTTACTGAATAGTAATCATGTAAAGTGGTTGAGTGTTCCGCCATCAGGAGGAGATGAGTCATTATGCATAGGAGCATGCTTTTATGAAGCAATTAATAGGAAACCTACTGATAAAAATAAGGTTTATCCTATGATTAATCCGTATTTAGGTCAAAAACCAGATATTAATAAGGATTACTTTTATAATAGACTAATAGATACAGGGTACAAGAAAAGTGATTTTAAAGTATTATATAATTTTAATAATAAAAAAATAGCAAGGTTATTGGCTAAAGATGAAATAATAGCTCGATGCATAGGAAGAGCTGAGTTTGGAGCTAGAGCTCTAGGAAATAGATCTATTTTAGCTAATCCAAAGAACTATTCAAATATTGAAAAAATAAATAAACTTATAAAAAATAGAGACTTTTGGATGCCTTTTACACCATCTATAAATTTTGAACATTCAAATAAACTAATAATAAACAAAAAAAAAATATCGTCTCCATATATGACAATAGGTTTCAATAGCACAAAGTTTGCTCAAGAAAACATAAAGGCAAGCCTGCATATGGCAGATAAATCAGCTAGACCACAATTCGTAAAAAAATCTCTCAATCCAGAATATTGGGATCTAATAAATGAATTTTATAAAATAACAAATATACCCTGTCTTTTAAATACTTCATATAACCTACACGGGGAACCTATGAATTATACTATAGCAGATTGTGTTAGAACTTTAGCTTTATCATCATTAGAGTTTTTAATGCTTCCAGGTAATCAATTAATGGTAAAAAAATCTGCATTAAGTAAGATTAAAATTTAGTTACATAAAAATTCAAAATAATAATTAATAATTTTTTAGTTTTTTCTTGAGAGAATTGAAAATTACTTGCGCAATATCTTGTAAGTTATTAGGAATTTCTTTTGTATTATTTGCTAGCGGTAACAGGTTGTTATAATTTTGTACTGTAATAAACTTATTAAAGTAGGCTGTATAAAAATTTGCACCCTCAGCAATCGACTGTTTATTAGGAAATTTATTTTTATTTATAGATAAAAATATATTTCTTAGGTTATCAAATTTATTTACAAAATAAACATGATTTAAGAAGTTCCAAGTATTATTTTTAGAAAATGAAATAACAGGTATCCCCATTACTACTGCTTCCCAAGCAGCTGTTCCAGTTATGCAAGCAACTGCTTTACTAGCTTTAACATAATTTAATCCTAGTTCATCTGGATTTGCAAAAACAACATTACGCAAATCAGATATTTGCTTATAAAAGTCTTTAGGTCTTCTCCCAAATGCCAATATATGTTCTTTTACTACTAATAAATAATCTGAAGGAAGGTCTCTAGATATAATATTTATTGCTGA
>MDTG01354395.1_pt1 | contig 17309 bp, 16 predicted proteins | sample 811421 | NCBI WGS metagenome assembly MDTG01 (sample SAMN05326645, study PRJNA326480) | marine metagenome | isolation source: seawater | place: Pacific Ocean: South East | collected 2011
AGCAGCAAGATGGAATATTAAATCTGGTTTTACTGTTTTTATTGTATTTGTTAATTCTTCCATGTCGTTTACATCAAAAAAGAATTGTTTTTGAAAAACTTTTTTATTTTTCAAAATTTCATTGAAGGATGGAACAGTTAAAATATTTTTTGATAAACCGTACACTTTGGCACCTAACTGATGCAACCAAAGAGACAACCATGAACCTTTAAAACCAGAATGGCCAGTAACTAAAACTTTTTTATTTTTATAAAAATTTTGAAAAATATCTATATCCATGGTGCCGATTTATTATTCCACATTTCTTCTAATTTGATTTTATCTCTCAATGTATCCATAGGCATCCAAAAGCCTTTATGCTTATATGTATATAATTGTTTATTGAAGGCTAGATTTTCTAGCGGGGTTTTTTCTAAAATTTCATTTTCCCTATCTTCTATATAATCAAAAACTTTTTTGTCACAGACAAAATAACCTGCATTGATCCAACTATTGTCACCTTTGGGTTTTTCTATAAATTGTTTTACTCGATCGCCTTCTAATGAAATTGCTCCAAACCTTCCATCGGGCTGAGAAGATGTCATTGTCATTAATCGACCATGACTCTTATGGAATTTTATTAAATCTTTAATATTAATGTCTGACAATCCGTCGCCATAAGTAAGCATAAATGTTTTCTCCTTAATATAATTCTGTATTTTTTTTACTCTCCCGCCTGTCATTGTTTTAAGACCTGTGTCAACAAGTGTTACTTTCCAATTAAGGTTTTGTTTATTTAATATTTCCACATTATTTGTACCTAAGTCGACAATAAAATCTGAATTATGTAAAAAATAGTTTACAAAATATTCTTTTATTATATATCCTTTATAGCCGAGTAGAATTACAAAATCATTAAACTCAAATTTTGAGTAATGAGTCATTATATGCCATAAAATTGGTCTTCCTCCAATTTCAACCATCGGCTTGGGCTTTAAAATTGTTTCCTCACTTAATCTGGTTCCGTAACCTCCTGCTAATATGACAACTTTCATTACTTATTTATTTTTTTTAATATTTTTTCAACTCTATATTCTAGATTATATTTTTTGATTTTTTCAAATCCATTATTACAAATTTCGTCAATTTTATTTTGTTTTAAATTTAGAATCGTTTCAACTTTATTTAGAATTTCCATTTCATTATTAAAGTAAAATGCATCCGTGTCTGGAATAAGAAAATTGGAAGCCCTTTCAGAAAATTCGGAGAGTAAAAGACCTTTGCATGCTGCTACTTCGAATAACCTTAAATTAGATGTGTCATTATTTTCAACTGTGAAAAAATTTAAATTGATAATGCTCGAATTTATTACGTAATTATATTCAAATTGATCGATATTTTCTTTGCAAATAATATTTGGCATTTTCACTTTTCTTTTCCATGAATTACCAAATACATTAATTAAAAATTTACTTGATAAAATCATTAAATATTTTTCTCTCTTTTTGCTCCATGATCCCACAAATGAAATTTGATATTTTTTTTTAATGTCTTGGAAAAAATGGTGTTTTTTTTGGTAAAAATTTTCAATGAAAACAATCTGTTTAGCTCCTAATTTTTCATATTTATTAAAAACCTCTTTTTTAGGCGAGAAAATTATGTGATAATTTTTTATTGAATTTAGAAGTTGTTTATTAGAATTGTTAAAATTTAAAAAATGGTCTAAATTCCAATTAATTGTTTTAGATTTTTTCGATATATAATGTAATATGATTGGATAAATATCAAGCCCTTTAATTGAAAAAAAAATGTCTGGTTTAAAAAAAAACCAATTATAAAACAAACTAATATTTAGAAAAAATCTTAGAAAATGATTAAATAATAAAATTAGTGTTCTATCAAATATTTTAATTTTTAGTGGTGAGAAAAAAGATTCTCTGTTAAAAGTGATCACTTCTAACTCTGAATTTAATTTTAAAATACAAAAAAGCTCGTAGGCTAAATTACCCTCTTTAATATTTCCGTAGATGAGATATTTTGTTTTCAAATTCTAAGCCATTTTTTTGGATAAAAATCTTTTTTATGAGTTTTATTTTTGGGATATATCACTTTTTTATTATTATCTCCTAAAAAGGCTCCCCACCATCCATAAGTTCCAATTGTCAAAATTACTTTTTGAAATGCTGTAAGAATAAATAGATCTTTAATATCGTTGCCTGTTTTGATAAACTTTTTCATTTTTATGAAATCCAAATTTCTTTTACACCACTCAATATTGTCCGTAAAAATATGAACTGTTGAATTATCTGTAACTCCAAAATTTAAAAGTGCTTTATTTATATAATCTATGTTTACTTTAAATTTATAGTCATTTGCTCTTATTTGTAAAGCAATGTTTTGATACTTAATCAGATTTTTAGTTTTATTAGCTGATTTGTTTAGAACAACTTTAGTCTTTTCTAAATAGGCCTCATAGCTTTGATGATTTTGAAAATATCCTTCAATTACAGTAGTCTTTTGAAATTTTAACTCTTCGAAATTTGAGTTGTCTCCATCAAAGAAATCAATATCCAAAACTTTAAAATATTTGATGTTGAATTTTGCTATGTAAACCAACATAGTGTCAATAATATTTCCTCTCTTTATTTTAAAAAAACTTCCTAACAAAGGCTTATTGGTTTGAATGTGAGGGTATACAATTTTATTTCTAAAAAAACCACTGAAATTTTCTATTACAATATTATGTTGAGGACATATATCTAGTAAATAAAGATAAAATGCATAAATGAATAATTGATTCCCAAATCCCCCTTTATTTCTAATGATTATTTTCATTTAAATCTTTTAAAATTGAAACAACATTTGAAATTGCTAAAAAAAAATTTGATAGGAGGAGTGCTATCGATAAACCTAAAATTGAAAGTTTAAGAGTTAGAAAAAACGAAGTAATTATAAATATTATAAAAGTAGTTCCATGATTTATTACTAAACTTTTTATTTTTTCCTTTTTAAATAAAGGATTAGATAAGATTTGTGAAGTCATGAAAAATACACCACTTATTGCAATGAGTTTATAAACATTATAATACCCTGTATAATTTAGATTACTTACTAATATGATAAAGTAATCAAGTAATTCGTCTGGAATAAAAATTATTAATCCAATAAATAAAAAATTTAAAAAAAACAAGACTTTTAAAACTGATGAAATTTTCTTATTCTCGTCAATTATATTTTTTTTCCAGTAAAATGAATTAAAAAATTGTCCGATGACCTGACTTATTTGATTCAGAATAGAAAACGAATATTGGTAATTTAAACTATATATCCCAACCAACTTTGTGTTTTCAATCCTACCTAAAAAATATTTATCAAAAAAATTATTTGACCATCCAATTAGATTGAGAACTATATAATATTTAGTATAATTGAAATATTCAATGTAAAAAGTTTTATCAAAATTGAAAAATAATAGATCTTTCTTATTTATGGCTCTGTAATGTACAAGAGATAGTAATGAGGTAATAATATTTGCTATTACAAAAAGTTTTATTAAGCTAATAATTGAAATTTTTACTCCTAATATAAGTAGGCTAATAGCTATTATAAACTTTAAAACTATTGGAAGATTATTGAAGATTATAAATCGATAAATCATCCCTTTTATTATAATTAACGTATTTAAAACCATATTAACTGATATCCCTAGGCCTAATAAAATTGAAAATATAATTTCATCGCTATATTTTACTTCAAAAAAGTAATCTGTTAAAGAGATACATGTAATTATTATTAAAAAAAAAATGGATATAAAAATCAAAATATTTAAACTTTGAGATACTATTATTTTTTCGGAAAACTTGCCTTCTTTAAAAAATGGTCCAAGTATTGAAGTAATAGTTTGAATAAAAATAAATGTAATTGCTGATAATGCTATTATTATTGAGTATTCGCCAAATTCTTCAGTAGAATAAATATTTGTTAGTGCTTTTACAATAGCTAAACTGAAAAATAAATATAAAATATTCCCAAACGATAAGAAAGATATTTTAATAAATGAAATTTTACTTATCAATCCATTCATTTTTCTTAATATTGGTTATGTAGTCTATAAGTTCGTGGGATGCTTTCCATCCCAATTCTTCAGTCTTTTTAGTTATTAAAATACTGTCTTCTCTATTACCCTTCCTTTTCTTTATAAATTTTTTTTCTCCTCCAAATAAATCTGCAACCTGAATAATTGAAAAGGATTTTTCATTACCAATGCCAAATTCATCTCCTTGTCCTTTTTCTGAAATTAATATTAAGCCCTCAACAATATCTGACACATGGGTGAAATTTCTTCTTTGATTTCCAGGGAGGACAATGTTTAGTTTTTTTCCATTCCGCATTGACTTTTTAAATTTTCCAATAAGCGTACCATATTCTCCATCAAGTTCATTTGGTCCATATACATTATAAAAATAAACAATAGCATAATTTAAATCATTCCAGCTAGAATATGCCTTTATTAATTCAGAGTTAATGGATTTAGTCCAAGTATATGGAGATAGTAAAAAACCTTTTTTAGCATCAAATTTTGTGCTACTCCCACTATAAATAATTTTTGATTTGTTTTTACTTGCAAACTTTAAAACAGGATAAATAGAATCGTGATTATATTTAAAAACTTTATCAATATCAGAAAAACTTTTCTCTACTCTCGAATATTCACCTAAATGAAATATAAAATGAGGTTTCACTTTAATGTGTTTCCCTATATTCTTAGAATTCCCTTTTATATATTCAACACCTTCAATATGATTTGATTTTTTACCAGTTGAGTAGTTATCAAGAGAAACTATAATATTTCGTTTATCGTTAACTAGCTTTTTTATCAAATTTGAACCAATAAAACCTGCTCCTCCTGTAACAAGAATAATTTTATTATCCATTTTTAAAGATTTTCATTTTTGTTAAATCTGGCCAATCCTCGTATTCCCATTTTTTTGGATTAGCTTTTATAGCAGTAGCTAATTTTTTTAATCCTAATTCTGCTGTTTCAGGAGTCATATAATAGTGATATCCAATTGTATCTATATCCTGATCTCTCCAAGGAATGTTGGGTTCCCTTCCGTCGTAAGACATTTTTTTAAGAATATCATAATATTTTTTGTTTGGACATAAAATAATTCCTCCTTTTCCTAAACTTAAATGCTTTTGAAATTGAAATGAAACACACATGAATGTATTTATTATATAACTGTCTTTCCGCCATAATACAGCTGCATCAATAATTTTATCGCTTAGGAAATAATATTCTTCCCATTGTTTTGGGTCCCATTCACGCTTTAAATTTAATTTGTTTGAAAGAAATGGAATTGATAGGTAAGTTCTATGTGGTACTTTGATTATTTTAACATTAAGTAATCTAATACAAAGTTCAATTCCATGGGTGCATGAGTCAACCGCAACTGCGTAAGGCGAACCAAAAAAATTTGCGATTTTTGATTCAAACTCTATAACTTTTTCAAATCCCATTTTACTATTTTTTTGCTTCTAAATTTAAACTAATTAAAATTCCATTTTTTTTATCCATGTGAGGAAAATATGCTTGTGAATGGTCGTCTATTTTGGAATGCTCAGTATCTTCCCAAGAAAATCTTTTAATATTTTTAAATCCTGCTTTCTTAAAAATTGTTGTGAGTTTTTCAAAATCATAAACACATTTGTGATAAATTTTATTAGTATTTAGGTCCATCTTTCCATATAGAGGCCCAATAATTTTATTTATATCATTTGTTATTTGATAAACTTTAATAAGTTGCTCAAAATCTGGAACAGCAACTCTTATTGTAGCTCCAACTTTCATGACTCTGTACCATTCCTTCAATACTAACTCAGCATCGATATAATCTTTATATTCTAGAGCATGAGAACAATAAATATAATCTACTCTGCCATCATTAATAAATCTTAAATCGCCAATATCAGAATTATAATCAATATGATCCAAATCGCAAAGATCAACGTGAATATATCCTGGTATATATCTATGCCAACAACCCAAGTGTAATTTCATGTTTTTTAATTTATTTGAGTCATCCAAAAATCAATCATTTCATCCATTAGTGATTTAAAGTCGTATTCCGGTTTCCAATTAAATGTTTTTTTTAACTTAGTACAGTCCCCTTTTAAATATGGTAATTCCTCTGGCCTTAAATATTTTGGGTTTTGAACAACATAGTTTTTATAGTCCATTTTTAGTTTTGAAAAAACATAATCTGCCATTTCTCTAACTGAATGAGTTTTACCAGTTGAAACTACGAAGTCCTCAGGTGTAGAGTGATTAATAATCATATGCATCGCTCGTACATAGTCTTTAGAATGTCCCCAATCTCGAAAAGAATCCATATTGCCTAATTCAAGTTTATTTTTAAACCCCTTTTTTATTTCAACAGCTGTCTTAACAACTTTATTAGTTACAAAATTACTTCCTCTTCTGGGTGATTCATGATTAAAAAGTATTCCGTTTACAATATGTAATTTATATGCATTTCTATAATTATTACAAATATTAAATCCGAAAACCTTAGCACAACCGTAAGGGCTAACAGGTTTAAACGGAGTTGATTCTCTTTGATATCCGTCTTCATCAACAGAAGATCCAAACATTTCTGATGAACTTGCCTGATAGAACCTCGCTTTTGGCGTGGTTTGGCGGTAAGCTTCTAATATATTGAGTACTCCTAAAGCATTGGTTTGAACTGTAAATTGAGGAATATCATAGCTTATTCTAACATGGCTTTGTGCAGCTAAGTTGTATATCTCATCTGGTTTTACATCAGTTAATACTTTGTTTATGGATGATATATCCAATAAATCTCCATAATGTGTATATAAATCATTTTGATTCTGGTCTAATCTTGAAGATTGGTGTTCAGGAGTTGAATTTCTTCTAACTATTCCATGAACTTCATATCCTAAGCTAAGTAGATACTCGGCTAGATAACTTCCATCTTGACCGGCAATACCGGTTATTAATGCTTTTTTCATTTATTTAATAAATTTTTTATCATTTTCAATTCCTAAGTATGGTCCAGTTTTATACTCTAAAACAATTGTGTCTTCTTCTAAAATTCTATAATTATGTCCACCCCTAAATGTGATAGAGAGTTCCCCTTCTTTAATTATTTCTTTGGAAATAATAGAATCGTCTAAATCATAAAATATACATTCAACAGATCCCCTGTAAACAAACCAGGACTCCTGTGCTATATCAGTAATTTTTTCTTTGATTATATGCTTATGAGGCCTAAAAGTTTTTCCCTTTTTAAGCTTTAATAAGGCCAATTGAAGATATTCTTCTTCAGGAGAGATATCCGTTCTTTCAGATTTTAAATTGGTAACTCCACTTGTGAGATGTAATAAAACATCAGGATTAATTTTTGAATAAAATTTTTTCATTTTTTCCCTATTGAATATACTTGCTTTTTTTTGACTAATATGTTTCTTCCATCAAACAATAAAACTTTGTCGTTTAAATTTTCCTGAATTGATTTAAAACCATCCCATTCTGTTAAAATAATTATTGCATCAAAATCATTAAAATCATTCCTGAGTTTATCAAAAATCTGAATTTTTCTGGTAGGTTTGGAGCGCCAATAAGATCGGATATCATTCAAAATAGATTTTTCAGAAACGAGTGGATCAAATATTTCGATATCAGCTCCTGCATTGTATAGTTTCTCTACAACACTAATTGAAGGGGATTCTCTGGAATCGTTGGTGTTCGCCTTAAAGGCCCAACCCATAACTGCTATTTTTTTATTTTCTAATTTTCCTTCAAAAGAATTAATTATTATTTCTGAAAATCTATTTTTTTGATAATCATTCATTATTACAACTTGATGCCAATATTTTGAAACTTCATCAAGTCCATAAAATCTACAAAGGTATACTAGATTTAAAATATCTTTTTGAAAACAGCTACCCCCAAAACCAACAGAAGCTTTTAAAAAGTGAGGACCTATTCTCTGATCCATACCTATTGCTTTTGATAGTTCATCAATGTCAGCTCCTGTTTTTTCACAAAGAGCAGAAAGGCTGTTTATAGAAGATATTCTTTGAGCTAACATAGCATTAGAAGCTAGCTTCGCAAGCTCTGAAGACCAAACATTAGTTGTTAATATCTTTTTTTTAGGTATCCAATTAGTATATATATCCACTAATGATTTAATTGCTTTTTTACCTGTTTCTGTCGATTCTCCTCCTATTAAAACTCTATCAGGATTAAACATATCTTCAATCGCAGTTCCTTCGGCTAAAAATTCAGGATTAGATAATATTTCAAATTTTACCCTTCTGTTTTCTTTTTTAAGAATCTCGTTTATCTTTTCGGCAGTTTTTATTGGTACAGTTGATTTTTCAACTATTATTTTATCTGTTTTTGCATATTTTGCAATTTGTTTTGCACATGATTCTATATAACTTAGGTCAGCTGCCATTCCAGCACCCGGACCCTCCGTTTTTGTGGGTGTATTAACGGCCATAAAAATTATTTCAGAATTTTCAATTGCATACCTTACATTTTCTGAAAAAAATAAATTTCGCCCTCTGGCTTCCTTAATAACTATTTCTAATCCAGGCTCATAAACCGGAAGATTATCTAAAGGGCCATTCCAATCTTTTATTCTATCATGATTTGAATCAACAACAGTCACTCTCAATTTAGGACACTTAAGAGCAATTACTGCCATAGTTGGTCCTCCAACATAACCAGCTCCAATACAACATATATTTTTTATTTTCATTAATTGTTTTTTAAAAGCCATGAAGATGATTGTATCTTATCGCCTAAACCCTCAATCAGCCCTATTCCTAATTTCTTACATGCAAAAAACTCAGGAATGTTCTCGTTTTTTTGATCGCCCCCATTGGCAAAAAAAAGTTCATATTCTTCACCTAAGTCATTAGATATTTTTTCAAGACTCTTTACCACTGTTCTATCTTTATCAATGGATATTACTGCTTTACTTACAACTTTAAGTTGGTTTATTATTAAAAGTCGCTCATCTTCTTTAAAAAATTCCTTTGAGCCTTTTAGTAGCCTTTGGACATCGTTATTAACAATTACAAATAGCATATCACCAAGGGCTTTTGCTTTAGTAAAAAGCTCGATGTGCCCTTTATGAAGCGGATTAAAATACCCTGAGACAATTATAACTTTAATTTTCATATGTTCGCATTTGAATATGAGGTTGGTTATTTCAAATTAGAGTTGAATAAAACAATATGATCTATATCTGATAAAAATTTAGAAGCTAAATAAAAACTAACCTTTCTTTTAATCAACTTTTCAATTTTTTCTTCTAACTGAGAAATATATTCCATATTTAGTCCTTGTCCAATCAGAAAAACTTCAATTAATCCTGAGTCACTTCCTTTAGCATAATCCCCAACAAGTATTATTTGGTCAACCTCTCCCATTCGTTCAAGTACTTTATCAACAACATCTTCTAAACCAAGATGCTTTAATACAACCTTCCTAAGTACATCAAATAATGGGTGTTTTGTATTAGCCTTATATTCAACTTTATTATTAACCTTTACTTTTTTTAGATAGCCAGCACCTTGCAAGTGGTTGAGTTCTTTTCTTATTGAATTAGTAGATTCGCCCATTTCTGTTGCTAGTCCGTTCAAATAACCACGGTTGGCCTGTGAAACAAAAAATTTGATCAAAAGACGCAACCTGGTTTTTGAAGTAATAAGCTCACCTAACATTTTTAATTAATTATCTGGTACCAAAAGTACTTGTTTTTTTGTAAAAAAACACTTTTTTAAATGAAAATTAAGGTCTTTATTATTAAATAGGGTTTTTAATTGCGGTTATTTACAATATTGGTCAAAAGCATTATTTGCTTCTAAATAGCCTGAATCCCTGGCGGTTGCTAATAGTGGACATGCGCCAATTGGGTCACCCATTCTAATAAAAATGGTTGCTTTAATATACTCACATTTTCCGTTCATAGGATTGAGTTTATTGATAACCGTATTAATCTGGTCGAGTGCTTTCTGAAGGTTTCCAATCAAATAATTAGAAGTAGCTGCATTTTCAAAATTAGTATAATCTAATGAATTTATTTCAATAGCTTTTTCAAAAGCCTGAGCTGCTCTTTTAAAGTCCCCTTTATTATAAAATTCCAAACCCTCCCTCGTAAAGTTTTGAGCTTTCATTATTCCTTCAGGACCAATTGCGATCTGTCCGTAAAGGGCCTTAATATCTTGATTTTCAGGGAAAATATCTAATGCTTGTTTTGCTTTTTCTGATAATTTTTTGTCTCCAGAGGGATATAATGTACTTGCTGTAACCAAATAATTTTTCCAATTATTAAATTTATTTTTATATGTTAAAAGAGGAAAAGCTTCTTCTAAGGCCTCTCTATCTCTAGTTATATTAATCAGTCTTATATATGTAGTTGAATGCAAATCATTATTAGGAAGTCCAAAGAAAGCTTTTTTGGCATATATTTTTGCACTATCTAGCTCTCCTTTTTGACTGAAAATTTGACTCTTTAATATCTCACTATAGTATAAAAAGGGGTTTGCTCCTGTTCCCTTTTCCAACAATTTTAAAGCTTTGTCATATTTTTTTGCGTTTACAAAATATCGTGCTTTTACTGAATTAATTGGAATTGTAGTGACCGTAATATTAGGAATTTCAGGAACAACATTATCTACTTGACTCAAAGGGAGATTAAATTGATTTGAATTAAAATCTTGTAATAAATACATTTGCCCTTTTTGAGATTGGTAAACTTTATAATTAATAAACAATGTAGGTATAAGAAATATAAAGGATATCGATAAAAATATATTTGAAAAATTACCTTTTGGTTTTGGCTTTTTGAGGGTCAAATAATAAACTGTGGTTAGCGATATTGTTGTCGCCCATAAAATTAGCAATTGTGGTCTAGCTATTGGGAAGTTTAAGTTTGCATCTACCAAGTAAACTGATAATGCTAAAAAAAGGATGAAAATGAATGTTTTTTCTTCTAAACTTTGAGTTTTTGAAAGAAATAATCTCAACATGTAGTAAATTAATATCAAAAAAATTCCTAAATAAAATAAAAACCCGAAAACTCCTAGTTCTGCGCCAAGTTGAATAAAATCGCTATGTGCATGATATGGAACAACATAACCCTTTATATCTTTTGAATCGTAATCAATAGATTTTAATTTCCAATTACCTAAGCCTACTCCAAAAATTGGATTTGAAATTAAATGTATGAATACGTCCTCATAATATCGTAACCGCTGATTCACAGAACCATCGTTAGTGTTTAATGATATTGTTGCAGCTCTAGAAATAGCGTCTGCTCCTTTATTTGAAACAAATAATTTATTACTGTAAATTGCAAGTACTATGGGAAATAGAATAAAAATGCCGAACAGGTAAATAACATTCTTTAATTTTCTTTTTTCCTCTTTTGAATTAAAAAATAAATAAACTAAAAATATCACTAATAGAAAAATAATTAATCCTATCGCAACAAAAGAGGCTCTTGATTGAATCATTGTTAATGAAAAAACTGAAAGAAATATAATCAGACCCATATACACTTTCAGATACATTTTTTTCACCTGAAAGAGTAAAAGGAAAATAAATGGAATTTTAATTGCAATCGAAAATGCTGCTATATTTCTATTAGCTGTTACTCCTTTTAGAGCTCCCGGCTCAATTAATCCAGATAATTCAATCATCTGAAATGCTTCATTTAATAAAAAATATAACTCTACATTCAAGACTATTAAAATGAGCCACGATATAAATCGAATTCTTTTATTAATGCTGAAAAAAAATATAGTCATCGCAAAAAACATAAATAAAACATTGACCTGCCTTGCTACATTAACTAATACTTCTGTTGGATTTATTGCATAAAAATATGAGAGCATTGCCCATATAATAAATATCAAATAAACTAATGAAATTTTGGAGCCTAAGATTTTTGAAATGGTATGAGATAATGTCCCTTTATTTATCAAAATAATAAAAACACTAAAAATATTGACAAAGCTCATAACAACCCATTGAGGAGCAATTCTGTCAACAGCATCCCAATTGGGTATAAATCCTATACAAAGATATAATACCAATATAATTGGTGCTATTAGTTTTAATGAATCAAAATTTTTTTGTTTACTAATTGCCATTAAAAAATTAATCTAAAAACTAAAGTAAGTGTTTTTTAAATACTTAATAAGAAGATATTTTATATTTGTTAAATGAATTATCATCTTCTCTTTATTATTCTATTATTAAGTTTTTTTACTCATTTTTTTATTCAACAAGTATTTTCTTATTTAAAAAAATTTGATGACTTTAATGAAAGGAGTTCTCACATTGCGCTTGCAACTAGAACAGGTGGAATTGGAATATTTATAACTATTTTTTTCACTGCTTTATTTTTCTACTTTAAAGATCAGGAAATATTTGAATATAAGCTTTTAATCCCTCTCGGAATAATTTTTATAATAGGAGTTTATGATGACTTTTATAGAGCAGATTTTAAACTAAAGTTTTTAATTCAAATTATTGTTGCTAAACTTCTGATTGATCAGGGATTTGTAATTTCAAACTTTCATGGATTTTTAGGTTTATATGAAGTCCCATGGGTTTTTGCGCAATTAGTGACTGTTTTTGTGTTTATTATTATAGTTAATGCAATAAATTTTATTGATGGAATAGATGGTTTAGCGATAACTCAGGTAATTAAATCCATAATTTTAATTGAATTTTTTAGTAGTACCCAAACTCAACTTTCATTTTTGTCATTTTTAATAATAGTTACTTTAATTCCTCTATACTTCTTCAATTTTAAAAAAAATCAAAAGATATTTTTAGGAGATGGAGGGTCGATGTTTCTAGGAAGTTTTTTGGCAATCTACATATTTTATTTGCTTAGTGATCAATATTCATTTGGAGCATCTTTATCTTTAAACAAAACTTTTTTTTCAGTTTTAGTATTGCTTTATCCTCTAGTCGATTTATTAAGAGTTTTTGTTATGAGAATTTCAAAAGGAAAATCACCTTTTAATGCGGACCAAAAACATATACATCACTACTTAATCGGTAAATTAAAATTATCTCATTTTAAAGCACTAGTAGTTATTATTTTAGTTGAGTCTCTCTTTTTGTTTCTTACATTATTTACTCCCGCAATATTTTGAAATCTCTCGTAAAGCCGGCTTATAATTAAATTTAAATGATTTATTAAAATATTTGCATGCCTCATCAAGCTTGCCTAACTCATTGAAAGCTACACCAAGTCCATATTCGGATTTTCCTGTCGCAGGATTTATTATTAATTCCGAATCAATGACCTTTTTAAAAAAAGGAATTGCAGCTTCATAGTCTTCAGCTTTAATAAGTGACATTCCTGCATTTTCATAATAAACATATTCCACTGGATTGAGCAAAGAGGCTTCATAAAATTTTTCAGCAGCAATCTTAAACCTTAATCTTTCAAATTCATGCATCCCTTCATTAAAAAGTGTTTTTGACTTAATTACGTTGTCTTGTCCATAAAGAATAAATGATGACAAATCTTTTAATTTTTTATTGCCCTTGAATAACTTCAAAGCTTCTTTTGCTATACTGTCTATTTCAGTATCATTTTCATCCTTGATATTAATAACCGAAGCTAAAAATATTTGCCAGTATATATTTTGATCTTTTGATTTACTTTCTCTGAAAACTTTTTTTATGGTATCTATTTCTTTTCTATATACCAACTCTGTCAGATATTGCTGATAGTTCGCCGAATTATTAGGAAGATTATCATATGCAATTTTAGAATAAAAGTATGCGCTATCTCTAATTCCGAGATTATTAAATATGATTGCCTTTGAAGATTCTTTAACTCTTAGGTATGGGTTTGAATCTTCAGATAAATTTAAAATTTCAAGTGCATTATAATATTCTTTAAACGCAATATGATATTTAGCCAGAAACCCATACATTGGGTATGCTGTAGCAGATAAGCTGGGGAAATTAGTATTTAAGATTTTAATTTTTTCATACGTATCCATTCTAAAAGTCCCAGAGTTAAAGTCTGAAATTATTGACGTCTGGACCATATAGCTATTCCATATTATATAATTTGAATAAATTATGATTGGAAAAATGACTAATGATAAAATTTTAAATATTTTCATTATTTAAAGGCTTTGAATAAAATAGCATTGATATATAAATAATAAATGGTATTTGCATTACGGGACGAGCATGCGGAAAATTTAAATTTGCATCTATGAAATAAATAATTCCCCCTAAAAGAATTAGAAAACTCAACGATATGAACTCTTTATTATTTAGATTGAAGATGATTTTTTTGCCTAGTAAAAAAAAGGAATAGATGAAAATTAATAGATATAGTAATAGTCCTGGAATTCCTAGTTCGGCTCCAAATTCCAAAAAATCATTATGAGTGTGGTATGGAACTATGTATCCTTTAATTTTTTCTTTATCATAATCAATAGACTTAATTTTCCAATTTCCAGAACCTGCACCAATTATAGGATTGCTTATGATTTGTTTGAACGAATGATCATAATATCTTAATCTTTGTTGAACAGATTTATCTTCTTGGTTGATTGTTGAAACTCTCCTTTGTAATGAAGCTGAGTTATCATTTGAAAATTGCAATTGAAATAAGCTAATTGAAAAAATAAAAGGCAAAATGATATAAAGTGATGGGTCAAAAAGTTTATCTTTTGGATTTAACTTGATTTTTATTATATAAATCACAATCAAGGAAATTAAAATTAAAATGATTGAAATTATAGATGCCCTCGCACTTAAAATAAGAACTAGGTAAACTGTAGAAAAGATCAAAATTGAATAAAATGTCTTTATTATTTGAGATTTTGAGTTTTGAATTAGATAAAAAACAAGGGGTATCTTAATTAAAACTGAAGCTGCAGTTATGTTTTTATTAGCAGTAGCTCCTTTCAAAACCCAGGCTAAAGAAAAGTTATATTTTGTTACTGCTATGATATCAAAATATGTCTTATACGAAAAATAAAGCTCGACAATTAATATGCAACAAAGGAGGTAAGCAATTAATTTTATTGGGTCAACATTTAATTTACAAATAATTGAACTTGTTATAAGTATTGCAACTGGAATGTTTATCCATCTTACAAATTTAACTATGACCTCATCCTGATTAATTGAGTAAAAATATGAAAGAAGACCCCAAAGAATAAAAGTTGATAGTAAAATAAATGGCTTGAAGCTAAAAACTTTTTTAATTATCTCTTCAAAGTCTTTTCTTGAAAAAAGATAAACGATTCCAAAAAAATTAACCCCACTTAGATAAAGCCATTGTGGTGCAATTCTGTCAAGAGAACCGTAATTAGGTATTAAACCTGTCAAGGAAATAAGGATAATGTATATTAACCCTGTTAGGTCCTTTTTTTTTAATTGCATAAACAATCCTTTTAAACAACTTTGTAAATATAAAAAAACCCCCTTTAAAAAAGGGGGTCTTAATTAACTTAAAAAACTTATAATTAACCTAACCAGCTAATTCTGTTTTTTGCAGTTGTGGAAGCGGCAGTAACATCTGAAATGTTACTAAATCCAGCATCATAGGCAGTATTTGTCCCCATGTTTGTTCCACTTACTAATTCAGTAGGTCCATATCTACCTGATACTGCACCTGTTGGTACAACACCAGTCACAGTAGCTGATAAAGCAACTGCTACACTATTGTTCTGTACTGTTACTCTTAATGCAGAAACATTAGTCTGTGCAATAGAAATAAAGAAATCAGAACTAGCACCTGTTGAGTTTGTAGTTGAATTCCAAGAAAAGTCTACAGTAGTTGAGTCATTCAAAGTAACAGCAATATCTGGGAAATCTGAGGTATTAACTCCTCTGTCAACTTTCTGAGTATTTGTAATCATTCTTGTTAAAGAGATTACTTTTCCAGAAGCAGATGCACCGTACTCAACACCACTTACAACAGTATTAGTAATACCAGCTGCAAGTGCAGTTGCTAACTGAGCAGTTGTAGAAGCATATCCTATCTGAATAGTACCTGTTGCAGTTCCAAACGAATACAAGATAGTACCTGAAGATGCAGTTATAGCGTCAGTTCCAGTACTAGTTGTATAAGATATTACGTTTCTAGAAATAGGATCAGCATCTATACCAGCACTAAGAGTTATACCAGAACCAAAAGTTGTATCTGCATTAATAGCGTCAACTAAAGCAGCCGCAGTCATCCCTCCTGTAGGAGCAACAAAAGTTTTAGTAACACCGCCGTAAGTAACACTTACACCTTCGGTAGCAACTAGGTCACTAGTTGAATATAACGCATTTTCTGTCGTATCCCAGAAAAAGGATTCAGTCTCTCTTACAGTTGAACCAGAAGCAGCTGTTGTCTTAGAATAAGCAATAGCATTTTCTTCAGAACTTGAGTAAGAGTCCGTATGAGCGGCATCAGCATATGTTGCCGTAGCAGATGCTTGTGTTTGAACTAATTCAACAACATCAAAATAAGCTTCGATATCAGTTGTAGTTGCAGCCATTGCATCAGTTAAGTAGGTTTTTAAAGTCGCTAACCCTGAAGTAGATGTATATGCACCAGTATCAGACGTGGTAGGAGCTGTATCATACTTATCAGCAGCTTTAGATGCTGTAAAGTTATTGCTTTTAATTAAAACAGTTGCTGAAGTTGCAGATGCTACTTTAAGGTCACTAGCAGCGATAGTAGCTAACTGAGTATTCCCTGAAATATTTAAATCATCAACAGTATCAGCTTTTATAGTAAGTGATGTAAGGTTAGTGTTACCTGTTACATCAATGTTACCACCAGTATCAGTTCCAGCTAAAGTTGTAGTGTGATCTACAGTTAGTGCTTCAAGATCTGTATTAGAACCAATAATTACATTTGCAGCTTTTGTACCAGTAAGAGTTACAGATACTAAATCATTATTACCAGTTATACTTACAGTTCCTGAAGTAGGAGCTGCTACAGTACCGTTTTTGATTTCAGCGTTTATAGTTAAAGTCTCAAGGTTTGCTTGACCCTTTGCACTAATATCACCAGTGATACCTGTAATAGTTGCTGTTGTTAGGTCTTGAGATGCAAAAGTAATTGCAGGACCTGCACCATCAGCAGTTGTAAGGTTAGCATCTGAATCTAAAGCTCCATCAATTGTAGCTGTTACAAGATCATCAGCATCATCAAGGTCGATATCGACGATATCAGTTACAGTAAGAGTATCAACTCCTCCGTTAACATCTAAAGAACCAATAAAACCAGAAACTGATAACG
>MDTG01133235.1_pt1 | contig 17308 bp, 30 predicted proteins | sample 811421 | NCBI WGS metagenome assembly MDTG01 (sample SAMN05326645, study PRJNA326480) | marine metagenome | isolation source: seawater | place: Pacific Ocean: South East | collected 2011
CATGTTGAACCAAGCGTTCATGCTCTTTGTCAGACGCTTGTGCTTCAAAAGCCTTGAGTTCAAAATCGTAACCGTCTTTGCGTAGTTCTGCTGCGAACTTCATTTTTTCGAGTTCGAACTTCTGATTACCTTTTTCTTTGAAATGGTCAGCAATTGCAGGTGCGGTGCTGCTGGCAAAGCCGATCAATGAACCTATAACACTAAGCATTATTTTCTACTCATGTACGCTGAAACACCCATGTATGCACCCACAACGCCAGCCTGTGCAATGTAGAAAAGACCAAGGAGGTCAGCGAGAGCATCAACACGAGTGGTAGGAACCACAGGTAAAAAAAGGATTGTTGTAAAAACAAGCATACTTGCCATGGCAATCCACGCCATACGTTGCTGTGCATCTGCTTTTTCCTCCCGCAGTTCCAACTCAACCATTTCTTTTTCGCGGGCAATCTCCTCGTCTGTGACGATTCCGTCGCCGTCTAAATCATGGACTTCGTATCTACTGCCCTTTTCTAATTTTTTGTTTGCCATCTAATCTAACCACTTATCTATTTTTTTCTTACCGATATACAAAATGCCTAACCAAACGGTGAAAAGCACACCGTCGAAATAACTTAACTCGTTCCATGCCTGTACTAAATCCATTAGCTTTCAACAACTCGTAGTTTTGCAGGTTCGTTATCAGTCATCGTCCGTATTCTTTTTTTGATTTCTTCTACGGAAACACCTTTATCGTGCCACTCGTGCATTTTTCTTTTAATTCTGTGGTATTTACCCCAGCGACCAGCCCAAGCAGAAGTCATGCTTTTCTCCTGCGTTTAGTAGACCGAGCAACTTTTTTAAGCATTTTTGCCTGACGTGCATGTGTTTTAGATGCCTTGTTAAGACCTTTAATAACTTTGTTTAAGGTGCGTTTATTTTTTGCAGTTGTCATCGTTTGCCCATTTCTCGCATAACCGCAATGTCTTCTTGGGTTTCGATGCGTTCTCTGTTGACCGCCGCACGGTCTTCCGCGATGTCTTTTGTAGTTTGTAAACGCTCTTGTGCTTGCTGTGCCTGTTGCGCCATTTTTGCCTGATCAAGCATAGCCTCAACTTGATCTTTCTGTGATTTACGCTGTTGGTCTGCGGCAGCGATCTGTACTTCAGCCTGACGGATGCCAACTAGCGGATCTTGTGGATCTTCAGGCATCAGAGCCGGAGCAAGATCTACAGTTATCTCAGCTACTTTTGCAGAGATCATCGCCTGTATTTGTTCCTCACCCATTTGTGGCGGTTGTATCATTTCAGGCGGCATACCAGCAGCTACTTGTTGTTGTACAAATTCTTGCATCTGTTGTTGCAACATCATCTGTACTTCTTCCGTAGCTTTCAACGATATACGTTCTTGGATATTGCCAAGTGTAAATGAAAACACCAGTGGGTTGTTTTTGATCAACGGCATTGCCATAAACTGTGTATGAGCTGCGATGTGAGCGTCGTGGTTTTGACCCGGGAACGCTTGAATAGGTTCGCCTTTCAAAAGTGCCGCGTGTTCTGCCGCAGGATCCATGGGTTGCGCTTGTGGTTCGGGCTTCAGTATCGCGTCGATGTTCTTGACTTCTAGAGCCTCGTACATCCGGCGATATGCCTCCCGAAGGTTGTGAACTTCAGGATTGCTCTGTGCAAGCTGAAGTTGCGTCTGGGCCAAGGACATGCGCTGTGCCATGGAAAAGATATTTGGATCGCTGATTGGGAGTACATCAATCCGACTATCAAAGTCCTGCGGCAGAATCTCGGCGGGTACATTTTGTGGATATGGGTATGCGTCTATTGTTTCTGATATGATTTCAGCAAGTAAACGGAACTCTTTCTTCTGAGCGTAGTGCATCCGTTTGTGGATAGCACTCATGACCCGTGAGCCACGTTCCAACAACGCAACAGTTGTGCCCACAGGCATCTGTTGATTTACATCTTGTATGTTTGCATCAGCAATCGAGGCGTAGCGGCGACCTGACTCAACAAGCACACCAAGAAGTTGTGCCAGTGTGCCTGACGGCTCCTTATATGGTAACGGCAAAAACGAGCTACGCACATCGCCACCGGGTGCATCGATGTCACGAAACTCGCCGGGTTGTATAGGCTCGTCGTCGTTTTTGATCCGAGTGCCACGGGATTTGAACCCAGCAGGTAGATTCGACAACGTACCCGCATCAATCAACTGACGCAGTATAGATGTTGCTGCACGAGACAAACCACCGATCATGTGGACTAGACCAAAGCCGTAGAAACCAAGACCCGGCAAAAACTTGTAGTGTACAAAGTATTGTGTGGGTTTACGCAGCGGATCTTCTTCGTCCCAGTTACGAACGACAGACAAAACCTCACCGCTGTTCTTGTCTATTGAAACAATATACGGCAGCTTCAATCCTGTTTGCTCGCCTTGAACGTCTGTGTCTTCAAAGCCCTCAAGATCAAGGTAAGTGTGACACTCATAAATCGTATACATGTCGTCTTCGCCAGTGGGACGAATACCCTGTATCTCATTTATCTTGTCTTTTACCTCACCATCCTCACCGTCGTAATTACGCGATAGATCAACGTCACGGTAAAATGTAGCCATCTGCATCTTGATAATGTCGTTTTCTGACATCTCTGTAACGTGAGTTACACGTTCAGCAGTCTGAAGGTCAGAGGCAGAGTAGTTTACAACCAGATCTTCTGCTGGAATAAACTTCGATATGGCTCGTTGACGTGACGGATCGAAATAAACTTTTTTAAATGTCGAACCAGACAACGGCAGATAGAACAGCATCTGATCCATGTCAGGATCATACTCTTCCATGATCTCCGTCACATAGTAATTCATGAAGTCCTTCACACGCTTGGCTTGCGCCAGCGTTTCAGGAGACTCCATGCCAACAACGGCAGTCCGAATCGGACCGCCCGCAGGTAACATTTCTTTATATGCTTGCGATTGGAACTGTGTGACAGATTCAGAAATCAACGGATGCGTTACACCACTTGCACCAGCAAACGGTTCGTCGCGCTCCTCGTAGTTAATACCTAGTAGATTTAATCCCTTGGCAAGCGCATCCTCCCACTCACCCCGAGAGTCTATGTCTTCTTCGATTTTGGATAAGATATCAGAAGATATCTCGCCAAGAACAGCGTCACTTAGTATTTCTGCTAAGTTTGCTGTGTGGCTGTACTCTTCTGTAAGAACTTCTTCGCCTTCTTGAGCCGGATCAACAAGTTCAGCACTGCCGTCCTCGTTCATCTGAACAATCATGTCTTGCAGTGTTTCGTCTACAATACCCGGAGCCTGACCCTCTACTTCAATAAGGATATCTTCTTCTGACGGAACAGCAGGTCCACCCGCACCCATAGCTGGGTCAACCATACCACCTATATTTCTATCACCTGTTTGAGACATATTTCCTTATAACACCTCCCTAGCCATTGCGCCAATCCCTTTATGGAGGTTAACTTCTCCACCTTTTGCGTAACGAACGTAAGTTTCGCCATCAAGATTGTTTCTTTTAAAAACTCTCATTGCTTCTTCACGCAAGATTTCCGCCATTTCCGTCTTATCAAACTGCTCTATGTATGCTTCGACAGAAGCAAAATTTTTAGCAAGAGCTTCTTGTTTGTATTGTTCTAATAATGTGTTGTTTGCTTCGGCAAACGCTCGAGCATATTGCCGTCTAACATCTTCGTTTATCTCTAAAACAACATCTTTGTTTCGATATTCTTTCGGTAGATCCTGATTTTGTCTTGTAGCTGTTTCTGTCAGATCTTTTCTTATTGTAACGAGATCTGGGTTATCTTCCATAAAAGCTTTTATTGCGTCATCTCGACCAGAATCTTGAAACGCAAAACCTCCGGGATCATCAAACGACTTACCCCGTGTCTGCATTGTCTTCCCAGCGGTAGGGATGGTAATGAATTTTGGCACACCTATGGGTAATGCTTCCACTAGCTCGTCGTTAGTTATTGGTTCCAACAGATCGTCCGCTGTTAGTGTCCTCGGTTGAGGAGTAAGGTGTTGCATCAAATACCCGTCAAATGTATTTGCCAAATCACCTTGAACCACCTGCCCAATAGAATCTTTTACTGAATCAAACGGCAAATCGTACATTGAACGACGACCACCTGAAGTAATTTGGTTCACCAGTTCTTCCGAGAACTCAGGGTTTTTCTCCTGTTCCGAAGCGATAGTCATTGCTCTTTGCATACTCAGATCGCTTTGCTTATCGCTCAGTTCACGAATCGTAAGGTTTTCGTTAGCTAGTTTTGTGTCAGCTCTAAAAGCTTTAGATACATTTTCATAGTCAGCACCAAACAAAGAACGAAGTCCAAATTGTATGTCCTGAAGCAACTCACGTTGTGTATTAAGTTCTTCTGCGGGTCCGCTGGTAAAGCTGAAGCCGCCCTCATCTCCCGGGGCTCTTATTTGAGTCGAATCCCTGAGTCTGTTTTTTGATATATCTACATCAGTAATATTTAAATCAGCCCTATCAAACTGCCGTAACCCAAGTTCCGAACTGAAATCTGCATCCAAAAGAAGAGCTAGAACATAATCTTGACCCTGCGAAAGCTCATAACTTACATCGAAAGGAGTGATGTCACCTATGTTGAGGTCTGACGCTTTTGATTTGTAGAGATCACTGCCGTTTTCAAAACTTTTTACTATCTCCTTAATTAGCTTACTTGTTTTTGTGTTTCTAAGCTTCCCGGCAACACCGTCGTAATCACCACGGGCTTCTATTTCTTCTAAGCGATTTGCAAGGGCTTTAAGTGTTTTGATGTTTTGTTTGTTTTTCTTAGCAAAATCAGCGTCGATATTAGCCATGGAACGAGAATAAGTTTGAAAATCTTTAATCTTCTGATTTACAAGACCTGTTCGTTCGTCTACGGCCTTGTTTATGAAATCCGCCGCAGCACGTCTATTCTCCGTAATGCCCTGAAGTTTTGTAATCGTATCACCAAATTTATCAACGGATTGAATATAGGCACGGTCAATAATATTAGAGCCGCCAGTACCTTCCGCTAGTAAGGTTTCAAGCTCACTTGCAGTATTGGTGTACTCCATCGCCTGTTCTTTTAACGGGTCAATGTTGCCGTTTTCGAAAGCAAGATTCCTGAAACGATTTGTTTTTCCAGAATCGTCAGCTATTATTTTAGAGATACTTTCTATGACCGAAATACCAGTAGCATTTCTTTGTTCGTATCCTTTACCGTATTCTGCTAATCGCTCCCCAAACTTTTTGTACCCACCAAAGTCTCCTCTATCCCGCAAACCCGCAAAAGATGAGTTAAAGTGAGATTCGAAAGCCTCTTGACCCTCTTGGCTCTGTAAATACTTGGCTAAAAATTCTGGGTTGGACGGATCATATTCCGGCTTTTTGAAGAAAGTATGGAAGTTTTTCTCCCAGAACTTACGAGCGTCTACTTGTGTGGAGTAAGGATTGGTAGGAACACCCTGCCCCGGTTTACCCAGATCATCTATAAAAGCGTCCATTGCCAACATATCAGCAATTTTTTCGCCTTCATCTCCAGCATCTGTTTTGTAAAAACTAAAGATATTGCTAAATTCTTTTGTGTAAGGATCATCAACAGCTACAAATCGTTCAACAGCTTTGTTGCCCAACTCCCCGGCGTTGTAAGAATAATCTGTCATCTTCATCTGTAGATCAGATTTTTCTTTTAGTAGTTTCTGTGGAGATGCCACTGTCCGAGCCTTGCTCAGTTTCGACATGCCGTCTATTTGGAACTCGTCAAAATTTAAGGTTAAAGAACCGTTGTCAGAAACAACTGGAGAGTTGTTGAGAACGTAAAGACCGCCTCGACTATGCGCTATAATTTCAGCGTTATTGCTGCCTTCAAACACATTTTCAATCTCACCAGCCATATCGGTGTAGTGTCTGTGACTTGTTGAAACCTGTGCTTGTTCACCAACTGGAGTTTTTGCCTGTATATTCTTGTCGTGAACATGTAGATTAGCAAACCGATGATGCACGAAACCTCCGGCATCCTCGCTGTCTGTACCGAAAGATCGAGCACTCACTGGCGTTAAAGTAAACTGCCCGTCAGTAGCAGCGTCAAAGCTGTCGGGGCGTATATAACTTAACTCCTGTAGGTTTGCATAGTCTGGTGATGAGTGACGAATTACATTTCGTTTCGGGCCAAAATCAATAAGTCTCTTAACAAATTGATCGTAGGTAACTGTTGCACCTTTGCCGTCCGCACCAATAAAGTTCGGATCATCTAAACCACCCATCTCTTCAATTAATGCTCTAATACCAGAACGATCTTCGTTCATGACAGACAGTTCTAATCTGTTAAGCAAAGCATCACCGGAAATATTCTGACCGGGCTTTTTCATCTTCACAAGCGCACGAGTTGCAGCAGTGCTGTATCGAGTTAGGTTCGGGCTTTTCTGATAAGGAGACTGAGCCTGAAAATCTCCGCCATCGAAACCGAATGCTTCAGCTTGTTGATCTGATCCGCCTCCCATACTTCTTTTGCGTATATTGCCGATCTGATGTTCTGTGCCCTCTGATGCAATTTCAGCAATTTGTCGTGCAGTTTTCTCCGGTGTTTTTTCTTTCTTTTTCTTATCTTTCTTTGGATAAAACTCGTTCTTCTCTGCTATCAGTTTTTGCTGCAACGCTTTGTCGTTCCGGGCAGCACCGATAGCGGCATTGTATTCCGCCTCCGACATCTTCGGTGTCGCTTTTACCGTCTTAGGTTCGTAAATTAAATATTTATTGAAATCTGGTAGGGAATCATAAGGCGTGTCATCCGTTGGTGCAAAACGTGTTTTGAAGCCAAGAGATTTATAGAAGGACACCAATGCTTCATCATCCATGCCCCCTGTGATGCCCTCTAATTGTTGTGGGAAGAGCGTTAAGTTTTTGCCTTGTTCTTCAGCTTGCTCAATCAAATCCTTCATTATGCCTTTGCCGTAACCCTTACGGAACTCGGTTGCAGTCAATTCGTTTACCAAAAGCGTGTTCTCATCACCAAAAGGATCAGCATCAAGCTTTACCGATGAGTCACCAAATTTTTCGTATTTAATAACATCGTCTACAAGTCTTGCGCCTTTTAGTCCTCGCGCAAAAAGACCGACAAGCGGTATAGCTCCAAGAGACGTGAGCCCCGCACCGAGATAATCGCCCTCTTTGGCCTGTTCTACGACAGAGGGTAAAAACTCGCCCTCGTTAAATGGATCAGGGTAATAACCAAACGCTTCGGCAATACCACCCGCATCTGTAAACAAACCACCAAGTTTCACGCCGCTTTCAGGATTTTCCTTTAAGAATCGAGCAAAGTTACCCAGACCTTGAGCCAAGGCTGCGGGTGCTGCTTTTAGGGCTTCACGTCGTCTTTCTTGATCTTTACGAAGCTGTTCCCGTCGTCGCTCTCGTTCTCTTTCGGCTGCATCCATTAAATTATCTCGTTATATTTAAGAAGAACCACGACAAGAATAACAAACATTGCTACGCCAAAAACTACGCCCGCAACTACCTGTATGGTTTGATACAGTTCTTTCTGTTTCTTCAACTTTTCTTGCTTCGCACGTCTTACTGCTTCTTTTTCATCAGCAATGCGCTTGGCACGTTCTCTGATGATAGTCTGCCATGTGCCATATCCAAAGCGATTATTTACTAATATCGCCATTTCGTCGAGTTGTTCCTGCGCCAATTTTGCATCGATAACATCGTTCGCAGCACTCTTATATTGCCCAAGAGTGTTATTGTCAGAAAAACGTTTCTGATTAATCTGTTTTTGCCCGTCAAAAAGCCCATCGATTGCTCCCGCGATCTGAGAAATGTCTTGTGCCGTGGAGATATTACTTTTGATAAACTCCACGCTTTTTTGTACGAGGGCCATACCAGCCAGCCCCGTGGAAATCGGATCCATGAAGATGCTCCATCAATAGTACTCCCGCCTTCTATACGGAACGTACACTTCGGGTTCATCCTCCTCGAGCGTTACAAGGTTCCCCTCTCTGAATCTTATCAACGCCATAGTCATACTATCACAAAAATCGTCGTGGTCGCCATTGGGAAATGACGCACACTCTTCAATAACTTCTTCTGCAAAACTTTTATTGGGAGCCCACACTCTACCTGCCTCAAAGATAGGAGCTACCATGTGCATACGAGTGGTCTTATCTATGCCGCCACCACGTTTCCGTCTACCCGGAGAGTATGTGACCACGGGAATATTTATCCGCATCAACTCGTCAGCCAACGGTAAACCAGATGCTTTACCTTCAACCAGCACCATGTCCGGTTCCCAGTATTCGTATTCCTCTAGTGCAACTTCCTTGAGTTCAGGAAAGTTGTATCGGTCTTTCTTGGCATCTAACAAAATCAAATGCTCCGTGCCATCCTCGTGCGGATCAAATACACCCCATGTTGTAATCGCTGTGTAGTCAGCAGTTTCTTTTTTAGAGAACGCTGTGTCATATGATTGAAGAATATAGTTGAGACGGGGGACATTTTCGTCCTCCCATGGCTGCCACCAATCCCTTTTGATCATGGCAACTTCTTCGGACGTGGGATTTTGTTGCCACTGTGCGTTCCATTTGCTTGGTGACAGAGATGCTTTTACAGATAAAAGCTCGTCTTTTTCCCAAAATTCAGGCCACAATGGGTTCCCAGACGGCATAATTGCTGGAAACTCAACCACCTCCCACTGGTCAGACAAGGTGTCTTTACCCTGATCCGCCAGTAACCTCCCCGTTAAATCTTTCTTTGACCACCGTGTTTGCACAATAATGATCGATCCCCCCGGCTGTAATCGCTGGCGGGGACCCGACGTATACCACTCATACGTCATGTCATACGCAGTAGAAGATAAAGCATCTTGTTCCGAGTGCGGATCGTCAATAATCAGCAAATCAGCACCACGACCCGTCATCGCTGCGCCCACACCAGCAGCAAAGTACTCGCCTTTTTTGCTGGTTTCCCAACGACCAGCAGCCTGACTATCTTGCTTCAAGTCGGTATCTGGAAAAATATCGGTGTAAACAGGGTCCGCAATGAGGTCACGCACTTTCCTACCGAAACGGGTGGCTAGTTCCGTGTTCATCGTTGCCTGAATAATTTTCAATCTAGGGTTTCTTCCAAGGAACCATGCGGGCATGAGATACGAAGCCAGCTCAGATTTGGAGTGACGAGGCGGCATGTTGATGATCAGCCGCTTCAGCTTACCCTGTGCAACACGTTCTAATTTTTCTGCGATGATACGGTGGTGGCGACCTTCAATGAAGTTGTCATACACATGATGAGCGAAACTCATGAAGTTGTTTTTGGCTGCGTCTCGGCGTTCAAGGTTCCTTAGTGTGTCCTCCAACGCCAGCTTTTGTCGTAACACCTCATCCGGTACAGCGGCATATTTATCCATGGGCCGAATGATATTATGCGTAAATGAATTTATCAACCCAACATAGTACTAACGTACTCGCTTCGCTCGTACTCTTTTTAAGGGGGACCCCCTCTCCAGAGGCAAGACGCAAAACGCCCGAGGTTACAAGTAACCCCGAGCGCGGGCGCGACTGTCTCACCAGTGTCGCGCCAAGGACGGGCAAACTAGAGGATTGCCCGCCCGATTCTTGTCTAGAATGTTGTCGGCTTATTCTTATTTTCCATACAGAATAAACGTAACGTCCCGTCGTGCATCCGGCGTTGATGGAGTTTTACCCCACGGATGCGACCTGCCGCAATGACAGTGTTTGCTTTGTACACGTTTTCGTCTAGGACAAAGCTATCACTGACATCCATGTTAACAAGCGTGTCATATTGTGCGCGACGTTGCGCTTTGCCGGAGCGTGGCATTGCCACATTTTTTTCAATTACAAACATATTCATATCTCCTCTAGTTTGTATTGGGGAAGCTGCTTCTATCGTCTCGACTATTTCCCCAAGATAGTCGGGAGGTGGGAGAACGCGGCTCATGCCGCGCTCTCAACTTCTACACGCTTTTGGAAATGTCCCTTGCGTGTGCATTCGGACACCCATCCCCAAGTGAGCGTGACTGTTACGTCACCATCCACAAGAAAGTCTGCCACTCCATCCGACGGATTCTCGAACCATTCGGGAGCTTGCTCGAACAAGTATTGCTTGCACTCACGCTCCTCTGTTTGGAGGGTTTTGATTTGCGCCCGAATCTCTTCGAGTCGGTTTGCTGTTGCTTCAATAGACATAATTTTGTCTCCTCTAGTAAAAGCATGGCGTTATTGCCATGTGACTAATATGGGCTTTTCTAATGGATAAGTCAATACCCAATGGATAAAAAAAATAATTTTTTTTCGTGTCGGGAGGGTTGACATATCCATTGGAATAGTATCTACTAGGAATGTTTCATCCATTAACTAGAGGAGATAGAGAAATGGGAATGGACGTATACGGGTTAAACCCGAACCTAAAAAGCAAGCGGCCAGACATTGACTGGTCAGTCGCAACAAAGGAAGAGCAGAAGGAATATTTCGATACGCTCGACCAATGGCATGCAGAAAATCGTGGTGCATACTTTCGCAACAACGTCTGGTGGTGGCATCCGCTTTGGACGTATGTTTGCCATGTATGTGACGACATGCTGTCAGAAGAAACTAAAAACCTTGGTCACTCGAACGACGGGCATCAGATAGATGACGGAACAGCCACCGACATTGCTGACCGTCTCTTGCGTGAAATAGAAACAGGCAAGACCGAAGCATACGCAACAGCATATGAAGCGGAACGTAGTCAGTTAGATGATAAGGATTTTGACAAAAATTATCCTTTCAGCACCGACAACGTGAAAGAATTTGAAATCTTTTGCCGCTTGTCTGGTGGTTTTGAGATTTGCTAACACAGGATTTGAGTGAGGGTTTTTGATTGTTTTCCCTCACTCTTTCCCGGGAGGAATGGGCGAGCCTGATCAGCTCGCCCATTTTTTTGCCCAGATCGCCCGGGCCCAGCGCAGCCAGATCCGTTGCCCGGATCAGGCGCAAGGCGCAGGGCGGGGCTGGACGCAAGGCGCAAGAAAGTGTTTGACATATCCATTGGGATAGTGTTTACTGAAGATGCTTAACCAAAGAGGAGATTTAAAATGGACAAAGCAATTTTGATAGACCCATTCAATAAGGTTATTGAAGAGGTCAACTACGAATACGGCGGAAGCTATACACAAATCACTGAACATATCGCTACGCCGGAAGCACCCCGCCCGATGTTCTGCACAGTCAATATCGACGACGCGAACACCATCTATCTAGATGACGAGGGTTTGTACAGAGATACCCAAGCTTACTTTCAGTGGGAAGGATATCATCAACCACTACAGGGACGCGGTCTGATACTCGGCGTTGATTACGAAACAGGCGAAACAGTCCCACCTACAATAACCTTGGAGAAGGTGAAGGAAGCTGTCTCATTCAGGGGCGACAAGCTCAGAGTGATGCCGCAGTTTGAGGTGCGGTCTTTCAGCGACGACGAGTTTAATGAATTTTTGCAATCCCTCTAGGGTGAAGCGGGACGGGGCGGGCTTCGGCTCGCCCCGTTTTTTTTGTGCCCGCTGCCGGGGCCAGCTTCGATCCGGGCTGGCTGCCCGGACCAGACGCAAGGCGCAAGGCGGCCCGAGGCGCAGGGTTGACATATCCCATGTTATATGGGATAATATCAGGGTCATTAAAAGAGGAGATTAAACAATGACTGATTCTATTAGAATACTTTCTTTCCATGCTGACCCCGGGCACGGGTGGTTGGCGGCCCCTATCGATGAGATACGGGAAGCCAAGCTATCAATCAGCGGCTACAGTTATATCAACCGGGACGAAGGCATGGCATATCTTGAAGAAGATTGCGACGCTATGGTCTTCATCAACCACCTGAAAAAGAACAACGTGCCGTTTACGATTAGTGAAACACACATAAACGAAGACCATCCCATCCGGAGCTACGAATACTGGCCCGAGGAATGGAACCCGAAGTCTGACGTGCAGCAGTGGTTCGACGACCACGTTGAGGTTGTACAAATTGGCTGACGTTAATTACCAGCAGTATGCAAAAGATATCGCGGAGGAAATTGTCTTCCGCGATATCGGACCTGATGACGATGAGTCCCGGGTGTACGACCTAGCTCATGAGTATGCCGACGGCAGCGAACACGTCATTTATTATTACAAAGCGCACCAGTTTTTAGAGTGGCTGGACGCTAGAACAATTGACCATATCGAAGGTGAGATAGAAGCCGGGGGAAGTTTTGTTGGATACAACGACCTTGCTTCGAGAATCGCGTTTTATGCACTATCCGATATGATATCTTCTGAAGCTCTTACCTTACTTCAAAACAGTGAATCCTGAACCAAGCTCGGTAGCCAGACGGCTGCCGGGCCAGGGCCCAGAGCCAGGGCCCAGAGCTGCTGACCAGACGCAAGGCGCAGGGCGCAAGACGCAGGGCTGCCGGGGATCACCGGGCCCAGCCGTCCAGACTTCGGCTGCTGATCAGGCGCAGGTCAGTCGCAAGGCGCAGGGCTCCCGGGGCCAGCGCAGCCAGCTCGATCAAACATGAACAAGGCGCAAGACGCAAGGTCAGTGCCGCGCCAAAGTGCTGGAAATTTTAGCCCTTTTTCGTTAAGATTGACCGCATCTCCCCCCGCAAATAAAAATAGGTCAGGCTTCGAGGCCGTTGAAACTAAGAAGAAGGAGACACCCCCTGCCCTAGAATACTGCATATTCCAAGCAATCTGTGATGGGCGTATGGAGACAGTGTCACCTTTTGTACACTTTAACTCGCAAAATAGAACTCGCCCTAAATGCGCCATTAAACTGTCAGGGACACCACTACCAGCGCGATTCTCAATCCTTGTGAGGTGCGTCCCCTTGGGTACTGCGGCTTTCAATCTGAGCCACAGATTCCGTTCCGGTGTTGGCATCAAGTATCTCCTCATACTCTGCTTCGATGAAGGCGGCGGGGTGTTCGTCACGGAGCTTGCCAAGTTGAGCAATGATTTCTTCTCTCGTGAGTTGGTCATACGAATGGACATGTTGGTTCTCGCGTCGGTCAACAGTCAGTCCACCCAAGCTGGCACGAATTTTTTCGGCGTTGATTGCGGCGGAGAACTGCCCTTCGGATTCGGCGTTATGCGACAGGTCGGACAGTCGTTTGAGTTGTCCAATCAGCGTCACGCCATATTTGCGCTCTCGCTCTTGACGAAGCTCGGCAATGTGTTCGGGGACAAGCGGGAAGTCTTTTCCGTTCAAAAGTTTGTGGGCGTATTTGACCGCAACCTTTTGACTGTATCCAGCCCGTCTCGCACACTCGGCGTTGCTGTAAACACCATCAACAATCAGCTTGGCAAATTCTTTTTGTCGGTTCGTCAGGAAGGACGATTTCTCTTCGGGTTCCATTACAAGCTCCTATATAGTGATTCCCCTGAGTTTATTATAACATATAACAAAGTCACAGATTTCGCGCCATCTATACAAGTATCCTGTTACACCTGTTACACTTTGCATACACCAAGTGTAACAGAGAAACCCTATATAGAACAACGCTATAGACCATGCTGTTACACTGTTACACTGTTACACCTATTTCACAGAATTTGTGGAAACAAAAATCTCACAGAAATAACCTATTGTAACTGTATCGGCGTAACAGATTTCGTTTGACATTTCCAATCGATAAGTTATTCTGATGCTATCCCATGATATATGGGCATTATCAAAGAGGAGTATTTATTATGGATAAGGAAAGCACCGAGGTTCACGTTTCGGGAGTCGAGGCCAAATCGACAGTCTCTCCGGCTGAAGTGGTTGCGGACAAGGCTTTTGAAGCTTGGGTCGAGGCCATGGAATTAGAGTTGAAGGAAGCATCATGATTAAAGGTGTACATAAAGTCGGTGAACTGATTGAGCAATTACAACGGATGCAATCTGATGAAAACGTTGCGGTGTATTTGGTTGACGAGGCTGATGTCCACAAGTGGAACACAGAGGCGAATGACATCATGTCGATGTGCTTGGGTTCGTTTGCCGATGCACTTGATGAAGGCATGGTCAAATGGATAGACGAGGACGAGGAGTTTTGTTTGACCCCTACCTGTGTCAATAAGATATTGGATTGGTATCCGCCGAGTTGGGTTGGAGGAAAATACTCATGAAGGATATTACTATGAAAGATTTTTATGAGTGGCTGGACACATACCCAGACAACGTCATTGGTTGGGAAGTGACAGAGGTTTTTGAAGGCGCACGTTATGTGCGGTTCTGTGTAAGAGAAGACGAGGAGGAGAAGTAATGGCAAAGAAACGATTACGAGTTATTGAAGAAACCACGCTGATCAGCAGTTATTTGATTGAAGTCGATGAAGACGCAAATCTCGATGAACTGTTCGACGGCAACGCATGGGAAGAACATGTGTTGAAACCAGTTTACGAAGCAGACCCCCACGACACACACGTCATAGAAGCATGGGACACGACCATGACAGTTGACGACAATGTTTGGGAAATTGGCAAACACGATATTGAGAAGGTATGGGATAGTAAAGATGGATGAAGATTGGTTCGTAACTGTTTTGGACAAACTCAACGACGTTCAAAACGAAGTGCATTTGCTGATGCAAGATGACTGCGAAGCTGTGCTTAACCCCGTTGTGGATTTATTGAACAAAGCAGAAGATGCAATATTGGAGATTGAAAAAAATGGCAAAATATAAAGCAACCCCAGCGACAGTCAAAGCCGTGCTGGACAAGCACTACCCGCTGGCTGCCGGGCAGCGCGAAGATGACTCGGTTGCAGTCGCAAGGCTCAAGCCGGGAGTCACAAACTTTACGCCAGCAGACGCAAGTTACTATTGCAAGCGTCTTGGTGTGAAGTGGCTTCTCATCAACGGCAAGTGGTACGACGATTCGTTCAGTCCGTACGCACCATGAAAACGTATAAACTCACAGTAGAGAAAGCGTTCTGGAAAGTTATCGAACTCGAGATTCGAGCACGAAGTGCCGTCCAAGCTAGAGAACTTGCACGGCAACAGGCGCAAGACGATATTGATTGGGACGAGGTGGAGGACATGTCGGAGTGTCCTTACGCCGACGTTCATGAGGAACTGATTGAATGAAGTATGTCCTGATGATTTTGTTTTTAAACAGCCCCAACAATTACACAGTATTCGAAGCACTGCCGAACATTGATAGCACTGAGTGCATCAAACAAATGGAAGAATATAATCAAAAACCCGACTATGATAATACCTTTGCAGTTTGCATGGCAGTAATCAGAGGAGGTCACGATGCAATACAATAAGAACAAGATGTCAGGTTCAGGAGTCACGATCCGAATGTCAGACAACGAGTACGAAGCGTTGTCGATTGTTGTGAATCTAGCGCGGGAACAATTAAGTCAGAATTTACTTGAAGGCATATTGTCTCCTAGCGATTGCAACCGAGGTATTTTTTTAACATTGAAGAAGTTAGCTCACAGTGGGCTTCCGTCGAAGGAAAGGATTTCAGAGGATGGATAACGAAATGAAAGGCGTTCTATTCAAGAACGACAAGGGCGATAACGAAAATCGTCCCGATATAAAAGGCGAACTTACAATAGAGGGCGTGACGTACCAGCTTGCCGCATGGAAAAATACGTCAGCCAATGGTAATGTATATTACAAGCTCAAGGCAGAAAAGCCGAAGGAGCAAGCAGAAGAAACCACCGACGAATTATTTGGAGGTTCAGATGGGTGATGTAGTTGATTTTACACCGAACAAAAGCAGTCAAGATATTCTTGACCTAGCCACGGCGGATCTGCTTTGCACTGTCCCGCTGGACGCAGCTTTGGTTCCTACGAGGAGTAAAGAGCAAGTCTGTTGGCATGGTGTCGCTGCACTGTGGAATCGGGAAAAGCTGGAGACAGCACCATACGAGGTGGAGATAAAATTAATCGCCGCGTTTTTGTATGCTGTCCACGCTGAAGAGATGGCTTTAAGTTTCGGGCCCCCGGTTGAACCAATGCCGGAGCCTGTCATGGGTTTAGTTGAGGACATGTTGTTGGAAGTAGAAGACCCGAGAACCATGTCTCAAGAACGAATGCAAAAGATTCAGGAAAAAATCATGAGGGATTTAGGACAGAGAGAGAACAATGACAACGAGCCAGAAGTACACTGACCTCGTATTTTTGCGTGACGGAGAACCTGCTGAGTTGTGTATCAGTCATGAAGACAGATTTACAGTTGTAGAGTTATCCGAAGCGCAGTTGTTTAACATAGTCTGCGATGGCGCAGAAATATTGCGCCGAGAATTTTCAAGGAGAAACAGAAATGGCAGAACCTAAAGCAGTAATGGGAAGACCTCGTAAGTTCGATGTAACAGTTACGATGTCGTTTGACTTGGATAAGAAAATGTATGACGCTATTGAGGACAAAGCGTATGAGTCGAACATGAGTAAAAGCGATTTCATTCGTAAATCTTTGATGGATCAGCTTTGGAAACTGGGGGATAGCGACGATGAGTAATTACTATGGTCTTACAAATCTCATGAACCGGATGAGAGACACAGAGACATACAAAAGCAAGTTGAACCGCAAGGTGCTTGCAGCGATAGTTCTCTTGGTTGCTGTGCTGGTAATTATATGAGCAATCGGGACGACAAAAGCTGGACCCCTTGGACTGTCCGATTGGACAAGTCTTTCCCCAGCCTGAAGAAAAAGAAGACCCAACCCGAGTCAGACTGTGACGCAGTCACATGCTCCGAGTGTCCCGGCGGACCCCGATGCTGCAATTATATACGTCGAGACGAAGACCCATATCCAAGTCAATGGAGATGGATTAACGACGACGGGTATTGGAGCCGGATTCGCCGTTAGCAGTTGTCGCCTGTCGAATAAGAAATGTTATTTGACGGGCGATGCTTCTTTCGTTCTCTTCCGCGAGAAGCCTGACCTTTTCATAAGCATCTAGTGGCAAGGCTATTGACTTCCATTTAGTCGTGTCCATTACACAATCCTTTACTTTACTTTCAACCACTGCCGCATCTCTTCACCCAAAGCAGCACCTGCAAGTTGTATCTTGTTGCGTAAGGCTTTGACGATGTGCTCGTCAACAGTGCCTTCGGCAACCAAGTCGATGTAGGTGACAGGATGATTCTGACCAATGCGGTGGCAACGGTCTTCTGATTGAACGCGAGTCTCGAGGTTGAAGTCGTTCGAATAATAAATCACGGTATGTGCTGATGTCAGTGTCAATCCATATCCGGCGGTTTGTGGGTTTCCCACAAAGAACCGAGTTTCGTGATCCGGGTCGCTAAAATTGCGAACCAGTTCTTCTCGAGCGTCTTCATTCG
>MDTG01174833.1_pt1 | contig 17305 bp, 13 predicted proteins | sample 811421 | NCBI WGS metagenome assembly MDTG01 (sample SAMN05326645, study PRJNA326480) | marine metagenome | isolation source: seawater | place: Pacific Ocean: South East | collected 2011
GCCCTTGCCTCCGCCCTTGCCTCCACTCTTGCCGCGACCTCTCTTGCGGGCGCCCTGCTTGGGTGACTGCCCCTTCCCGCCCCCTCTTCGCCATTGCCTTGGGGGAAGAGCGTCGAACTGTTCGATGGTCAGAAGCACCCGCAGGGCGTCCTCGACCTGATCGGCCAATCGCTCGTGGGCCTCGAACTCCCGACCCTTCCAGTCCTCGTCCTCGAAGACTTGTTCCTCGTCCTTCTCGATTCCCCACAACCGGAGCACCGGCTTGCGGGCCAATTCGAGATCCCGTTCGATCCGTCCTTCGATGGCCCGATCACGGATTTCCCGGGCCGTTGCCGCGACCTGATCGGAAAGCCGGTCGATCGCCTCGACGAGATCCTCTGAGAGATCATCGAAACCGGAGGCGGCCGCCACGGCACGTTCGTACCAACGGATCCGCATTTCATCGGGAAAGCCCTGACGCAGAGCCCGATCACGATATGAGAATGCGGCGTCGACATCGTGATCCAGCATCAGCATCGTGGATTCATCGACCAACTCGAGGACGCTGTCGCGATAGACCGCTGAAGCATCGATCTGCCTGTGCCAGGCGTCGCTGAAGGGCCCGAGCACCTGGCCCCATCGATCCTCGGGAACATCGTCACGACCGCCGAACTCGTCGATCAGACGCTGCGAGTCGACCAGCAGGCGAAGGCCCGACAGCTCCCGATCGATCGCGGATTGCAGGCGGCCCCGTGCACGTTCGGCCAACACCGGCTCCATCTGCGACATGCGGTCGGCCAACTCGGCGGGAGGTTCACCCCCGTCGTCGATTGCCTGCCATGGATCGATGCGTTCTCCACCGAGCCGGGCGAGCACGAGACCTCTCTTGATTTCAAGGTGCCCGAGAGCGGACTCCAGTTCGGCCAGTCGAAGTTCGTCACCCTCTTCGACGATGGTCATGCGCAATGCAACAAGCACATCGTTCCTGATCGAATCACGCTGCCTGCGCAGCTGGATCGCGAGTCGCAGCAGATCATCCTCGGTCACGTCGCCTCCGGCCTCCGTGATCCCGTCCATGGCCAGAACGAGACGGTCCCGAAGGCGGCTCATGTTCTCATCGAGCGAATCAAGACCTCCCTCCAGTTCCCGGACCCATTCCTCGGAGAGCGCCCGGGACTTCTCATCGAGCTGCGCCGATTCCCCACCGCGCTTCGCGACCGCTTCCCTCGCATATTCCTGCAGGCGATCCTGCATGGTGGACATGGCCACCTCCATGTCGATGTCCTGCTCGGCGAGTTGTCGATCGAGGCGTTCGATGGTGATGGCCAGATTCCCACCGACCTCGGCTCGCTGGTATCGCTGCATCGCATCGACCAGCGGCACGGTGAGAATGTCGTAGCTTCCCTCGTAGTCGCGCAGCATCAGATCGACGATCTCCGCACGCTGCGGATCGAGAGCAAGCCGGTCGATCAGGAACTGGGAATCGCGTCCGAGGAACTCGGGCTGCAGGAGTAGACGTGGCCGCTCCGGATCGGGGGGAATCAATCGAAGCGTCTGCGACTTCGAATCGTCTCCGGTGACGGCGATCTGATCGTCCTTCAGCAGTGCATCGAACTTGTCCTGGAGTTCCTGCACCTGGGATGCGGTCTTCCAGATGAGGCCCGCGTCTTCACGGGTCATGGACCCGCTGAGCACCGCCGCCTTGAGCGATCCACCCAACTCCGCCAGGAAGCCGTCGTCCTCAGGCTCGGCGAGTGCTGCAGAGGCCAGAAGGCCGGCGACAATCAAGAGGCGGAACACGAAAGAGGTCGTCATGCGCATGAACGGCACTTTATACGAAACACTTCGTCAATGCGTCGGGCGATCACGTCGGCGAATCGACGATGGCACGGGCCGCATCGATGCCGCTCTGCACCGCGGTCTCGATCGACGGATCGCCCATGCCGTCTCCCACGAGATGCACGCCGGCAGGAATCGATTGCCGCACGGCCCGCCGATCGACGATGGGCAGCGCCCGATCGATGCGCTGCACTTCGATCAGCTCCCATGACGAGGAATCGAGACCGAGCATGACACCGGCTTCATGACGCGCCGCATCCGCGTCGATGCCGGGCGAGCCGCTCGGACAGGGGCGACTGCTCACCAGAATGGAATGCCGTCCGTCGTCTCGATAGCCGGGGGCGACGGACGTTGGACTGCAGATCAGATTCAACGCCCCTTCTCCACTGCCGTTGAGCACGATGATGGGTTCATCGAACACCGGATCAGGTGATGTGAAGTGCAATGCCGTGGTCGATGACCAGCCGACGGCGGCAGCCTCGTCGCTTCGTCCGAGAAGCGCAAGCGACGCGTCCAGGGGGGTCGCGAGCACGACGACGTCGGCCTCCTTGAATGCCCCGTCGACGCAGCGCACTCCGGCCCCGGGCTCGATGGATGCAACCTCACACTCGAACTCGATCGATGAACGGATCGGCTCGCTCATCGCCTCGGCGAGCTGCTGCATGCCGCCCTCGGGCAGTTCGGCCCTTCCGGACGCGAAGCGATGCAGCGTACGAAGGAATCGATCCGCGGGCACCGACAGCGACTCGTCGAGAAAGACGCCGCCGAAGAAGGGGCGAAGAAACTGCTCGATGAACCGACTGCTGAACCCCGCGTCGGACAGAACCTCCGCCGCGGTGCCGTCGCGACCGGACCCGGCAAGCACCTTGTTCGCCCATCGCCTGCATCGAAGGACGGCGAGAAGATCACGGGGACGAACCAGTCCCGCCATCAAGGGCTTCAATGCCGACAGCGGCGAAGCCTTGGGGTCGACGATCCGGACATGGCGTCTTCCGTCCCAGACGACTGCACCGGGAACGAAGGATCGCCTCGTCACCTGCGTCCGCGGCACCAGCGACTCCAGTGCGGTGTAGTTCGACATGGACACCTGGAATCCCAGGTCGCACCAGATGTCGTCGACCAACCGGCTCCCGAGACGACCTCCGACGCGTGACGAGGACTCGTAGATCCTGACCCCGACCCCATTTCGTGCAAGGGTTCTCGCGCAGGCGATTCCCGCGACACCCGCGCCCACGATCGCAACGTCAATGGTGCTCGACATCAGTGCTTTCCCCTGCTGATCCGTCCGAAACGTCTTGAACACTCTGAACAGAGCATATCGATCAGCCAGCCCGGTGTTCGATGGTTGATTCTCGTTCATCGGTCGATATTTTCGTCTGCGACTGCGAACCCGATGGGTGCAGAGGCTGTGCCACGGGCGACGACATGGTCAATGTCGAAGAACGCCTCGACATCACCTCCCAAAGGAGCACGCCATGCGGAAACGACGATCTGCCCAGGGCATCGCCGGCTGGGGCCCGTGCTTCCAACCGATCCCTGCCACGGTCTTGCTTGCAGTAGACTGGCTGCATGATCAAACTCATTCGATACGCATCACTTCTGGTCTTCAGCCTGACGCTGTCGGCAACCGCGGCGGCCGATCAGCTCAAACCGGTTCTGACCTGGATGGACTCGCTCGTCGAATCAGGTCGGGTCGTCGGCTGCATGGTCCAGATCACACAGGACGGCGAGACCGTCTTCCTCGAGGCCGTCGGCGACCGGAGTCCCGAGTCGGACGAGGACGTCGAGGTCGACCAGATCATCCGCATCTACTCGATGAGCAAGGCGATCACCTCGACGGCGGTGATGCAGCTGGTCGAACAGGGTCGCCTGGGCATCGACGATCCGGTGTCGATGCATGTCCCGGAGTTCGCCGACATCAGGGTGGCGATCGACGGCGGACTGCAACCACCACGACGGCCGATCACGATCCGCGACCTGCTCACGCATACGACCGGTCTGGCCTATGCGTTCAGCGCGCCGCCCGAACTGGTGCCCCACTACGAGAACAAGCTCATCCCCGCCGGCGACCTCGAGGAGGCCATGGTCATCATCGCGAACATGCCTCTGGCGGAGGAACCCGGCAGCACCTTCGTCTATGGACTCAACACGGATGTCCTGGGACGGGTCGTCGAAGTCGTTTCGGAGCGCCCGTTCGAGACCTACCTCCGGAAGCACATCTTCGAGCCGCTCTCGATGGACAGTACCGGGTTCGCATCTCCTCCGGACACGGATGTGATGCCCATCGTGACACCGACCGATGGCGAACTCGCGGTCGACGTCGAGCACTACGCGAGCGGTACGACCATCTACAAGCCGAGGTTCCAATCCGGCGGCGCCGGTCTCTGGTCGACCATCGGGGACTACACCCGCTTCTGCCAGGCCATCGAGCGCGATGGCGAACTGAACGGCAATCGCATCCTCAGACCTGAAACCGTCGTGTTCATGACGCAGAACCAACTCGGCCCGGGGGTGAAGACCGTAGACGGACAACGGTTCGGCCTGGGCTTCGGCATCCCGCCCGCGGTCGAGACGTCGACGGGGCCTCAGGGCGAAGGCCGATTGTCCTGGGGCGGCGCCGCCTCCACGTACTTCTTCATCGATCCGAAGCAGGATCTCACTGCGGTGTTCGCCACGCAGCAGTTTCCGTTCAACGGCGAGCTGAACGACGAGTTCCATCGAGTGGTGCTCGAGTGCATCGCAGCCCCTTCCTCGGACATCCCCCCCCTGAGCCGTGAACAGATCATGCAGCTCACCGTCGACGAGGCGAAGTTCGAGTTGCAGATACGTGCCGAAGCGAGGAAACAGGGCGACAAGCACGCCCCTGAGACCCAGAAGCGATTGCGGCTGGAGTTTCTCGAACTTCTTGATTTCCTTCGCAACCAGAGTGGAAAATGATCAACAAGGAAGTCGCAATGACCAGCCTGCGCTCAAACGTCTCGTTCATCACGCTCGGCGTAACCGACCTCGATCGCAGCCGTGCGTTCTACGTGGCCATGGGACTCTCCGAGCATCCTGCCAGCAGGCCGCACGTGTCCTTCTTCGACATGTCCGGACAACTGCTTGCCCTGTTCCCCCGCGATGCGCTGGCCGCGGATGCGGGCCTTGAACCAGGCACGGTCGACGGCGTAACCACGACGCTCTCGCAGAACGTGCGTGAACGCGAGGACATCGATCGACTGCTTCAGCGTGCGGTCGACTCCGGCGGCCGGGTGCTCGCAGAGCCCTCTGCCCCTCCCTGGGGCGGGGTCCGCGGCTACTTCGCCGATCCGGACGGCTTCGTCTGGGAGATCGCCTGGAACCCGGCGACGACCATCGACGACGCAGGCCGGGTCCACCTTTCCGATGGCTGAAACATGCGTTTGATTAAATCCGCATGTGGGATCGCTTTTTCAGGATTTCATGTTGTAAACAGCAGCCATTTACCTCAACGTTGAACATGTGATGGAAATGAAACGTCTTCCAGGAATGATGATGTGCCTGCTGGCCGCGGCGACCTTCGCCCATGGCGACCTGTCGTTCTCCGATCACGACGAATACCTGATCGACACCAACGGCGGCGCCTACACGTACACCAGATGCGTGGCCACCGGTGATCTCGATCTCGATGGAACCGAGGATGTCGTCGTCACGGACCGCTACAACGAGAACATCGTCATCTATCTCAACGACGGCACCGGGCAGTTGACCGAAGCCGATTCGATCACCGCCACGGAGCAGAACCGCATCGTCGTGGTCGTCGACGTGAACAACGACGGATTGCCCGACATCTGCACCGCCTGCAAGAACGGTGCGAACGTCTTCATCAATCTCGGCGACGAGCCGAACGGATCTCCCAGGTTCCGCTACCCGGTGCTTCTGGAGGCGGGCGTCAACCCGCACTGGATCGAGCACGCCGACCTGAACAACGACGGGTTCCAGGATCTGCTGGTCGCCGACTTCGGCACACCGGACGAGGCCGGCGGCTGGTACGCGTTCATGAATCAGGGCAACGGAACCTTCGGAGACGGAATCGTCTTCGACTGGGGCATCGACGCCCGATGCATTTCGATCGCATGCGACGACCTCGATCAGGACGGATTCGACGACATCGCGGTGCTCGGCCGCTACACGCAGCTCGCCGTCTACACCAACCAGGGCATCGATTCCTCCACGGGCCACTGGAACGGCGCAGTCAACACATCGAACTACAACCTGATGGGAATCGAAGCCTGCTCGATCCGGATGGCCGACTTCCAGCAGGACGGCAGCACCGACATCGTTCTCGCGCATCGCACCAACAGCTTCACGACGATACTGAACAACGACGGCAACGGCGACTTCAATATCAGACTCATCTACTCCCTGCCCAGCGAACTCGCACAACCGGTCGACATCAATCGGGACGGTGCCGTCGACCTGCTGCTGGCCCACAAGTACAGCGGCAGCTTCAGCGCGATGATCAACGACGGCAAGGGCAACTTCACGCTCGAGTTCCGGTCGGAAGCCAGCCATTCGATCGACACCAAGTTCCTGACATGCAGCGATCTCGACCAGGACGATGATCCGGATGTCATTCTGGTCGACGCCTATCCCGACGAGGACAAGGGGGCGATCCGGGTCTTCTTCAACGAAACCCCCTGCAACACCATGAGCCTGAACGCCGACTGCAGCGTCGACATCCTGGATCTGCTCCTGCTCATCGGCAGCTGGGGAAAATGCAGCGAAGGCACGGATTGCAAGGCGGACATCGATCAGGACGGTGCTGTCGACGTCATCGACCTGCTCGCCCTGATCTCCTCGTGGGGCTCCTGAATCAGCAGTCGCCCCAGTCGTTGATGACCTTCAGGAGATCCGTCACGTCGACCCGGCCGCTCTCGTCGATGTCGGCCGACGTGCAGGGAGCGCATTCGCCCCAGCTGCTGATGACGAAGAGAAGGTCCGCAATATCGACGGTGTTGCTGCCGTCGACGTCACCTCCCCCGCATCCGTAGTCGTTGCCCTCCACGACGACGATCTTCTGGTTGGGATCGAGGTCGTGGATCGTCTGCTCGAGACCCGAAGGCCACCGGATGACGACCTCCTGGATCAGTCCGTCGATCTCACCGAGACCGAAATGCTGGACGAGCGAATGCTGCGACCAGTAGCCGCTGCCCGCCTGCACCTCGCGCATGCGCCACTTGGAGCCGGTTCGCACCCGCACGCGGGCGCCGATCGCATCACGGTTGGACGTGGTGCCGACGAGCTTGACCTTGAGCCAGTCGTTGTCGTTGTCGAGTTCGTTGCGAAGAAGCTGGTTGGGGCCGTACTTGTAGCCCAGCATCATGTCCAGATCGCCGTCCTCGTCGACGTCGGAGATTCCGCAGCCGACACCGCTGATGGGATCCATCCAATTCATGAAGATGGGATCCAGGACCTGCTGGAAACTCTCGCCTTCGTTGATGTTCTCGAACAGGCCCGCAATCGGCATGTTGAGCCACATCACGGTCATCACGATGTCGAGGTCGCCGTCGTTGTCGTAGTCGAGCCACGCGTTGCTTCGCTCGCTGTTCTGGCAACGCAGTCCTTCCGGAGTGACTTCGGTGAACACCCAGTTTCCGTCGTTGCGGAGCAGGGCATTTTCACCGTATATGAGAGTCTGACCGTCGCCGCCCGTTCCTGTCAGCGACGTGTTGTTGATGTAGAGATCGATGTCGCCGTCGTTGTCGTAGTCGGCGGCGGTGACGCCTCGGCCGGGAAGCCCGTTGATCGTCACTTCGTCGGTGATGTCCACCATGACTCCATCGTCGTTCCTGAACATCCGGTTCTGAGCGTGGTTCTGCCATGCTTCCGGAAGCTCGGCCCAGGAACAGGGACAGCCGGTGCCACCGACTGCGTAGAGGTCCTGATCTCCATCGCCGTCGAAATCGGCCCAGGCGACTCCTCTGCCCTTGCGGGGAGCGAAGAAGGATTCGGGCGTCGCGTCGACGAACAGGTAGCCATTGGTGTTTCGCAGCAGCTTGTCGGATCCAAGACTGCCGATTGCACCATTGGTGGAAATCATGATGTCGAGGAGGCCGTCGTTGTCGTAGTCGACCCAGGCGCCGCCTCGGGCCTGCATGTCGTTCATCGTGGCGAAGAGTCCGCCGCTGTACCGCTCGTAGAACTCGATGACGCCGTCTCCGCTTTCGCCGTAGCGATTCTCCCAGAGGCGGCAACGCTCGCCGTTGCAGACCTGGAGCAGATCCGGATCGCCGTCGTTGTCGTAGTCGCCCATCAGGGGCGTCCACACCTTGTGCGCCTCCTCGAGTCCGCCACCGGTGGCGTCCGTGAAGTTCCCCATGCCGTCGTTGAGAAAGAGCAGGGTCGGGCCACCGACATGGGCGCCGGTCGCGACCAGCAGATCGTCGTCACCGTCGCCATCGACGTCGCTCATGGTCACGCCCATGGTGCGTTCGGCGGGATACTGGAGTCCGGGCGGTGTGATGTCGGTCCAATTGACCGAATCTGCCGCCATCACCGGCATGGAGAGAAGCGCCAGAGGCGTCATCAACGAGATTCTGTACATCGAGCTCACTCCCACGGAAGCATCCATAAACCGAGTTTTCAGAGTATTCCAGCCTGATGGGCAAGCAAGAAATTTGGCTCGGAACATCCAAAAAAACGAGTTCGACGGCCCTACAACCGCCTGGGCCCATCGTCAGAATCCTACGACGAGTCCAGAGACTTGAAGTGATCACCCGGGATTATTTCCACAGAAGCGGGTCCTGAGGGCCGAAAAAGGCCCAACGCCACCGGAAGAAGCCGCAGCGGATTGCCGGAAGCTGCCGGTCACCCCGATGGGGAATCGGCCGCGGCGGCGTGGACTTCAGGAATCTCGCGAGAGACATCCATGACCATGCGGAAGGTCTCCTGGGCGACCGTGACGCACTCGTCCTGCTCCTGATCGGTCAGGTCGAGTTCATTGAGCGTCTCCTTGAAGGCGTTCCATCGACGACGCTGGTCCTTCCCGTGCGGATCGAGGTAACCCATCGCCATGTCCGGTGCGAGGCCCATGGATTCACGAAGCTTCTTCGCGACGAACTTGTTTCCGTTCGTGGCCCCCTCCTTCACGTAGAGGACTCCGACGAGCGAAGACGGGCTTTGCTCGAGCTGCTCTCCGATGTATCGGACGAACCGCTCGGTGGCCGGCAACGGATCGGCGACGGCCTCGCAGGAAAGATCCTCGAGATCCTTGTCGATCCGGGGAAGTCGAAGATGCGACTCGTCGAAGATGTGGTCGACGCGATCATCCGCGGACGCCGCCGACTGGATGGCGGGGTCGAGCACGCAATGAATGTGCCGCATCTGGACGAGGAACGAGGCGAACTCCATCCGTGCCAACTCCCCGTTGACCATCCTGATCTGGAAGTTGCCCGACTCGGCCTGGTCATGCAGTGCCTGCGTTCCCTCCTTCAACTTCCGGTGGAATCCGGTCGCCTTCGTCGATCCATGATGATGTCCGTGCTCTGCCATGTGATTCCGCTCCTTGTTCGCCGCCTACGTCGAGGCCGGCTCTTGAGTTGACACTTCGATCGCGGCACCGGATCCGGCATCTGGAACCGAACGGCTCCGTGCAGAGCCGTTCCGATGACAGGCGATCACAGGATGATTTGATATCGAATCGCGTCCGATGGACGCTTCGACGTTGAAAACCTCTCGCAGCAGCTGCTTCGTCATGATCCTGTCGGGCGCACCGTCGGCGACCAGCAGTCCGTCCTGAAGGACGAGAATGCGATCGAAGAACCGCATTGCGATCGAAAGATCGTGCAGCACGACGATGACCGTGCGTCCTTCATCACGATTCATGTCCTCCAGGAGATGCAGCAGTGCGTACTGATGCTGAAGATCGAGGCCGGTCAGTGGCTCGTCGAGCAGCAGGATGGATGGCGCCTGCGACAGCAGCGTCGCAAGACGGACCCGCTGACGCTCGCCTCCCGACAGTCGTTCCACGGGCCGATCCTCGAGATGTCCGATTTCACAGAGTTCGATTGCGCGATCGATGCATGATCGGTCATCGACACCGCCCTGTCTGAAATAGCGTCGATACGGATGACGACCGATGGCGACGTGATCACGCACCGTGGTCATCATCGGAATGATGTCGGACTGGGGAAGCAGACCGATCATCTTCGCGCGATCACGACGTCGATGAGACGGGAGTCGTGTGCCCTCGAGTTCCACGGCCCCCGACGAGGGCGTGACGATGCCGCACAATGCACGCAGCAGGGTCGACTTCCCGCAGCCGTTCGGCCCGAGTATTGCGACCCGCTCCCCCGGTTCGATCATGAAGTCCATTCCCCGAAGCACGTGGTTCGATGCGAGATGAACATGCAGGTCCTGTACGGAAACCGTCATCGCAGCCACCTTGCCCTGTAGAGGAGGTAGATGAAATACGGACCGCCGATGAGTCCGGTGACGACTCCGACCGGGATTTCGGCTGGGGCCAGCGCAAGCCTCGCCAGCAGATCGGACCAGAGCAGCAGGGCGCCTCCCGCGACGGCGGCCACGGGTATGACCCCGGCGTTTCCGCCAAGGAGCAGACGAATCAGATGCGGTACCACGAGTCCCACGAAGCCGACCAGCCCCGCGACGCTGGCGGCCGAACCCGCCAGCAGCGCCGCGGCGGCGAACGCGATCAGACGCGTACGCTCCACTCGAACGCCCATCGTGACCGCCGAATCGTCGCCGAGTTCCATCACCGCCAGAAGCGGACGAAGCCACAGGGCGAGGGCCAGGCCTCCGACGGTGTACGGCCAGAGCATGGACACATGCCCCCAGCCACGTCCGTTGAACGAGCCCGACGTCCAGAACATCATCGCGGGAATGCGATCCGCGAATGCCGTCATGAGCACTCCGATGACCGCTCCGAGTACGGCATTGACCGCAACGCCGGCCAGGATCATCCGCATCGGCGACGAACCCGCTCCCGGCCTCCATGACACGACGTAGACCACGACGGCCGCGACCATCGCTCCGCAGAATGCGGCGATCGGAAGCAGTATGGCCGCCCCGGGAAACACCGCCAATACGATGGTCGCCGCCAGAGCGGCCCCGGCGGTCACCCCGATCAGTCCCGGATCGGCAAGTGGATTGCGGGTCACGGCCTGCAGCAGCGTTCCGGCGACGGCCAGATTGCACCCCACCAGAATGGCCGCACATGCGCGGGGAAGCCTCGCCTCCAATACGATCTGCTGCCCAGCCTGACTTCCTCCGCCTGAGAGGATCTCGATGATCTCACGAAACGGCAGATCCACCGCGCCCAGAGCCAGCGAGAACAGCAGGCCGGCCGTGATCAGAATCATCACCAGCCCGGATCCCATCGTGATCCGAAACCACTTCCTGCGGTCGCGCGAGTAGGCCAGGCGTGTCGTGAGTGATAACGGCGTGCTCATTGCGATTGAACTGAAACGCCTTGCACGTAGCCTCTGATCTGACGGATGGCTTCATCCAATTTCATGCCGGGTCGCATCGCGTAGAGATCGTCGGAGATGAAATGCATCCTGTCATCGTTCACGGCACTCAACGAGGCCCAGAGCGGATCCCCCTCGAACATGGCTCGCGATGTCTCCTCCGGACCATGGAACAGCACCAGAAGAAGATCCGGGTCGTAGTCGATGACCATCTCCATGCTCAGTGGAGCCAGTCCGCGGTAGATCTTGTGTGATACGAGTCCGTTCGGTCCCATGCGCCCACCGGCGTGCTGCACGAGATCCCCCAGATAGCTGTCGGGAAGGAACGCATAGAAGGAATGCGGTGTCCCGAAGATGGCCAGGACGTCGACCCGGTCGGAGTCTCCGATCTCCATCGGAACCGCAAGACGTGCTTCGAGCAGATCGATGAGCTCCCGAGCACGCTCGGAACGACCTGAAATTCTTCCCAGCGTGGTCATGTGCTCGGTGACGCTGGAGATCGAATCGACATCCATGAGAATCACCTTCGCCTTCGTGATGGAGGCGATCTGCGGCATGAACTGGGCATACACGGCCCCGGTCACGATGTACTCCGGCTGCGCAGCGATCAGCTGTTCGAGATTCGGTCCGGCGCTGTGATCGAGTTGAACCGTCGGAATGCCGTCCCATGCCTCGGGCGTTCGACCACGAAGCCCTGGAACGCATACGGGCTTCACTCCCATTTCCAGGAGTTGATCTGCGGCGAACGGAAGCAGCGTCGCGATTCGAACATGTTCCTGACGAACGACTTCCGTCGGCGCAGTGTTGGAAGCAGCCTGCTGTCCCGACACATCACGCCATGCGAAGACTCCTGCAAACACGGCGATCACCGCAATCAGGGACATCACACCTGTGAAACCGATTCCGCGACGGGAACCTGGAACATGTGAAAATCGAATACGGCTATCGCTGCAGGTCATTTGGTGCATCTGGTCCTTGAATGCCATGTCAAATCTAATGAGACTGAGACTCTGTCTCAACTATAGCATCATGGGTCCACACGGCAAGTTCATCTGCTGGGGACTGGAATCAAGGACTCGTGAACGACCTGAAGCATCGATCCTTCATGCTCCGCATCAAGATCGGTTCGAAAGAGCATGACCCCCGCATACCCTCCATCGATGCAGGAGCGGACCTTCGCCCGAACAAGTTCGGGATCGAAACCTTCACGCTGATCGCCCCACCCGATCGCCATGCCGAGCACCAACTTGTCATCGGGAACACCACGGGCCTTCCAGTATTCGATCATGGAATGCATCTCGTCCAGATCCTCGTACGACATCAACTGGATCCAGTCGACCGCCTCGAGTCCCCTTGCGTCCAGCTCGTCACGAAAATAGGCGTCGATGCTCACCGTCAGACCGTGCGGACGAAAGGCCTTCTTGGTCGCGATCACCAGTTCGCTGTAGAGCGACTGCTGCCTCGCATCGAACCCTCCACCGATCTCCCAGTCGTAGTCGACACCATCGACTCCGTTCTCCAGGCAGTAGCGAAGGATGTTCTCGACGAACCGATCCCTCGACCCGTCTTCGTTCTCGCTCATCGGCAGGAAGTTCTCCTGCCAGTGCTCACCGTCGAAACTGACGATCACCTTGACGCCCGCGTCGTGGGCCTCCTTCGATACGGCTCGAAGGTCCCACTCGGAAAGTCCACCCTCGCCGTCGAAGGCGAGAAACCCCGGAATGAAATGCGTCATGCGTTCGAATCGCCATGCCCCACCCCCGAAGAAGCAGATCACCATGGGCTGCTCCGCTCCGGATGTCCGATGACCGGTTCCGGTGCGTGAAGGTGCGCATGACGCTCCCAGGACGAATACCGCGAACAGTGCCCAGAGCCGACTCAACTGACGGCCTTCGACGTCTGGTCGACGGATTCGATGACGGGACGCTGCACCGAAAGCAGCACCACGCCCGCAACGATGAGCAGGACCGCAGCAACTTTCCGAAGATCCATCGTTTCACCGAGCACGAGCCATCCCAGCAGGACCGCGACCAGCGGGGCGACGGCGAACGCCACCGGCTTGACGACCGACAGGTCTCCGACCGAAAGTGCGACGTAGAAGAAGATGATGCCGATCGCTCCGGCCAGGAGCCCCGATCCCACGACGACCTTGACCCACGAGACCAGGTCCATCTCGCGGATGGAGGGCTCCGGATCGAGCGTACCGATCCCCTTGACCATCAGCCACCACGCGAGCACGATCACGGGCAGGGCGACGAGTGCGCGGATCAACAGCGCGGTCATGGGACCGACGCGTCCTTCATGCAGAACGCTTCGGGTGCAGGCTTCGCCGATTCCCCAACAGAGGCCGGCTGCGATAGCGAGAAGAATTGGTTTCATGGACGCATTGTGCCATCGATCGCAGTCCGATGGAAACCTCGGAACTCAATCCGAGTTCTGATGCAATCTGGCATGCCGGGCCAGGGCCGCATCGACCAACTGCCGGGTGAAGCCCTCGTGGCCAGCCGGATCAAGCGACAGGCAGATGTCCGCGCTGCCGTAGTCGGCGGGCGGGTAGTAGATGCCGCAGTTGGCGTTGATCTCGAGCATGTATGGAGTGCCCGATGCGTCGACGCGAAGATCGCATCGCGCGAAACTGGCCGCCTTGAGTTCGACGAAGAACCGGGAGCATTCGTCACGCAGTCGAGCGGCGAGCACCGGATCGGGCACGGGAAACGAGGAGAGCCCCGCATAGTCGACCCACTTGAGATCGGAGTGCTTGAATCGCTCCCCGGGAGGGAACTTGTACTGCGCCGGCGTGTAGGTCTTGGGCCGCAACGGATCATTCGGATCCTCGACGACCAGACAGGTGCATTCGATGCCGTCGATGTACTCCTCGATCAGAGCCGCTCCGTGTCGCGACATGATCTTCCTGGCCTGGATGCGAAGCCCCGCCGGCGACTTGACGCACGAACGGCGACTGAGATCGACGCTGGCGTAGCTGCTGTAGTGCTTGACGAACAACGGAAAGCGGAGCGTCTCGGCCGCACGCTCGACGTCGGCCTCCGTGGCTGCGACGACGTAGGCCGGCGTGGCGATGCCGAGCCGGGCGCACGCCTCCTTCATCTCGACCCGCGTCGGCTCGTAGCACTCGGAGCAGGCGCCTGCATAGGGAACACCGCGCTGCTCGAGCTTCTGGATGACTTCGATGCCGGGGATGTCCTGATCGGCCGCCCCATCGCAGAGATTGAAGAACAGATCGAATCTGCCCTCGTCGATCAGAGCCTCGACCTGCCGAACCGACTGCTCCTTGCCCTCGAGCGTGGCCACATGCCAAGTGGCATCGTGCATGAACGGACGGGGATCACAGGGCCAATCATCCTCCGGGAACGGATCGGCATCGAGATCCTGGGTTGTGAGCAGGCAGATGTTCACGAAGTGACTGTACACAAATGGAACTACGAGTACGACCCCGAGCGATCATCAACCCAGTCGACGAATCATCCAATCGGACCCGCCTGTCTCCCCCAACCCTCTTCAGAGCAGTACAGATATCCTGTCGTCAATGCTCGCAACACTCCCGATGTCCGAAGAGCTGCTTCTTGCCGGCGCGATCTTCGCTCTGGCGATCCTCTATTCGTCCGTCGGTCACGCCGGCGCATCCGGCTATCTGGCCGCCATGGCTCTGGTGACCCAGTTTCCACAGGAGCAGATGAAGGCCGTCGCACTGACGCTCAACATCTTCGTCGGCGCGATCGGAGCCTGGCGATTCATACGGGCCGGCCACTTCGACTGGAACACGTTCTGGCCGTTCGGACTGTGTGCCATTCCGATGGCGTTCATCGGCGGCCTCTGGACACTCCCCCCGATCGTGTTCAAACCGCTCATCGGCGGCGTGCTGTTGTTCGCCGCAATCATGCTGGTCCTGAAGACCATCGGACGAATCGACCGCACCGACCATGCGAAGGGAATGCCTCCCAACTCGATCGCCCTGATCGCCGGCGCACTGCTGGGACTGCTTGCCGGCCTCACCGGAACCGGAGGCGGCATCTTCCTTTCACCGCTGCTGATTCTGATGGGATGGGCGGACAGCAGAAGGACCGCAGCGGTCTCGGTGGTCTTCGTGCTCGCGAACTCGCTCGCCGGACTCGCCGGTACCGCTTCCGATGCGCCCGCCATGCCGGAGGGACTTCCGGCTTACATCGTCGCCGCGATCGCCGGCGGGCTGATCGGTTCATGGATCGGGGCTCGACGCATGCCGGGAGGCGGCATTCGCCTCCTCCTCGCAGTCGTGCTGCTGCTCGCATCGGTGAAGATGTTCATCACCATCTGAGAAACAGCCTGCTCGGCGTCGCAATGGGCATGAATCTCGGACCCAGCCCGCGAAGGCAAAGAAATCGCCTATTCCGAACATTGACGAGTTCGATGCGAAGACTTATCGAGTACGATCCCTCTCTTCACAAGGCGCCACTGGCGGGATCAGCAAGTTGATCTTGACCATGGGGGGAGGCGCCGAGCGTATTTCGCGCAGCAGGTGTTTTGAAGCACCCGCATCATCCCCCCACGAAGCCCCATGTGGCCTCGAGAAATGGAACAGAACATTGAACTTCTCAGCACTGCAGCTGTCAGAGCCCATCGTCCGCGCCGTCACCGCCAAGGGATACGTCTCACCAACGGAGATCCAGGCTGGTGCGATTCCACCCGCACTCGAAGGACGCGATGTCCTTGGGACCGCGCAGACCGGCACCGGGAAGACCTGTGCATTCGCACTTCCAATCCTGCACCGGCTCGCCAAGGCCAAGGGACCGGCAACCCCCACACCCCGCCGTCATGACCGACGGGATCGAGGTCGTGCCAAGGGTCGTGCCCCGAGAGCATTGATCCTGTGCCCGACGCGTGAACTCGCCACCCAGATCCATGAAAGCTTCATGTCGTACGGTGGCGGACTCAAGCTGGGATACACCGTTGTCTACGGAGGCGTCAGCCAGTACCACCAGGTGCGGTCGCTGCAACGAGGCGTCGACGTGCTCGTCGCCACCCCGGGAAGACTGAAGGATCTCTGCGACCAGGGCCACATCGACCTTTCGAGCATCGAGACGCTTGTCCTCGACGAAGCCGACCGCATGCTCGACATGGGTTTCATCACGGACATTCGCCGGATCGTGAAGATGATTCCCGGGGATCGGCAGACGCTGCTCTTCTCCGCCACCATCTCGAAGACCATTCGCACCCTCGCCGACGACCTCATGAACGAACCAGTGGTGGTCGAGACCGCCCCCGAGGCGACGACCGTCGATGCCATCAATCAGCGGTTCTTCATGGTCCCCCAGCAGAAGAAGCTCAGGCTCCTCATCACCCTGCTGAACAGCGAGAACATCGGAAGAGTCCTGGTCTTCACCAAGACCAAGCACAAGGCGGATCGTGTCGCACGCTGGCTGCAGAGAGCGGGCAACCCGGCCGACGCCATCCACTCCAACAAGACGCAGTCGGCTCGCAACAAGGCCATGAACGCATTCAAGCACGGAGACCTGCAGGTGCTCGTGGCCACCGACATCGCATCACGCGGCATCGACGTCGACAACATCACCCATGTCCTCAACTTCGACGTGCCCATCGATCCGGAAACCTACGTCCACCGCATCGGACGAACCGCTCGTGCGGGTGCGACCGGCACCGCGATCACATTCTTCCAGGCGAACGAGAAGCAGATGCTCCGGGCGATCGAACGGCGAGCCGACATCCAGCTTCCTCCCGCGGAGGAGCTCCCCCCGCTCGAGGACATGCCGGAACTGGCCTCCGACGAGCACACCGAGGATCGCTCCCGGGATGATCGGCGCCGATCACCCAGGCGAGACGGCCGCGACAGCCACCGTGGTGACCGCAAGCATCGATCAAGAAAGCAGTCCGACAGCTCCAACAGGAACGGATACACATCCCGCGACGAGCGCGACGGCGACTCCGGAAAGTCGGGCGGCTACAAGAAGGACAAGTTCAAGAAGAACGCCGGCGGATACAGCAAGGGCGGATACGCCCCCCGCGACGAGCGCGACGGCGACTCC
>MDTG01370101.1_pt1 | contig 17305 bp, 4 predicted proteins | sample 811421 | NCBI WGS metagenome assembly MDTG01 (sample SAMN05326645, study PRJNA326480) | marine metagenome | isolation source: seawater | place: Pacific Ocean: South East | collected 2011
CTGATGCTAAGTATTATCTAATTAATTCCCAATACGAAGTATTCAAGTGTCTTTTTAATGGACAAGACCCTGACAACGTAAATGGTCAGGATGCTACTAATGAACCCAAGACTACACCTTCTGGTGGTCAAGGTTCGTTTGCTGATGGTATCTTTACTGAAGATCCTGGTGCTAACGGATATATTTGGAAGTACATGTACACCATCCCAACGGATGACGTACTACGTTTCCTTTCTACCGACTTTATGCCTATCGTTCTTCCTAGCGATTCTAACAGACAAGCAGAAGAAACGAGAGCAGCAAACGACCCTAATGCTATCGATGTCGTTTTAATCGAGAACAGAGGTTCTAACCTTCCTAATGGAACTCATCATGCTCCTATCCTTGGTGATGGTACAAATGGTATAGTTTCTATCGTAGTTTCTGGTGGTTCCATTCAATCGTGCTCAGTTGCTGATCGTGGATCAGGTTATACTTACGGAACAGTTGCTTTAGAAACTGGTCTTGTCAGTGGCGATGCTAACTGGACTGGTTCTCCTTATGGACTATACCAAAACTCTGGTCTAACATCATCTCTTACCGTTGGTGCTACAGCTGTTGGTGCTTTAGAAGTCGTCATTCCTCCTCAAGGTGGACATGGTTCCAATATGGAAGAAGAACTCAACGCCAAACGAGTCATGACGAATATTCGTCTAACTTATGCCGAAGGTTCTGGTGATTTCCCTGTTGATAACGACTTCCGTCGTATTGGTATTATCAAAGACCCATATGCTTTCGGTACTTCTACTTTCGCTACTACAAGCACATTGAATGGTGTTTATGCTGTTAGAATTAACGGCGCTACTGCTGATTATCAGGTTGACGAAACTATTCGTCAAACTAATAGCAATGGTGGATATGCTTATGGCACTGTCGTTTCTTGGGAACTAGATTCTGGTAACGCTGGTCCTGGTGGTGCTGGTGTTCTTAAGTACATCCAGTCTCCTTCTGCTCATACAGATGCTGGTGTTGTACGTTCAGTCGAAGCATCCGCTAATGCTATTGAAGGTCTATCTTCACTCGCTTCTGGTGCTGTAACAACAACTGCTATTGATGCTGCTGCCGCTGCTGCTACTCTTGGCGGTGTAACTTTTGCTAACGGTCTTGCTACTCCTGAAATCGCTAATAACTCTGGCGAACTCATCTATGTTGAGAACAGAAGACTGATCACCCGTGCTGCTGACCAGATTGAAGACATCAAACTTGTAATCGAGTTCTGATTTACTTTTTACTCCGCTAAATACTTCAACGAACAATGTAGAGTATTTGGCGGAGTAACATGCCACAGAAGACTAATCTCAATGTAGCACCATACTATGATGACTTTGATGCTGACAAGAACTTCTATAGAGTTCTTTTTAGACCTGGATACTCGATCCAGACTAGGGAATTAACTTCTCTACAATCAATTCTTCAGAATCAGATTGAGAGCTACGGTAAGTTCTTGTTTAAACAAGGACAGCAAGTAATTCCTGGCGAGGTTGGATTAAACACCAAACTCGACTACGTTAAGTTGTCTTCTGTGTCGGAAGTCGCTGTTAGCGAAGGTGGACAAATTGTCTATAAAAAATATGATATCAAACAACTGGTTAATACTGAACTAAGAGGTATTAACTCTGGTGTCATTGGTAGAGTTGTAGAAGCGGAATACGGGTCTGACGTAGAAGCGGATACTCTCTTTGTAAAATATACAACAAGTGGTAATGCTAACAATGAATCAACTTTTAGACAAGGTGAAACTCTAGAAGTCATTGGTGGCATCAATACTCCTTTACTAGTAGTCGGTACTGATGGTAGTGTCTTGCCAACCAGTATTGACGTAAAAAATCCCGTTTCTGGAAATGTTTCTACTCTCAGCAGTCCAGCGATGGGATTTGCTACTGCAGTGGAAGTGCAAGAAGGTATCTATTTTGTGAATGGTTTCTTTGTTAAGAATCAAAAACAACTTCTTGTTATTAACAAATATTACGATCAAGCATCTGCTAAGGTTGGATTTACTATCAATGAAGATCTAGTAACTCCCGAAGAAGATGCCTCTCTATATGATAATGCTAGAGGATTTTCTAACGCTACTGCTCCTGGAGCACATCGTCTAAGCATTAATTTAAACTTATCTCAATTTGCTTATACAGCAAACACAGATAAAAACTTTATTCAACTTTTACAAATTAAGAATGGCACTGTTGAAAAGCAAGTAAAATCAGCAGATTATTCTTTACTAGAAGAGACTCTGGCAAGAAGAACATATGATGAGTCTGGAGATTATGTAGTAGAAGAGTTTGACTATTCTATTAGAGAATATTATCAGCAAGGATTTAACAATGGGATATATCAGTTAAGTGATGAAACTGGATTGGTAAATGGACTTAGTGAAGTAGAAGCTGATTCTAATATGGTTCTTACCATTAGTTCTGGTAAAGCATATGTTAAAGGATATGAAATTCTAAACAAAGAATCAAAGTCTGTTGTTATCGAGAAGGGAAGAGATACGTTGACCAGGGATAACGTAACTGTAAAGACCCGTGGTATGCCCCAATACAGTGTCACCAATGTATATGGGTCTGTTCCTCTTAACACAGTCTCTGGGGTCTTTACAGGGTATCCTACGGTTACATTAAGTTCCGTATTTAATGACGGTAGTCTTGGATACAATGGATTGGATCTTTCTAGTCTAAAAACAACTAGCAATAGAAGATCCCAACCTTTCAAAATTGGAGATGGAATTAAAACCATCTATGTTAAAGTTAAAGCAACACAACCTACAGAAGCATCACAAATTCCAGATACTTTTTTCATTGTAACTTCGAGAGGAACTAATACTGTCGATGGTAAGAGTGTTACCGTTCTTGCTAAGAGCTTTGTATTGAGACCAGAAAGAGATTCTTCTGTAGATGCTGTATTTGTAGAACTAACAGTTGTTGGACAAAAAGCAGTTATTGATAAGTATCTCACCAATGTTGACACAGGAGAATCTGACTTCGTAAGATACCTGTACGAAACTAAAAGTGATATGGAGCAATCCACATCAGAATATGCTGAAATTATTGATTACAACGAAACTATTACTCCTGTTATTGGATTAGCAAAACCCAAAAATTTCAATTTAATCAACAAAGGTGTTGGATTTAATCCAGATAGCGATTTAGTTATATCCAAAGGAAGAGAAGGATCATTGACTCCTTACAATAGTACATTTGGATTTAGTTATTTCAATCCGACATTTTTTACTAAGTTAACTCTGGCTAATGACATTGCTAGCAACACCTTTGAAAAAGGAAAGTATATCTATGGTAAAGACAGTAAAGCATATGCCGTTGTTGAAAATGACACTAACGAGAACTACACAACTGGAAATACGCTGTTCGTAACTACTTTGTTTGGTCAATTTATTTCTGGCGAAACAATTATTGATGAAGATAATAACACAATTAAAATTGGTAAAGATAATACATTATCACATTTTATTGTTGTTAACACTGGCGAAGCATATGACCAGGCAGAAAATTTAGTTATTAATGGAACGGAATTTGATCAATCTAAAATTGACTTACAATTTTATGGCGGTAAATTAATCACTGCTACAATTATTGACCAAAAAGTAAGAAATACCATATATTCTTCTCCTCCAGCAGTTAGTTTGTCAGATGATGCTGCTATTAGTAATAAATGTGTTGTTACACCTATTTTATTCAGAAACACCGTCCAGACTTTTACCCCACAGAATGTAAAATCTGTTGGATCTGAATATAGTACATACAAATTTACTGCTGATGTTGATTTAAGTTCTTCATCTTATGCTACTTACGAACAAGTTAGCGACTTTACTTTCTTTGGAACTAAAGGATTCAAATTTATCGAGTGTAATGGTTTTGGAGCAGATTTAGGAGATATCGTTCAAGGAGATATTATTCAATTCACTGACGAATTGAATAAGGTTAATAAAGCAATTGTACAATATACTTCTGAACCAGTAGGTATTGATAAAGCAAGAATTTATCTAGACCTTGCTTTATCAAATAATGTGGTTAATGCTACAATTATTAAATTGCGTCCAAGAATTTCTAATGCTGCTTCTTCATTAGTTTTCCCGACAGGTAGTAAGCAAGTTGCTTCATTAGTAAATGATAGTAGTGACACTAAATTTAATTATTATGTTAGGAAAGATTTTGTTACCGAACTTTCTTCTAGTGGCGGATTTATCACCTTTACTGCTCAACTTCCTGTAGGATCACAAAAATTTGTAGGATTTACAGAAAATAATTTTATACTGACTGTCCTAAGTAAAGGTTCGTCAACAGTAGTAGAGAATGGAGATATTGTTTACGTCGATCCAAGATATATTGAGATTACAGAGTCTACTGAAACTGCTGGTAGTGTACAAGCGGGTGCTCTTCAGATTAAAAATCTACCTAAAAATTATTTCGGAACAATTACTGATAGTAACTATCCTGTTTTAAAACTCACTGCTACTGTAGAAATTGAGGGAGCACGTCCTAGACTCAAGACAGTTGTTAGAAATAAAAGAATTATTGTTGTTTCTAGTGGAGACAGAGTAATTCCAATTAGAGGTCAGGACTATGATTCTGATGTCATTGAAGTATTCTCATACTCGGATGCTTTTAAATTAAAATATATTTACGAAGGAACCAAAACAAATCCTCCTGTAGTTGATCCAGCTGGCACTTTAATCAGTGGTACAGACATCACCTACAAGTTTAGATTTGATGATGGACAACGTGATAGCTACTATGATGTTTCTAGAATTATTTTAAAACCAGGATTTGATAATCCAACAGGTCAAATTGTTGTCGCTTTTGATTACTTTGATCATTCTTCTGGAGATTTTTCAACAGTTGACTCGTATGTACATGAAGCTGGTATTACATCAGAAGAAATTCCATTATTCAACTCAGAAACAAACGGCATTGTTTCTCTAAGGGATTGTGTTGACTTTAGACCAAAAGTAGATAGTCAAACTACTATTACTGGTTTCCAAGACAACTCCATCGTTTCGCTATTTGACAGCACTGATTATGTTAGTTTTACTGGAAATGGTGGTGTTAGTTCCCAGACACCAGCACCAGATGGCAACTTAATCTATACGATGTCGTTTAGTGAAAAACAATTCTTGGATCGTATTGATGGATTGTTCCTTACTAAGAAGGGAGACTTTATTGTTAAAAAAGGCAACTCTTCCTTAAACCCATCAAAACCAGAAGCAATTGATGATGCTATTTCACTATGCTATCTACATATTCCTGCTTACACAAACAGCAGCAAAGATGTAAGAATCATTCCTGTAGATAACAAACGTTATACTATGAAGGACATCGGCAAGTTAGAAAAGCGTGTCGAACGTCTTGAGTATTACACTACACTCAGCATCCTAGAGCAACAAACTCAAAACATGCAGGTCAAGGATGGTCTGGGACTAGAAAGATCTAAGAGTGGATTTCTTGTAGATAATTTTGAATCACATGGCATCGGAAATTTAAAGTCCATTGACTATAAGTGTGCTATAGATACACAACAATCGGTATTGAGACCTCAGACTAAAGAAGATAGTTTAGTTCTTAAAGAAGTTAACACCAGAAATGATCAAAGATCTGTTTCTGGATACGTTATTAATGACGATGTTGTTTCATTACCATATACAGAAGTAGAACTTCTCGGTAATAAAAATGCTACAAAGGTTATTAACCCTAACCCATTCGTAGTTATTCAGTATGTTGGAGAATCTATCATCAATCCTCAACAAGATTCTTGGTACGATCAATCTGTAGCTCCATTAGTATCAGATTCTAATACAAAATTAAATTCAATCTATCTAGCAAAAGAAGATAGTTTATCGGATGCTTACTCTAGTATCTACAACTCTTTTATTGTAAATTGGTGTGGTACTGATGTTGGTATTCTTCCAATTGAATCTCTATCTAATGTAAATTCAGAAGATGTTGAATCTTCTGTAGTTAATGGAAAATTAGCTAGTTCTTCAAATGTAAGCCCACAAAATAATGAGATTGGTAAAGGACAAGCTAGTAAAACAGTTGGCAATAAAAAAGTTTCCACTTCAGTGTCATTTTTTGCCAGATCAATACCAATTAAATTTAGTGTAAACAGACTAAAACCAAATACAAAGGTTTATGTCTTTATGGAAGGACGTGATATTAATAGGTGGGTCATTCCTGATATTAAGTTTACTGGAATTCCTGGTAGTTCTTTAACTACCTTTGGATCTCCATTGACTACAGACACGAATGGCAATCTTAGTGGTATTATTCTTGTACCTGCTGGTGTTCCTCCTACATCAAATACTAGATGGACTGGAAATCCTGATACTATTCCATATGCCGAAGGTGAGCAAGAAGTTAGATTTACTACAGGTGTAAAGTCTATTAGATTTACATCTAGTGAAACTAATGAGAATAAGGCAGGTGTTGATACATATGCCGAGGTTAACTTTTATGCTACGGGAGGACTTCCTGCCAACCCACCGAGCATTACATCTACTCAAGCAGCATTCTTCAAAGCAAATGAAGGTGTTCAGTTGATTGAAAGTAATACCGACAATCCGATTAAACCAAATCCTCTTGCTCAGACATTTAAAGTAGAAAACTTTGTACAAGGTTTGATGGTAACAGGCGTAGATCTGTTCTTTAAAAAGAAAAGTAATACCGTTCCTCTAAGAGCTTACTTAACTGATACTCTATCTGGCAAACCTGGAAAAAATATTATTCCTGGAACACAAATTTCATTAAATCCAGAAACATATTTGAAAGTTTATGTTACTGGCGAGAGCGAAACTATTACTATCTACAAAGATGAGTATGTAACTGGTGCCACCTCAAATGGTTCTGGTCCTATTTTGAAAATTTTGGATGCTAATAATGTACAAGTTGGCGATGAATCAAGCACAACATTCCAAATGAATAAGGAACAAGTTTATACTTTGGTTCTTAATAATCATAATGGTACATCATTTGTAGCAAATGAATCGCTTACTATTCCATCTCTCGTAGATTACAACGCCAAGAATAACACAACACTAGGAGTATTCATTGCTAAGGATGCTGGTAAAGTTTCTAGATTGAAGGTTCTTAATACTGGAGGAAATTACGAAACTGCTTCTCTAGTAATTGAAAGTCCACAACTTCCTGGAGGTTCATCTGCTACTGCTAGTATTGGAGTTTCTGATGGTAAGGTTTACAATTCCGAAATTTCTCTATCTGGTCGTGGATATACAGAAGCACCATCGGTGGTTATCAAAGGTGTTGGAACGGGAGCAGCTGGAGCTGAAATTCAATCTTTCATTGAAATTGATACCCCAGCAGTCAGAATGGGTATTTCTACTGACTTCAAAGATGTAACGGAATCAACAACCCCAACAAAATTCAAGTTCAAACATCCAGTGTATCTACAAAATAATACTGAATATGCATTAGTTGTAGAGACTGATTCACTAGAATATGAACTATGGGCATCTAAACTAGGTGAAATTGAAATTTCTACTAGTAATGTTGTCACCACACAACCTCTATTAGGTTCTGTTTATAAATCACAAAATACTGATAATTGGTCTGAAGATCTATTTGAAGACATTAAATTTATTATGTATCGTGCTGAATTTGATATTGATGGTGATGCCGAACTAGAACTTACTAATGAGGTATTGGGATATGAGTTACTTGACGTATCTCCTTTTGAAACTAGTGTAAGATCGCCATCTAATGCTACGTCATCTTTATTTAAAAATAATAATTCTATTGTCAAAGTATCTCACAGAAACCATGGATTTGAAGATGGTGGCAATTCTTACGTCTTCTTTAATAAAACAGAAGATGTTGGAGGCATTTCTAGTTCTACTTTGAACGGAAGACTATTCAAAATTTCCAACTCGGGATTAGATAGTTACAATATCATTTCTCCAAACCCAGCTGGATCTAGTATTCTTGGTGGTGGATCAAGAGTAATTGCTTCGTTTAATAGAAAATATGAAAGACTTTACGCTCAAATTCCTCACTTAGAATTAGACGGAACAAAAATTGATTCGTTTGTCGAGACTACAAATGTTTTACCAGTTGATTATAGTGTTAAAAACTATGATTCTTATTCTAATACTTCTTATGAAAGAACTTTCTTAAATGAAGAGCATTTCTTTATTAATCAGAAAGTAATTACTTCGGATATTAATTCCGTCATTAATAATATTAAAAACAGTTTGAAGTATAAGTTAAGACTATCGTCAACGAACTCTTCTGTTTCTCCTATCATTGATCTTAGAACTGCTTCCGTTAAAACGGCATCTAATAGAGTTGAAAATTCTACTGGTTACGAAAATCGTTTTGGCAAAAGAAATCAAGTCCTCACTTTCTTGCCATTATATGATTTGAGTATGTCTATTAATGGAGTTAATTCTGGTTCTGTAGTAGCAGGAGCAGTTTTGGTTGGAAATGCTTCTAAAGCAGAAGGATTTATAACAGAGTATTCTGCTGGTGTTGCTAGAATTCGTTTAAGAACAGATACAGAATTTAGAGCAAATGAGTCACTTAGTGTAGTTGCTTCTAATGGAGTTACTGTTGAAAATGTTTCTGTTAGTATTACCAATATTTCTAAAGTATCATATAATTTTAGCGTAGACTCTACGTTAATTGCTTTTTATCCACAAGATACTTCAATTGATTATTCTAATAAAATTATTGGTCAAATTAAATTGTGGGATCCAGAAGAAAATGTACTTGTAGTAGAAAATTCTTTCGCTCCAATTAACAACAATTATACTGCTAAACCAGCAGATGATATCGCTTATACGAGGAAATCAACTACTGCTGCTCAGACACCAGATGTCTTCAGAAGTGGTGATGTAATTAAATCTACGGCAGGAACTGAAGTATTCTTAGAAATTGGCACAGTTGAATTTTCAACTGGTATTGATTATGTACCCGAGACAGATTCTTCTGATAGTTCTTCTGTTGCTAAGTATATAACAAAAGAAATTTCTATTAATAATCCAGGAACTACTATTACTGTTAAATCAACTGTTAATGTTCCTGATGTAAATAACATTAAACTTTACTATAAAATTAAAGAAGCTTCTAGTGCTATCAATTTTGATGACACAAATTGGGTTCCATTTAATATAGATGGCAATCCAGACTTTGAAATTTTGGCATCAGCAACTAATTCTATCTCTGGTCAATTTGAAAAACAGACTGATTATCAAGAGTTAAGTTACAGTGTTTCTGATTTACCTGAGTTTACATCTTTCGCTGTGAAGATTGTGATGAGATCTGATAACCCAGCATATGTACCTAAAGTACAAGATTTACGTGCTGTAGCATCTTACTAATGAAACACTTAAAAGTCGAGGGACATGACAATTTAGTTCGTGATATAACTACGGGAGCTATTATCTCAATTGATAAACCCTCCCGCAATAACCTTTCCAATACAATGAACAATGCTCTTCATGACATAAATACTTTGAAGGAAGAATTATCTGAAATCAAACTACTTCTTAGAGAGATCGCAAGAAATGCCAGCAATTAATGTCGCTAGAACAGATACCTTTGAAGTTCAAAGGACAAAAATTAACCTAATTGGTAATCAGATTTTCAACATCGCTCAAGGTGGTTCTGATTTATCAACTGGCAATCTAAAATTGGGTGATGGCACTAGAGTTTCTCCATCTTTAGCATTTGCTAGTGATACTGGTACAGGTTTATTCAAATCATCACAAAATGTATTAGGAATTGTTAGTAACGCCAAGAAAGCATTAGATCTTTCACTAGCAGAATCTGTATTCTTTACTAATGCTATTGTTAGAAAAAATATTATCAACCAATCAGGCGTAAACATTACCTCGGGAGGAAATGGGTACGATGTTGGATCATATAGTGATGTATCTTTAGTTGGTGGTTCTGGTTCTAATGCAACTGCCACACTAAATGTTGTTGAATATATTGGTTCTGTTACAAATGTTGGTAATGGATATGATCCTGGTGATTATATTGATATTTCTTTAACTGGCGGTACAGGATCGGGAGCAATTGCTGATATTATTATTGCTGACGTTGATGGAGTTATTACCAATCCTGGATCTGGATATATTGATGGCAATTATCCTAGTGTTGCCCTAATTGGTGGAGATGGTTCTGGTGTTGTAGCAGATATTGATGTTGTTGGTGGAGAAATAGATTTAGTAAGTATTATCTTACCATCCCCCAATGGCAATTATAATATAGGGAATGTTCTGTCAGTAGATAATCTCAACTTAGGTGGAGCTGGATCTGGTTTTCAATATACCATCACATCTAATCCTGGATCAGTTCAGTCTTTCCAATTCAGTGCTCTAAGTGACGGAGTTTCTTTTTATGGTAGTGGTGAAACGTTGGGATTACCTGGAGCATTAGGTACTCCATCAACTCCTTTTGAGTATACTATTGGTGATACAAATACTGTTAATCAATTCACTATTACTAATGGTGGTATTGGTTATGCCGATGACGATACATTATCAGTATCGCCTACTGATCTTACTGGATATACCTCTTATGAAGTAACTGTAGTTGCCACTCAAAAAATTACTTTCTCAAGCACTTTACCATCTGCTACATTTACAGAAGGATCGACTTTATCTTTTGTTGGTGGTCAAGTAGTAAATACTAGTTTGCCTAGTGTATTTACTGGAGCAGCAGATCAAACATATAATAATGTTTCTGTTACTGGTGGTAGTGGTCAAGACTTAGTATTCGACTTTTCTACTACTGGCGAAGGAGAATTAAACATTGCTGGGATTACCAGCACAGGATATAATTACGTTGCGGGAGAAAGTGTTAATATCCCATCAGGGTCTATCGGGGGAATATCTGGAGTAACAGTTACTATTGATTCTGTTACTAGTTATACTGACTGTGAATGTTTAGCAGTTTTCTCTACTGGTGGTAATATTGATTCGATTGTAATCGAAAATACAAACCCTGGAGCGATTGCTATCCCATCGAGACTTGGTGCCCAAGGAGCTGCTTTTGGATCCACATATGAATTAAATTCTGTATCAGAAGCAAATCAATATTTTTTAAATGATGGCAATGATGTATCATTAACTGAAAAATATAACAAAGATCTTACTTTTTATGTTGGTAATACATATAGATTAATTTATTCCGATCCTTCAAACTCAAGTCATATTATTGCTTTCAGTCAAACGCCAGATGGTGTACACGGAACGGTGTCACAAACTGCTGTAGCTATCTCTACAGGATCAGCAAATATTACAGTAGCAAGTACAGCAGGAATCACTGCTGGAATGGAAGTAACAGTCGCTAGTGGATCGGGTGTTCTCGCTGTCCCTACTACTGTTAAAGAAGTAGTTGATGCTACAACTATTACTCTTAGTGCTTTACCAACTGCAACTGGATCATCTAATTTAACTTTTACTGGTGTTGCTTATACTGGAGGAACATTTAGGGGAGCCGATTATATTGATATCAAAGTTACATCATTTACACCAAATTTATATCTCTATTGTACTGTACACCCTAATATGGGTGGATATGATGGGTATGAAACTGATATTGTAGTAGATCCAAACAATCCCAAATCTTTCGGATCGGGGTTTGTATTAAATGTAGATTCTGTATCTAGTTCAGATTCTATAACATTGGACATTGCTAGTGGTGATGTATCTGCTACATCAATTACAGCAAATAACGGATCTATCGGAACTCTGGCATCCAATATTAGTGTTACTACACCTTTATTAGAAGGAACTACGATTAATGGTACTTCTTTAAATTCATCGTCAACGCTTGCTATTACCTCAGTCAATGGTACTTCAGTTACTGGGAATTTCGATATTGGATCTACAGTTCAAATAGTCGAGGCATCTGGAAACATAACTACGTCAGGAGAATTAAAAACAAATGGTTCTTTTAACTCTTCAGACAAATTAGGTATTACTGATAGTACAATTTCTACTACAACTGGTAATGATATTATTCTAACACCAGCTAATGATAGAATTGTTAAAGTAGATACAAACACTTCTTTCCAAATTCCAGCGGGTAGTTCTTCCGAAAGACCCACAACACTAGCAGCAAATGGTGCTATTCGTTTTAACACCGACAATGGGCAGTATGAAGGATATAGTGCTACTACGTCTTCTTGGTCGTCTCTAGGTGGTGTTAGAGATATTGATGGCAACACATTCATCTTGGCAGAAGCAACTACAGGTGCTAATGACAATACTCTGTATTTCTATAATGACGGTAACAATACATTAAAATTAACACCACAAAAGTTTGATTTCCAGAATGTTAAGACTATCTCTTCTTCAAAATTAGGATTACCTGCCTATACCGATTTCATTACATCCAATAGTTATTCAAATGGCGATTATGTTAGGTGGCAGAGAAATCTATATCTTGTTACGGTTGGAGGACAGTCGGGAACATCAGGAACAGAACCAACCCATTCTGCTGGATCTGTTCCTTCAGGAACAGTTACTTTTGAATGGTATGCTCTAGCAGTTGACGATCTCACGTTTACAGAAATTGATAATCTTAAAATTGCTACTGGAACTAGTTTAGTTGTTGGTGGAGAAACTAGAATTACTGGTAACACCATCTCTACAGATGTGAGTGATTTAGTTATCCAACCTAATACTGGACAAAAAGTACAGATTGTAGGTACGTCATCATTAGCAATTCCCGCGGGACAGACTGGTCAAAGAGGAACACCAGCAGCAGGATCTATTAGATTTAATACTGATATTGAACAATATGAAGGTTATATTGCTTCTTCTGCTAAGTGGTCTTCTCTTGGTGGAGTTAGAGATGTAGATGGCAATACATATATTATTCCAGAATCAACTCCAGGACAAAATGAAAATATTTTGTATTTCTATAATGATGGAAATAATTCACTAAATGTCGCTCAAACAGATATTTCTTTACTTACTATTAGTAGTATCACCCAAGCATCTACTTTAGCAATCGAATGTCCAGAATTAACTTTCAATTCTAATTCACTAACGATTCGTAACGATGATGTTAATGATATTACTGACACATTTATCTTTACAGGAAGAACCAATTTAGATCTTGGTCATGCTCTTGGATTGGTAAATTCTCCAATTTTAAGATTAGAAAATTCAGGAGAGATTAAAATTAATGAGGGATTTGGTACATCTTCTAATTCTTATACAACAGTTCTAGATGAAACTCTACGACTGTTCAATTTAAAACATTCTAGAATGGATAGTTTCTCAGTAGATTTAGTAAAAGGTACTACAAACAGTAGTGTATTTACTATTTGTAATATTGGAGAATTTAGTTCTGTTAAAGTATTAGTTTCTATATACAACCAAGCTACTTCTGGTAGAGAAGTTCTTGAATATATGATTACTCATAACGGCATAGATCTTTTCTATTCGGAATATGGTAACGTAAATACGGGTTTAAATTTACTGGACACTGTATTTGATATTGATGCTGGTTCTAATATCAACGCTACATTTACTCTATCAGCAGATGTAGCTGACACAAATCCAGTCTACATAAAAGCAGTAGCTACTTCCATTAGGAGTTAAAAAAATGTCATCCAATTTAAGCAACTTTGATTCGGCAGGAGGTTTTTCTGTAAACGAAATTGAGGTTATCGATTCTACAAAGAATATTAGTAATATTCATACAATGAGAATTCAAAATAGTAATTATTCAAATTCTCACAAAACATCATATATTCTAAGTGGACAAAACACAGGAATTTTGTCTATGGATGGAGCTTCTCAGTTACTACCTATAGAAAATGATACTATTAATTTTATTACAGCACATGTTGTTGGAACAAATCAAACAGGTGGTGGTGTACTAGTTGTTAAATTAGAATCTGCTGTTAAATGTGACAGTGTTGGTGATGTTAGTTCTATTGGATTATTGTCTACGATAATTAGAGACACTATCCCATCGGGACAATCATGGTCAATAACAGCGTTTGACAGCGGCGCAGTAAATAATTTTAGTTATAGCACAACTAGAACAGGAACAACAGACACTATTAAATGGGTAGCAGTTACAGATATAGTTTCTATTGACCACAGTTGATGCTAAATATATACAGGAAAAAAAAGCGGTTTAGAGCAGTAAAATGAGCTTTCAGTTTAACTCGGATAATGAAAGAATCAGCGGAATTAATCCTTCTATCTATGGTTCTGAAGAATTCACACTAAGAACAGGTCAGGGTGCTAACGAGAGAGAAATTTTTAGAGCTCAAATTAATGATCAAGGTGCTCCGAGAATTGGCGTAAACAGAACTGGAAGAAGACTGGAGAAAATTATTATCAGTAATCAGGGTGTTGATTATACTCAACCACCATCTGTTGAACTTACTGCTCCAACTAGAGAACCTTTCATTCCTGCTCAGGCATCCGCTTCCGTTATCAACGGTAAACTTGTATCTATTAGTGTAGATAACCCTGGTGATGGTTACGAAACTGCTCCTACTGTAACATTCAGTGGTGGCGGTGGTGCTGGTGCTGCTGCTGATGCATTCCTAGATGCCATCGAATTTGAATTTGATATCAACGGCGCTATTAGAACGTCCACGTCTGTTATTTCAGACACGGCAAGAATTTTAAATCTAGATATTGATAATTTTGTAACTCCAGATGCTAATTTTAGGGCTCCTAATTTAAAAGTATTCAGTAATAATACAGGAACTGAATGGGCACCTAATATTCAGATTTCTAAGGGTCTCTATAGGTATAGAGACACAAACATTTATCAGGTTACAAAATCTGGTATTACAGCAAACCCAGCTCCAGATCATACAGATGGTATTGCTGCTGACGGAACAGCAGAATTAAAGCATGTTGGTTTCCGTATTGTAGATCCAGAGGGTTTTAGTTATAACACATCTGGGGATGGCATTTTCCCAAGATCCATTACCCCTGAGTTGGGCGATAAGTCTGACAAAATTGCTACTACGGAATACGTCCTTAATCTAGCAACAAATGACGTTGGTGGTCGTGTATATGTATCGGAGCAAATTGGTAGTGATGATAATGACGGTAGATCTGCTGTTGCTCCTGTAAGAACAATTAAAAAGGCATGTCAAATTGCTTGGTCTACTCCTGGAGTTAAAGAAACTGTTATTATTTCAGGTGGTAACTATGTAGAAGATAACCCAATTTCTATTCCACCTGACTGTTCTATTGTTGGTGATAACTTACGACTTGTTATTGTAAGACCAGCAAATGTTGCCAAGCACGTATTTAAATTTGGCGACAAAAACTACGTAACTGGTATTACTTTCCGAGACAAAGTAGATTCCAATGGCAATGCTAACGGAACCTGGGACTTTGCCATGGTATTTGATGACAAGCAACGTATTTATTACGATGCTTCCACTGGTGGCGAGTATCCAAGAACCCTACCAATCGGTCATCAAATTTTTGGAGAACCAAGAATTGAATTAACTTTCCAGAACAATACTGGAGGAACTGATTTAAGACCATCAGAACCCGTTAGAGGTTTAAACACAGGTTCTCAAGGTTCTTTAACTACAGTTAGTTTTACAGCAGGTGGTAATGGTGTAGGAGGATCTGCTAAAGTTGATGTCACTAATGGCGAGTTCCAACAAGGTGAAACATTCTTGTATGGTGGTACTGGAACAGATGTATACAAAGAAAATACAGCTGTCTCTCAGGGAGACCTCTTATGGGCAATCAATAATGTATATACAGTAGCATCGGTTTCTGGTAGTAGTCTTACTGGACCTAATATCCCGAACCATACTTCAGGAACAGTTACAAATGGTGATGTAGAACTTACTTTCTTACAAGCTGCCTATGAATTTACCGCTGTAACAATTAAGTCAATTCGTGCTGAAGGTGAAGTTGTAGAGACTGGAACCGATTACTCGACAACTTTACCAATTAGTAGAATTGATTTCTCTAAACAAGGAACTGCCGAAGTTGCCCAAAATGGGTTTGGTTCCGAAGTAGAAGGAAATGCTGAAGATCTTGGCGGTGTTATCTTCTATACAAATGCTCTTACTGGCAGCACAAATATTCATCCATACAAAGAAGGACAAGAAGTTCTCATCGAAGGATTGCCATCAACTCTTTCCATGCTTAATGGAAAGCAAAGAATTTACAAAATTCTAGAAGATGCTGATGGAAGATCTAGAAGATTTATTATCCCAAAGAAAATACCTGCTTCTTTAGGATTCAACTCTAACTCTAACTACCAACCAACAGTTGCTAGTGTTCGTAGTGCTTCGGCATATGTAACATTATCTCTTCTCAACTCTCCAAATAAATTTGATAGGGCAGCTTATGTTTCGCCAAGATATCAAGATGCTTGTAATTTAATTAGAAATAATATTGACTTTATCAAAGATGAAGTTGTACTGAAAATTAATGATCAATTTGCTATTAATCATCTAGTTGTAGAAAATGTAGATTCTGCTACGAATACTTTTGATGTAAGAACAGCTGCTAATAGTTTTGTTCATACCTATGTTAGTGGTGGTACAGTAACCTTCAATGGCACAGAATATACTGTCAATGGTCTTACATATGATAATGTATCTGGAGTAGGTTCTATTACTACTACTGCTACTGTAACGGGACTAAAAGCAGGTCATACAGTAAAGGTAGAAGATCTTATTATCAGTTGTAGTCAAGGTCAGAAAATTTATCCTGGATTTAATATCCCTAACGGTGATTCTGCTTGCTATAGAGATGTTGGACACTTCATTACTGCTATCTTGAAGGACTTGGAGTATGGTTCTAATACACATACTATTGAAGCTGCCAAATTATACCTCAATAATGCTAGAGTAGATTATGTAGATAACGAAATTATTCAGACCGTTAGAGCGTTTGAATATGCTAGACAACTCATGGTTCTAGCAATGAGAAATTGGATTACAGGTGATGGAACTTCAGGTAATCCAGAATACGTAGCCGAATATTCTGGTGTATCTAGATATAAAGATGAGACTGTAATCAATACAACTGCTGGATCTCCAGTTTGTGCTGATGTAGAAGCATCTATCAACACACTGATCTATCTGTTTGTTGATGTACTTGCTAATAATGCTTCTGGTACATATCTAGATGCTGCTTATTTGGTAGCAAGAAATGCTAACCTAATCGCTGATCAATCTCTACGAGATGCCCTAGCATTCTACCCAAGTTTACAATTAGATGCCAGTAGGTCTTTCAAGTGTAGAAGAGATATCAGGAAGGTTCTTAGCGGTC
>MDTG01093708.1_pt1 | contig 17303 bp, 19 predicted proteins | sample 811421 | NCBI WGS metagenome assembly MDTG01 (sample SAMN05326645, study PRJNA326480) | marine metagenome | isolation source: seawater | place: Pacific Ocean: South East | collected 2011
CATCGTATTGAAAGAGGCAAAGTTGACCTGCGACCGGTCGTTGGTCGACAGTTCTCGACAGTGGGGTGACGTCCCTGTGATCCTTGCCTCTGTCCAGGGTTATTACCGTCCTCCGCGAGGGTGATTTAACCTTTCTGTGATCGAGATGTCGCAAATCCTGTCATGGCACAGGACTTTGTAGGATTATTTGACAATATGGCCGACCGTTGAAATAGCGAACTTCGTTCGAGGCCGTTTCAACGGATAAAATCCGGGAGCAAAATTTCATCAGGTGACCTGAATGGGTTTTGGAATCCTTCCCGTCCTGGAGTGCAATTATGAGACTGAAAACGATGTTCCTGGTTTCGCTGGCGATAGTCGCATTGGCCTTGGCCACGACCATGACAAGCCGTGCGGAAAAACCACTGGTGATCAGTGGCGCGGCTGCGGCGGAGCCGCATGATGATGCCGATCATGCCGGTGAAAGTGCAGATGCCCATGGTACCGACGATCACGCAGACGAAAGTGCGGATGCCCACAGTGATGACGGCCACGCAGATGAAAGAGCCGACGCCCACGGTGATGACGATCATGCCGGTGAAAGAGCCGACGCCCACGGTGATGACGATCATGCCGGTGAAAGTGCCGATGCTCACGGTGACGACGATCATTCAGATGAAGGCGGTAGCGATATTGTCAAATTGACAGGTGAGGTCGCGCAGGAGGCCGGGATCGTGCTTGAGCAAGCTGAACTGGGCGCCTTGGGCGAGTCTCTCAGCCTGCCGGCAGAAGTTCGCTTTGATGCAGACCGGATGGCCAATGTATCGCCAAGGGTGAGCGGTGTTATTGATCGCATCTTTGCGGGTGAAGGTGATACAGTCGAGTATGGAGACAGACTCGCATTGATTTCCAGCCGCGATCTGGCCACGCTGAAGGCTCAATGGGTCACTGCGGAAACAAGGAAATCACTGGCGGCGCAGGCATTGGAACGTGCGGAGGGCCTGTGGTCCAAAAAAATAACTTCCGAGGCGACGGTCCAGGCAGCCCGTGCCGAGCATGAAGCGGCAAAAGCCGAGAGCGAAGCGGCAGAAACGGAGCTGCATGCGGTCGGCATCGATCACGCGGCACTCGAGAAGATTGCCACGGCCGAAGATGGCAACAATGCGAATGCCTATCTGACTGCACCGCTCTCCGGAACGGTGCTACGACGCGCGGTCACGCTGGGGGGAACCGTGACAGCCGGCGATTCCAGCGCCGAGGCACTGTTCACGATTGTCGATGACAGTGTGCTTTGGGTTGATATCGCGGTGTACAAACAGGACATCAGCCGCGTCCGCATCGGAGCGCCGGTTGCCCTGAAATCGGACGATGGCGATATCATCACACAATCTACGGTGGCATTTGTATTGCCGGTCATTGATGAGGTTTCCCGCACGGCGACGGCGCGTGTGATCGTGGATAACAGGGACAAGGCCCTGACCCCCGGGCAGTTCGTGATCGCAGATCTCAGCGTTGGCAATGCCAGGGAAGTGCTGCGCGTCCCGCAATCCGCCGTGCAACTGGTAGAGGGGCGCTCGTCCGTCTTTGTCCCGGTGGACGGCGGTTTCGCACCGCGCCCCGTCATGATCGGCACAACGGCTGGCGGCTATGTCGAGATCCGCACCGGGCTGGAGGAAGGCGACCTGTTTGTCTCTGACGGTGCCTTCACACTCAAAGCCCAGCTTGAAAAAGACGCTTTTGGCGACGGACACGGACATTAGGATAGCTGATCATGACCGATTTTATGCACCGCATCGCCGGCGGATGGCTTTTGGCCGCCATCGCGGCTTTTGCGATGACGATTGGCGGGCTTTTTGCGTTTCGCGCCTTGCCTGTCGATGCCTTTCCGGATGTGACGCCATCGCTGGTCCAGGTCTTCACCGAAACCGAGGGGCTCGCACCGGAAGAGGTTGAACGCTATGTGACCTACCCCATCGAAACGGCAATGTCGGGTCTGCCGAAACTCAAGAACATGCGCTCGGTCTCGAATTTTGGACTGTCGGTGGTAAACATCTATTTCGAGGACGGCACGGATGTCTATTTCGCCCGCCAGGTGGTGGGTGAGCGGCTTGCCGAGGCGCGTGGCAACATCCCCGAGGGATTTGGCGACCCGCAAATGGGGCCGATATCGACCGGGCTTGGCATTATCCTGTATTTCCGTCTGGAAGACCAAACCGGCGAACGCGACCTTGTCGAGATGCGTGAAATCCAGGACTGGATCATCAAATACCAGTTGCAAACCGTTCCGGGTGTCACGGAAGTATTGTCCCTCGGCGGCTACGAAAAACAGTATCAGGTCAGGCTCGATCCCGATGCGTTGCTCGCCTATGATATCCAGATTGCCGATGTGATCAGCGCGCTGGGGCGTGGAAACAAGACAGAAGGCGCGCAATTTCTCGAAATAGGGTCCGAACAATACACGGTACGCGGGGTCGGGCTTGCCCGAACGATCGAAGACCTCGCTGAGATTGTCGTTACCGTTGAACACGGACGCACCGTGCGTGTGCGCGACCTTGGCCATATCACCGTGGGCGGGGGTGTCCGTCAGGGACTTGCAACCGCAAACGGCGAGGGGGAGGTCGTTGCGGGTCTGGTTTTGAAGCTCTATGGCACCAATACATCCGATGTGATCGCACGGGTGCAGCAGCGCTTTCAGGAAATCAACGCCAGCCTGCCGGAGGGCGTGCAGGCAGTCCCCTACTACGATCAGGGGACACTGGTAAACAAGGCGGCCGCAACTGTGACCACGGCATTGTGGCAGGGCGCATTGCTTGTGGGGTTGGTGGTATTCGTCTTTCTCGGAGGATGGCGTCCAAGCCTGGTTGTCGTGCTGTCGATACCGTTCTCGGTAGGGTTTGCCTTTATCGCCATGCACATGCTCGGCATCAGCGCCAATCTGATGTCTTTGGGTGGCGTCGCTATCGCCATCGGGATGATGGTGGACGGTGCCATTGTCATCTCCGAAAATGTGGACCGCGGCTTTCAGGAGGACGACGGGTCGGAAGATCCGCGCTGGCTGGTTGCCCGCTCTACTGCTGAGGTGATCGCGCCCCTGGTCGCAGCGGTTGCCGTGGTTATCGTTGTCTTCCTGCCACTTTTTTCCTTGCAGGGCGTCGAAGGCAAGACATTCCGACCCCTGGCCGCTGCGGCAGCACTCGCCATGACAGGATCGCTTTTCTATGCAGCCCTGATTGCGCCTTCAATGGCCTTTTTCGTGATGCGCCGATCCACCAAGAAAGCTCCGGACCAGCCCGGACGTGTTGCATCCATGATCAGCGGCACAGCAGGGTTCTTTGTCCGCAACCGTTTTTTCGCGATCGTCCTGTGTGGTGTGCTGTTGGCTGCAGGCGGTTTCGCGGGATCGCGGCTTGGCTCCGAATTTACGCCATCGCTCGAGGAAGGCGACATTCTGATGCGGCTGACCATGGCACCCTCGATTTCGCTCACCGAAGCGATGGCAACCACAACGCGGGTAGAAAAGCGACTGCTGAAGAACTTCCCTGAAATCAAGTCCATTGTGACCCGTATCGGGCGGGGAGAAGTCGGCGCACATGCCGACCCGACCAATAGCGCGGAAGCCTTTGTCGAGTTGAATCCGGTCGAGCAGTGGCGCCCTGGACTGTCTGCGGAAGGACTGCGCACCGCGATTTCGGAAGACCTGGAATCCTATCCGGGGATTGTGGTGAATATCGGCCAACCCATCGCGATGTCCGTCGACGAATTGCTGACCGGCACGCGTGCCGAACTGGCCGTCAAGATTTTCGGACCGGATTCCGAAATCCTGTTGCAGCGATCACAGGTGCTGCAATCGCTGCTGCAACAGGTCGAAGGAGCAGCCGAGGTGCAGGCCGACCAAATTACCGGTGCCCCGCAGCTTGTGGTGACTGTGGACCGGTCAGCCCTTGGCCGCTACGGGCTTGATGTCGAGGATGCGCTGGATGCGCTGCGTGCAGCCGTAGGCGGTGCCGAGGCCGGATCCCTGTTCGAGGGTGTGCGACAGTTTCCGATCATGGTTCGTTTTGACGAAGATAGCCGCGACACACCCGAGGCGATCAGCCGTATCGTGCTGGAATCGCCCTCCGGAGCGCGGGTGCCGCTGGAGACGGTTGCCAATATCGGAACAGTAATCGGTCCGCGCCAGATCACACGCGAGGATGGCGAACGCTTTATCACGGTCCAGTCCAACGTGCGCGGCCGCGATATCGGATCTTTCGTTGCCGAAGCGCAGAAGTTGACTGACGCTCAACTGGAGCTGCCGCCCGGGTATCGTCTGGTCTGGGGCGGTCAGTTCGAGCTTCAGCAACAGGCGAACGCCCGCTTTGCCGTGGTCATTCCGATCACGCTGGGCATCGTCCTGCTGATCCTTCTGGTGACTTTCGGAAGGCTGAAATCAGCGATCCTCATCTTGTTGAACATCCCCCTGGCGCTGACCGGCGGCGCGCTGGCGCTCTGGTTTGCAGGATTGCCGGTGTCGGTTCCCGCCACGGTCGGGTTTATCGCGTTGTTCGGCATCGCATTGGGCAACGGCATGGTGTTGGTCAGTTTCATGGATGACTTCGCGCGTGCCGGGCGCGATCTGGACGCTTTGGCCATCGAAGCCGCAGGGCTGCGCGCGCGCCCGGTCCTGATGACCGCCATGACGACGGCGCTGGGGCTGGCACCATTGCTCTTCGCCACCGGCGTCGGTGCCGAGGTGCAGCGCCCGCTCGCCACGGTGGTGACCGGGGGGCTGGTTTCATCAACCGTGCTGACGCTGCTCGTAATGCCCGCCCTGCACCGCTGGTTCGCACCCCGACAAGGAGGGCATCATTCGCTTGTCGAAACGGCTCATGGGCAGCATGCGAAGTCAGCCTCGGGAGCCCTTACCTGATGGAACGAACGCGCTTCAGGCCTGCTTGGGTGCAGAATTGGCAGAGGGGGAGAGTTCGATGAACATGGCGACGTTTTCGGGCGCGACCCCGCAGACATCTCCAGCGGTTTCATCGTGGCGTGCACTGTCATGAGACCCGCCCTGATTTCCGCTGTAAGGGCATTGGAAGTCATCCAAAATGGTGGTTATCGCCGGTGCCAAAAACGGTTTAGTTTTGTCATTTATCAAAATAAAATAACGGTTTAGGGAGCGGAAAAACTTGGGGCGGCACCCGACGCTTCGTGCGCACCAATACAGAGCCGGTGATCCCCCAGAACCTCGATGACGCGACACTTCCCCGCATGGCCGGGATCATCCGCGTCAGCCATCCGAACCAGCTCTTCCCGAAGCTGCGCGAGAATGATCATGCGCCGGTCCACCGCCGCGAGCTGCTTGCGTGCGATCTCATGGGCAGGTGCGCAATCCTCTGACGGGGCTTCTGCCAAGGCCATCAGATCGGCGATATCATCGAGACCGAAGCCCAGTTCCCGTGCGTGGCGCAGGAAGGCCAGCCGTTCGAGCGCCGCTTCATCGTAGCGCCTCTGCCCACCTGTTGTCCGCGCCGGTGACGGTATCAGGCCCCGGCTTTCGTAGTAGCGGATCGTTGTCACCTTCACGCCCGTCCGGCGCGACATATGCCCGATGGAGTATTCTTTCATCATTGCCCCTTGAACCTATAGTCGCTGTAGATCGTATCTATCCTGAAACGATACGAATCGAAAGGAGCCGCCGTCATGGGTCACGGCCACCATCATCACGTCGATCTCGAGGCTGGCGACCGCCGCGTCTTCGCCGCCATCGCGGTCAATATGGGCCTGACGGTCGCGCAGATCGTCGGTGGTATCGTTTCCGGCTCGCTCGCTCTGATCGCGGACGCGCTGCACAACTTTTCCGACGCGATCTCGCTCATCATCGCTTTCGGCGCTCGAAAGATCGCGCGGCGACCAAGGGATGCAGAGATGACGTTCGGCTATGGCCGGGTCGAGGTCGTCGCCGCGCTAATCAACTACACCACGCTGATCGTGATCGGCCTCTATCTGCTTTACGAGGCCGCGATGCGCTTTGCCGATCCGCAGCCGGTCGAGGGCTGGCTGATCGTCATCATCGCAGGCATCGCGCTGATCGTGGACGCGGTGACGGCGGCGCTGACCTACGCCATGTCCAAATCCAGCGTGAACATCCGTGCGGCCTTCCTGCACAACGTGGCCGACGCGCTCGGCTCTGTCGCCGTGATCGTCGCGGGCACGCTGATCCTGCTCTACGACTGGCGGCTGATCGACCCGCTCGTGACGGTGCTGATCGCGGGCTATATCCTGTGGCAATCGTTCCGCGAAATTGGACCTGTGATCCGTATCCTGATGCTTGGATCGCCGCCCGAGATCGAGACAGACGCGGTTCTTGATACCGTGCGTGGAATCGACGGCGTGATGGGCATTCACCACGCGCATTTCTGGCAGATGGACGAACACCGCGCGGCACTGGATGCGCATGTCGTCATAGCCGAGGGGCGTTGGTCCGACGCAGACGCCGTGAAGGAACGGATCAAAGCTGCACTGGCTGACCGGTTCGATATCGAGCACACGACGCTTGAGCTGGAATGCGCGCGCCACGCCTGCGACGACCCGTCCGAGTTCGGCGGGCAGGGGCATGGCGACGAGCGGCACGGATGACCGTCTACTCTGTGTAGCTCTCGCAGCCGTCGATCCCGGTCCCCGTCGCGGCAAGGAGCCGATCCGCATCACGGAGAAGATCGGCAACCCGTCCATCCGCCAGGCGATACCGGACAAATCGACCTTCGCTGCGGCGGCTGACCAGCCCGCAGTCGAGCAGGCAGCGCAGATGGTTCGAGACGTTGGGTTGCCCCAATCCCGTATGACCGACAATTTCCTGCACGTTGCGTTCGCCTGATACCAGCGCATCAAGGATCGCCAGACGGCTGGGATCGCCGAGGCCCCGGAAGAGCTTTGCCCGCAGTTCCAGAGCGTCGGCTGCCAAAAGGTCGCCTTGCGCGTCGTTCGTCATCATATCATTGTCCACTGATACGTCAGCGGTGAACCCTTTCGCTCGCCACCTTGAAGAGGATCGCACATGAGCCAAGCCGAGAACAGCACGTTGCCTACGGCATCCTCACCGATCCGGATGCGGGTGCAGGGCATGGACTGCGCCAAGGACGCCGCCGAGATCGAGCGCGCGGCCCGGTCTGCGGGCGTGGCGACCGGCGATGTGAAGGTGTCTGCCGCGACCCACGTCATGACATTGCGGATCGCGGAGGGTGACTTGCCGAAAGTGCGGCCCGCGCTCGACGCGACCGGCTACGGCTTCGAGAAGATCGAGGACGGCGATACATCCTCCGATCCGGCCTACAAGAACCCGAGCTATCGCCGTGCGCTCTGGATCGTGGTCCTGCTCAATCTCGGCTACGGCGTGGTCGAGATGTTCGGCGGGTTCCTTTCAGGGTCGCAGGCGTTGAAGGCGGACGCGCTCGATTTTCTGGGTGATGGCGCGATCACCTTTCTGGGTCTGCTCGCCATCGGCTGGAGCCTGACATGGCGGGCGCGATCGGCAATGATCCAAGGGGTGTTTCTGGGACTTTTGGGCCTTGGCGTCGTCGGCAGCACGCTTTGGCGCGTTCTTAATCAGACGACGCCCGAAGCCGGGTTGATGGGAGCGTTCGCCGTAGGTGCGCTGATCGTGAATATCCTCGCAGTCCTGCCGCTCCTGAAACACCGCAAGGGGGACGCGAACATGCGGGCGGTCTGGCTCTTTTCGCGCAACGACGCCATCGGCAACCTCGCCGTGGTGATCGCCGCCGGGCTGGTCGCATGGCTTGGAAGCGCCTGGCCCGACTTGATTGTCGCGTTCGCCATTGCAGGGCTGTTCCTGCATTCGTCGTGGATGATTATCCGCGATGCGCGGAGCGACTTGGCGGAAACATAGGGTTGCGGACAAAAACCTCTTGTCAGAACCTATGCGTCAAAAACGGTCAGTTGCGCAACACGCGCCCCACGCTCTGAGGTCGGATAACCGATCATCCCCATAAAAAGCCAAGAAAAACAGGCGCGCGAGCAGTGCAAAAGCACGTCTGTGACTTTTCACGGTAAGTGGCACTGATTTTTGCACGTTAATTGGCCGCTCCGATGACGAGGGTTGAGGCGGCGGCCTGGATGACGTCATCGGTGATTTCGCGCAGCTCGTTGATGTGGAGGATTCGGTCGATCTGGTTGAAAAGGCGTTGCAGCAGCCGGAAGTTGCCGCCTGTGAGGCGGGAGATCGTGGTGGCAGCCTGAACATCTGCGAAGTCTTCGGCGTCGAATTCCTTCCCCAGCTTTTGCCATTGCTTCTTGAGGATGAAGTCCATCTCGTCGCGCGAGAGCGGCGGATAGGGATGCGCAAAGCCGATGCGGCTGTAGAGCTGCGGATAGCGGCTCATGCGTTTTTCTATGCCGGGCATGCCGATCAGGATCAGCCCGATCTCGGCGCGGTCGAACTGGTCGCGCAGGTATTCCAAGGCGCTGTTTGTCAGGCGCTCGGCTTCATCGACAATGATCAGCTCAGTGTGACCCTCGCGTGGCCTTGTCGGTTGGGCGGATCGCGGGTCGAGGGCCTGGTCGATGCAGGCTTCGACACGGTTTCTGAGCTGGTTCAGGTCCTTGCGCAACGCAGCGAAGGCGCTTGCGACCGGCGGCGTGTAGAAGACGGTGCGAGATCGCGCCAGGGCAGCGTAGACCTTTTCATCGGATGGATCGCGAGGCCCCCAGCTTTCCAGAAGTGGCTCCGCGATGTCCCACTTGGCATAGCGCCGGGCAGACAGTGTTTTGCCAACCCCGGCGGGGCCATAGCACAGCCCGATAGTGCGATCCTTGCGCACGGTGCGGGCGAACTCCACGAAGCGCTTATGGGCGCTTGTTTCGATGAAGGTGGTGTTTGTCATGTGCGCCGGTCTTCTTTGTAGAGCAGGAGTTTGGATTGTGCCGGAGGCTTTGATTTCGGCTTGTGATCGGCGTCCGGCAGATGGTCGGTCACGGAACCGGTGTGCGCCTTGATCTCCTGTCTCAAGGAGCGCCGCCGTGCGACACGCGCCTGCTGGATGTCTTTGAGGGATATCGTGCGCCCGGCATGGTCCGGGCTGACCGCGCGGCAGAGGAAGAGGTTTCGGTGGAACACCCGAATTTCCGCCATGTCGCGGGGGTCGAAACGGATGGTGACGTGCTCGCCGACGAATGCGGCCAGCGTCGGGTCCATGTAGCGCAGGCCCTGGAAGTGAATGCCATCCCGACGCACGAGCCGGGCTTTGGCAACGGTGAGCAGCAACAGGTCCAAGGCTTCAACGTTTTCAGGCAGGTTTGGCAGCCAACCGTCGCCGCGCCAGGCCGCATTGGGAGCCATGCCGATCTCGCTGTGGCGGCGGGCATTGTGTGTTCCGACCAGAAAGTGCCCGACAGCTTGATCTAGCTCTGAAAGCGACAGCGCAGGCGGGCGTCTTGTTTTACCCTCGGCAAGATAGCCCGGAAGTTCCGGCAGGAGTTCGGTGTTCACCGTGCCGAATATCCGTTCGATCTTGCCCCGCCCCTGCGGGCGCGCCACGGCCGAGAATACCAGCTCGATCCGTAGCTCTGCCGCGACCTGCTCCAGGTGCTGGCTGGTGAAGTCTGATCCGTGGTCAGTATAGAGCGTCTCGGGGATACCGCAGACCGGCCAGTCCGGGTCCGTCTTTCGCCAAATTGCCTGACGCAAAGCCAGAGCGGTTTGCAAAGCAGAGGGTGCGCCCAGGAACACGCAATAGCCTGCGACCGCGCGGGAATAATCATCCTGCACGATGGTCAGCCAGGGACGGGCGGGCTTGCTGTTTGCGTCGAGGATAAGGAGATCGAGCTGGGTGTGATCCGTCTGCCAGACCGCATTGGGGCGCTCAGCGCGGTGCCGGTGGATCAGCTCGTAGCGGTCACGATAGGCGGTTGGACCCTCATGGACGAGGCACAGCATGGCTGGATCAAGCGCTCCCATCACCCTGCGCACTGTCGCGTGTGATGGGGCAGGATGGCCCTCTGCCTTTGCCGCCTCCGCGATGCGCCGATGGATCAAAGCCGCCGACAGGCGCGGCTTCTGCAAGGCAAGGGCCTCGATCTGTTGCGCCAGATCGGCATGGAGTTTCCGGCGTCCTGCATCGGAGCGCTGACGCCGTACCAATCCTGAAAGCCCGGCCTCATGATATCGCGCCGCCCACCGGCGCAGTGTTCGGATCGGATGGCCCGATGTGTCCGCCACTCCTGTCAGCGGGACGCCGGTCTCAATGTGCGGCTGCAGGACCCGGAACCGCTCCATTGCTGCGGCCCGATCCTCGTCTGAAAACGCAGCCAGGCTGTCCGTAAGAGGATCGATCAGCGGACGGTTTGTCGGCGCATTAGCAGGATCAGGTTTCTTTGACGTCATGATGTACCATAAGAATGGTACGCATTGATTTGCAATAGAGGTAGCTCTTACGTACAATCAAGATATGACATCGACCCAAATCGGCTATGCACGCTGCTCCACCGACAAACAGGACCTGACCGCACAGCGGGACGCCCTGATCGACCTCGGTGTTGCCCCGGATCGCATCTACACTGACCACGGCCTGACAGGCCGCACGCGCGCCCGACCGGGCCTCGATCAGGCCCTGGCCGCAGTCCGAAAAGGCGACACTCTGGTCGTGACCAAGCTGGATAGGCTGGCGCGGTCTGCTCCCGATGCCCGCACCATTGCAGACGGCTTGGCCGAACGCGGCATCCGCCTCGCCCTGGGCGCTTCGGTCTATGATCCAACCGATCCCATGGGCAAGATGTTCTTCAACATCCTCGCCACCTTCGCCGAGTTCGAGTCCGACCTCATAAGGATGCGCACCCGCGAAGGCATGAAAATCGCCCGCGCCAAGGGCAAGCTGCGCGGCAAGAAACCAAAGCTCTCCGAAAAACAGCACCGCGAGCTGCGCCGCATGTACGACACCGGCGACTACTCCGTCAGCGATCTCGCAGATGTATTTGCCGTCTCGCGGCCTACGATCTACCGCACCCTCCAACGCACCGAGAGTGCCAATTAGCGTGCAAATATCAGTGCCATTTATCGTGAAGAGTCACAGGATGCTCGACCAGCTCCGTGATGGCGATGTGGTGATTGTTTGGAAGCTCGACCGTCTGTCGCGGTCGCTCAAAGACCTTCTGTCCATCATGGAGAAGATCGACGCGGCGGGTGCCGGCTTTCGGTCCCTGACTGAATCCATCGACACGACGACGCCGGCAGGGCGCATGATGATGCAGATGGTCGGCGTCTTCGCCGAGTTTGAGCGCGAGATGATCCGGGAGCGCACGCGGGCTGGACTGGAACGCGCCCGTAAGAAAGGACGCCACCCAGGACGCAAGCCAAAGCTGTCGGACGATCAGCGCCGGGAAATCCGCGACCTGGTGCGATCCGGCAAGCGCACCGAGGCAGAGGCCGCGCGCCTGTTCAATGTCCATCGCTCTACGATCAGCCGTGTCATGCGGGAGGCGTCACCCGATGCAGCAGCTTGAGATGTTTCCCGAGGACATCCGCATCGAGCGCGTGGACCACGATGCCAATATGTATCGCTTCTACCGGCTACGCTTGATGCCTGACCTGTTTGGCGGCGTGTCTCTCTTGCGCGAGTGGGGCCGCATCGGCACCCAGGGGCGGCACCGGGTCGACTGTTTCGAGGATGCAGGCCGTGCCGCCGACGCGATGGTGGCGCTCTATCGGGCGAAGCAGAAGCGGGGTTATCAGCTCGCAGGGTGATGGCCAGCCCCCTACCCTATCAGCGGTGATTTTTCGCATGGAATGGAGTGCGCCCCTCGGAGTGGGCAGGTCGGCCGGGTCTGAATTGACCGGGGGCGGGCTTTCCGATGAGGAAGGTCCATGCCAAGACGCCATCGCAGCCACAGCACCGAATTCAAGCGCCAAGTCGTCGCCGAGTATCATGCCGGCGAGACCCTGCACGCCCTGTCGCGCCGCCACGATCTCTCGCGGAACCTGGTCCGCGTCTGGGTCGAGAAGGCGGAGACGGGCGCCTTCGACGACGAGGAGGTGGCCGCCGAGCTGCTCTCCGGCTACGAGGCGCGGATCGCCGCGCTGGAACGCCTGGTCGGTCGTCAGGCGCTGGAGATCGACTTTCTAAAGGGGGCCGTGCGCTCCAGAACGTCGCCGAGAAGCGCGCATACATCCGTGACCAGCGGCCCCGCGGCCTCTCCGTCCGGCGGGGATGCGAACTGATGGGCATCTCGAGGTCGAGCTTCTACGCCGCGCCCGCGGAAAAGCTGCGCGACGAGGCGATCGTCGCCGAGATCCGCGCCATCACGGACGAGTTCGAGCGCTACGGCTACCGACGCGTCGGCGCCGAGCTCCGTCACCGGGGCCACGTCGTCAACGCAAAGAAGGTCCGTCGCTTGATGAAGGCGCACGATCTGAACCCGCGGCCCCGGAGGCGCTTCGTCCGGACCACCGACAGCGATCACAACGGCCCGATCTTCCCGCTCGTCGCGCGCGATTTCGAGGTTCACGGCCCCGACCAGCTCTGGGTCGCGGATCTGACCTACATCACGGTGGCCGCCGGCTTCGCCTACGTGGCGCTGATCCTCGACGCCTGGTCGAGGCGGGTCGTGGGTTATGCCATCGGCCGCAGCATCGACGCGCGCCTGGCCGTCGAGGCGCTGCGCCGGGCGATCACGGCCCGCCGGCCGCTCCCCGGCTGCGTGTTCCATTCGGATCGCGGCTCGCAATACGCCGCTGGGGCGCATCGCGACCTTCTCGCCGAGCACGGCTTCGTCGGCTCCATGAGCCGGCGCGGAAACCCTTACGACAACCCGCAGGCCGAGAGTTTCATGAAGACTCTGAAGGTGGAGGACGCCTATCTGATGGAATACGAGACCTTCGAGGACGTCGCCGCCGGCGTGCCGAGGTTCATCGAAGCCTACAACCGGCGGCGCCTCCACTCAGCCTTGGGGTATCTCAGCCCCGTCGAATTCGAGGAACGCAACGCCCGCGCCTCTGTCAAAACCGCCGCCTGAGCCGGTCCGCCCGAAGGGGCGCACTCCAGAAAGGGGTCATTGGCGCATTGGGCTTGACCGGCGGCTTTGTCACCGCGTTGTGTAAGCTCAGCCAGGGTGCAGCGAGTGGCCGGTCTTGCCCATTGCGACGTGAGCCAACGCCTTACTGGCCTTCGCCGTTCGAGCCTATTTCCTCTATTCTGCGTCGAAGGCGCGCCCTCGACGCTGCAAGCTCTTCTTGGGTCAATTCCGGTCTGGGTTTCAGGCATTGGAGACGCGCCACAACAAGGGGCTCTGCATCCTCGTGTGCGCATTGCAGTTCTTCCGCGATGCTTGAAATGAAAGCGTGGCGGTTAAGCTCCGCGCTCTGTAGCCCGCCCAAGGTGCGCTGGAGAAAGATGAACGCGGATGCGATGTCCTGATACCCCAACGCAGCAGCCTTTTCGAACTGTCGTGCATCGAGCTGGCCATCAAGGGCATCGAGTGCTTTGCGCAGATCACCGACCGCTTGGGCGATACCAACGACTTCGGCCATGACCGCTTGATCGACATTTCCAAGCTCACCTGCCCTTGCGCCCAGAACGCGGTCAGCGTCGGTCATATCCACCAACGCCCCCTACCCTGCTGCGCGATCCAGAACCTCTTCGGCCCACTGGTTCAGGCTCTTACCGGAAAGCTCGGCTGCAAGCGCGGCCTTGCGATGCACTTCGGGATCGACACGGAACATAACCTGGCCGGAAAAGGCCTTTTGCGGTTCCTTGCCGACCTTTGCGCAGGTTTCGATGTAATCTTCGACCGCTTCGTGAAAGGCATCCCGCAAAGCTTCAACCGTGTCCGCGTGAAAGCCGACACCATCGCGGATACCGGCGAGGCGTCCGGTAAAGATTCCATCATCGTCGTCATACTCGATGCGGGCCGTATAGCCTTTATAGGTCATGGAATTGGTCATGGTGTAACTCCGATCCGTTCCAAGAACGCGCGGGCGGCGCGAACTTGGTACCGTTTGGCTTCCTTGGCGGGGTGTGGACGATGAAATGTCTCGACCTCGCCATCCTTTTCGAACCGCACCCGCGAGCCGCGTCCTTCGATCACCTGTGCGCCAGCGGCGACAAGCAAACGCTCGATTGCCGACCATTCGACAGTGCCGGACACCGGGTCTGTGAAGACAACGGCCAGGGTCTTGCGGTGTTTGCTGTTCATCAGGTCATATAGCAAGTGCTAGCAAAAAATGCAAGCATACTTCATTCTCAGTATAGGGGCAGGATGTCATCCATCATCAAGAACTGTAGAGTTCCCACATCTGTTCGATCAGTTGGCCTTGGGTGATTCCAAGTTTTTCCGCTTCGGCCGCGATAGCCTCCCCTACTTTCGGAAAAACCTTCGGGTGCAACTGGTGGGTGCGAGGACTGGGTTTGCGGCCAGGCTTCTTGCGAGGGGTGCGATCAAGGAACCCCCTAGCCTCTCCAACGTCATCCACACGCCGGACTTCTTCAGCGCTTGTCTCTTTCGGGCGTGCCGTCAGGCCCGCAAGCCTATTTGAGCCGTTCATAAACAGCCTCCGCGAAGCTCTGGGCGTTCGCCAAGGCCTTATCGACCTTGCCGCCCGTTCTCAGTTCCGTGTCGTTCATCATCGCAGTCAGATCGCCGCCATAGGCAAATATTTCCGAGAAGGCTGCGCGAGCGACCAGCGACGGTTCGATCACGTCAATCCCTGCCCCGCTCAGTTGTTCTTCCAACTCTTTCTGGACACGGCTTTTCACCGCTGCACTCGTTTTCGTCAGCACAACAGCGTGGCGAATATCACGGCCGAGCGCGTCCTCCTCTTCGCGGACGAGAGCCAAGGCTTCGGAGCCAATCTCTGCATCCAGCGCGGTAGCCTGCATCGGAACAATGACCAGATCGGCCTGAGAGATGGCGCGGCTCACAAGTTGTGATGCAATACCTTCGAGGTCCACGATCACGATCTTCCCGTCCCCGTCTGCCGCACGAATTGACGGGACGATCTCCGAACGGCCGATATCGCTTAGCAGGGAAACTCCTTTCGGCATCCCGTGGGACGCCCATCGGCTCAGAGATTTGTTCGGGTCACAATCCAGCACTGTGACATCCGCCCCCATGCGCGCGAATTCGGAAGCGAGAAGCACGGCACAGGTGGACTTACCAACGCCCCCCTTGGGGCTTGCCATGACGATAACGGGCATTGCTCAAACCTGCCTATTGTTGTTCTTACCGGTTTTATACCCCTTACCGGTTTAGTTTCCAATACCGGATTTTATTTCTTTACCGGATATATTTCTCTTACCGGTTATTTTTATATAACCGGTTTTACCTCTACGGCCGACCACGCTTTTCAAACCACTTGCGGCAGAACCCGACGAAGGCCCGATCCGCGTTGCGAGGCGGTTCAACGATCCAGCCCCGCCACTCCTGTTCCAGATGATACACGTCCCACCCAGGCGCAGCTTGACGCGCCAATTCATAGGTTTCGGCTTTCAGGGACGACACGCGGCCCTCAATCAGCGAGGGACCGGTCATCGTGCCGCGATTGTGGAAGATGACCATATCGGCTTCTTCATCGAATGTGACGCGATAGTCGGGCAGATGATCGTGACGGGCCAGCTCCTTGATCATCTGTCTGAACCGCTTTTCAGGGCTCTGGGAACCAGACTTGAGCAGCAGCTTGGCGAGTGTGATGCGCCAGCTCTTCTGCTGGCCGCAATGCTTGCGGGCCAGCTCATACACGCGCCGCTCGATTGGCTTGCGCAGGCGGAAGTAATCCCGATGTAGCGTCAGAACCTCTTCGTTGCGGATCGCATTGAACACCCAGCCGGAAAGCTGGACCTCGCACCAGAGAAGGCGGCCGTCCATGCCATGTTTCCGGCGGATCGAGGAGGCGTCTATCAAACCGAAACCGTCGATCTGTTCTTCATCTCCAGTTACGATGTTGGTCCGTATCCGCGTTCCTTCGAGACGGTCGAGCGCATCGAGGAGGGACTGGTACTCCCGACCGCTCGTGCCACGGTTCGCGAAGATCAGCAGCTCGCGTGAGTTGATACGGACACGCGGCGAAACCTGTTCGCCCTTCTTCAGTTTCGCCATGATCTGACTGATGCAGTAGATCAGGATATCCTTGTCGTAGATCGTTGCGAGGCCCTTGACGCTTGGCGTGATCTCCAGCCAGTTCTCGCCGTTCCTGTATCGCTTCACCGAGGTTTCGGGCTTCTTCGACAGCGAATAGAAGGGATGCTCCATGTGCTGCATCACGTCCTTCAGCACCGCGTCGGCAACGTCGCAGATGAACAGATCATGCTGCGGATGACGATCCGGGAGGAGGGGGGCAAGATTCGTGTTTTCAGTTACCATGCGGCGACATTCGTGTTTTCAGTTACCGCTGTCAAGATTCGTGTTTTCAGTTACCGAAAGCAGGATTTCAGTTACCGGGATTCGTGTTATTAGTTACCAGCACACTCGCTAGAATTCTGATATACAAGGATAAAACGACCTTATCTTGGCGCGTAACACAGAATCTAACACATATTAACACCCAGCTTCGCGGACTCAGCCGACCCGTTCTCAGTGTCCTGGCAAGAAAACGCCCCTCACCTTTGCAGGGGAAGGGCGCTCGGAGACATCTCCGTTCACGGCCATCGGCGTCCCCGCCTGTACCGCGAGACCATCCTACCATGATATCTTTGTTCCACAAATATCCCGGAGGTGAATGCCCCTGAAGGGGCAGAGGAGGCAGAGCCTCCTGGCCGCCTGCGGCGGCCGAGATGCTTAGAAAAGGGCAAAGCGGCAGATCGGGCACTACGCCTTACTGTTAGTAGAACACGCAGGCATTGACGCCGGTGGAGGTCGCCGTCCACGTAGCCCCAATCAGAGCGCATGTGGTGGGGTTGCTGGCCAAGAAACGCGGAAGCGTCACCGTCAGGGCCACGGCCAAAACGATACCGCCCAGACCGACCCATGGAAGCCAGTGCCTGTCGCGCTGCTGTTTTTCGCGAAGGTCAGCAATCAAGCGCAGCGTGTTCGAATGGGCCGTCGTGGTTTCCTGAAACGATGCGTTTGACCTTTCAGCCCCGCTCAACAGCGTTCCAGCCGCCTTGTTCAAACGATTGAGGCTGTCGGCAATCCGGCCATCGACGGTCTGGCCGATCAGCTCGCCATAATGTGCCGGGTCAGTTTGCTCCTGCGCTTTTGTGGCAGCGTGACGCGCCTCATTGGCCAGTGTTGTTCCCTTGTTGGTAAGCGTCCGGCCTGACCGCTATCTGGCGTAATTCCAGGGGAGCAGATCTCCGATCCTGTTGATCTTGCAGTCCGGGATGCGGGCGAGGGTGTCGGCG
>MDTG01246460.1_pt1 | contig 17303 bp, 15 predicted proteins | sample 811421 | NCBI WGS metagenome assembly MDTG01 (sample SAMN05326645, study PRJNA326480) | marine metagenome | isolation source: seawater | place: Pacific Ocean: South East | collected 2011
ACCATCGACACCATCGACACCATCGACACCATCGAGATCAATGAATAGAACAATCAAAAATAGATTTAATTTTAAACCATTACAAACATATGGTTATTCACATAGTAACGATTCCGTATCTGGAAGAAATGAAATTGTAAATCTTGATTTTCCTGAATCATTAACAATAAACACACCTATAGCAAATAAAAATTCATTACCACCCCCTATTATACCAACAACTCAAATAAATACAAATAATATTGAACTGTCTAATTTTACTGTTCCTGATGTTCCATATGGATGTCTTAAAAATGGTATGAAACCAACATATCGTAGTTGGATGAAAAAAACACAAAAATCAACAAATTTCGATATTCCTATAGAAAACCCTCAAGAACCACAAATACAACAATCAAATAATCGTGAAGAAAAATTAAAAGATTTAAAAATGAAGTTATTATCTAATAATACAGAAAATGTATCAAGTATAATGAATGTAAACAAACCAAAAAAATATTTAATTAAAAGAAAATCTAAAAAACGTTATACATTGGGTAAATCTAAAAAAAATAAAACAATCAGTGTTCTTATAAAAGGTGATGGTTTAAGACGTAAAATAACACACGAAAAATTATTACTTCGTAATAAAAATATTATTGATATAAAAAATTATTTAAAAAAGCACGGTTTAATAAAAACTGGAACAATGTGCCCAGATGACGTATTGCGTAAAATGTACGAAAGTGCTATTCTAACTGGATATATAAAAAATAAAAATAAAGATGTATTAATACATAATTATTTAAATGATTAAAATTACAGAAATAAAATTGATTTAAAAATATATTATTACATTATAACAAATAAAAATGATTATACCAATAAAATGTTTTACTTGTGGTAACGTATTAGCCAGTAAATATCGCTATTATTTAGAAGAAGTTAGAAAACTGAAACAAGAAAAAGATATTGATGGTAATGAAGTTGTATATTTAACAAAATTGTATAATGAAAGAAGTCCGGAAGCTATTGTAATGGATAAAATCGAAATTACACGTATATGTTGTCGTCGTCACTACTTAACACATGTTGACATTGATTAAAATATTTATATTATATATATGTCAACATCTAAAATAATACCGTTTAATGATAATAAGAAAAACAATAATAATAATAATAAGAAAAATGTTTTTTCTTTTAAAAATATAAGTGAAAAAATGAAAAAATCATTAAAATCATTAAAATCATTAACAAAAACAAATTCATCAAAAAAAACAAATTCATCAAAAAAAATTATACCAAAAGGTGGCAAAAATACTTCCAAAAATTTAAAAAAAAAGAAAAACACATTGTTAAAGAAAAAACTAAATAAAAATAAATTTACTTTAAAAAAAATGAGAGGTGGAACAAGTTGTATGTTACCATATGAATTTTGCGACGTTTATCAACATCTAAAATATACAACTAACTATAATAGTGAACTTATGAACGGAACAGAAAGAACACATAATCCAAGTCCTGTTATTCAATCATTAGGTAAACACTAAAAAATAAACATTTATAATAAATACATTATTATTATTATATCAATATCTATAAATAAAATTTTCTTTATACATATTAAATGGCACCAAAACCTTTACCAAAAACTCTTAACGACTTATGTAGACCTGCAGCACTATATTTTGTATTAAATATTATTGCTATTATTGTTATAGCATATCAAAACTTTGGAAATACTAATAAATTATGTATTGGTGAATACAGTTGTGATGTACCAAGTACTATGTTAGTTTTTTCTATTGAACTTGTATATGTTTTATTCTTTACTTGGGTATTAAATTTAATTTGTAAAGAAGGTTATAGCACTATATCCTGGGTAATAGCATTATTACCATTTATTTTATTTTTTGTTATTTTAGCATTATTTATGATTGGTCATTAATTATTTAACTAACTATATCTTATATAATGAATTAATATAAGAATATAAAATACTTATATTAACTATATATATGTCAAATGACTATGAAAATACATCGTGGGAAATAATAAATAAATATTTTTCAGATAACCCCAGTGCTCTTGTAGAACATCATTTAGATTCATATAATTTATTTTACAATAAACAAATATTCAATATATTTCAAGAAAGAAACCCTATCAAAATACGTAAATCATATATGGAGAAATTAGATACTTATAAATTTCAATGCGATATATATCTTGGAGGTAAATCAGCATCAAATATTCATTTTGGAAAACCTATCATATACGACTCTAATAATATACATTATATGTTCCCTAATGAAGCGCGATTAAGAAATATGACATATGGTATTACTATATATTATGATGCTCATGTCGAATTCACTATAACAAATGAAAAAGGTGAAAAAGAAACAGGAAATCAAAACTATTCCAAAATATTATTAGGTAAATTCCCTATTATGGTCCAATCAAATCTTTGTTCATTAAAAGGTCTTGATCGTATGTTACGTTTTAATTTGGGAGAATGTAAAAACGATTATGGTGGTTATTTCATAATTGATGGTAAAGAAAAAGTTATTGTTCCACAAGAAAAATTTGCAGATAATATGATGTATATACGTAAAAACAATGAAGATTCAACATATACTCATACTGCCGTAATACGCAATGTTTCTGAAGATGCTTCCAAACCGGTAAGAACATTAAAAATTCATATAGTTCGTCCAGACCAAAAATATTCAAATCATCATTTTGTTGTCGAAGTTCCTAATGTACGTAAACCTATACCATTATTTATATTATTTCGTGCTCTCGGTATTATAAGTGATAAAAAGATATTAGAATTTATTGTTCAAGATACAGAAAAAAATGAATCATTACTTGATTATTTTATTCCATCCATTCATGATACACACGAAATACTTAATCAACACAGTGCTTTACATTATATAAAAACGTTTACAAAAGGAAAAACATTACATCATTCTTTGGAAATTTTAAGTAATTATTTATTTCCACAATTTGGTGAACAAAACTATATTCAAAAAGCATATTTTCTTGGACATATGACATTCTCATTATTAAAAGTATTTTTAAATATGGAATTACCTACAGATAGAGATAGTTTTTCATTTAAAAGAATAGAAGTTACTGGAAACCTTATTTATGACCTTTTTAATGAATATTTCACATTATATCAAAAACAAATATTTTTAAATATTGATAAAGATATAAACTATCATTATAAAACTCAAATCGAATTAGGTAAACTTACTATTGAAAACACAAAAGAAATTTTTGATTCATCTTTTATAAATAAATATACAAAAGACAGAACAGTAGAGTCAGGATTCAAAAAAGCATTTAAAGGAAACTGGGGAGCATCTTCACATACGAAAAGACCTGGTGTTTTACAAGATGTTAACAGACTTTCAAGAAATTCATTTATATCAAACTTACGTAAATTAAATTTACCTCTTGACTCAAGCGCAAAAGTTGTTGAACCACGTTTATGTCATAGCTCTCAATATGGTATCATTGATCCAATTGATACACCAGATGGAGGAAATTGTGGTCTTCATAAACATCTTACTATATGTTCATACATAACAAATGGATATAGTTCTTTTAAAATGCTTGAATGGATGCAAAAAAATATAGAATTTCAGCAACTTGAAGAAGTTGAACCTAAAGATATTTATGGTAGAGTTAAACTATTCTTAAATGGAAGATGGATCGGTATATGTCATAATATTTATGAAATTGTAATGCTAATGAGAAATTGTAGACGTATCGGGTTAATACCATTATATACAAGTATATCATATAAAGTATCTCAAAAATCTATATATGTTTTTACTGATTATGGAAGATTATGTAGACCGTTATATTATATTACTGAAAATCAAAAAATAAATTTACCAAAAACTATATCAAATCTAAACTGGCAAGAAATTATATCAGGAAAAAAAAATACAGATATAAATACATTTAACTTTAAAGAAAACTTATTCTATAAATTAGAAGATTTATATGGAAAAAATAATAATATGGATGAAATATTTAATAATAATCGTGCTATTCTTGATCTTGTAGATACAAATGAAACTGAATCACTTATGATAGCACATAATAATACTCAAATTGTTGAAAAACAAAAACTATACACTCATCTTGAACTTCATAATTCACTTATGTTCGGTTATATGGGAAATATGGTTATCTTTCCTGAACATAATCAATTACCTCGTAATTTATTCTCTTGTGGTCAAAGTAAACAAGCAGCTTCTTTATTCCATACAAATTATCAACATAGATTTGATAAATCAAGTATCGTTCTACATTACGGTCAAGAACCTCTTGTAAAATCAAGATACTTATCATTATTCAAAAATGATGAACACCCATACGGTGTAAACGTTATTGTTGCCATTGCTTGTTATACTGGATATAATGTAGAAGATGCTATACTAATTAATAGAGGAGCTGTAGACAGAGGTCTATTTAGAACTACATACTATAATACTTATGAAACAAGAGAAGAAATACAAGGTGTAGGTGGTGGAGAATCTAATATAAAAATTATAAACCCATATAAAGAAAATGTTACTAACATAAACAGTAATTATAATTATGAACATTTAAATGATGATGGTATGATAGACGAAGAAACACCTGTTAGTGAAAAAACTGTTATAATTGGTAAAGCTATTTATGATGAATATAGTGAAACTTATACTGATTCATCTATTACTACAAAAAAAGCACAAAATGGAATTGTTGATAAAACTTTCTTAAGTAGTGATGAAGATGGAAAACGTATAGCAAAAGTAAGAGTGAGAGAAGAAAGAATACCTGCTATCGGTGACAAAATGTGTAGTCGAGCTGGACAAAAAGGAACTATCGGTCTAATTATTGATGAAGATGATATGCCTTTTACAAGCAACGGTGTAAGACCTGACCTTATAATTAATCCACACGCTATACCTTCACGAATGACTATCGGCCAATTAATCGAATGTGTTATGGGAAAAGCTTGTCTTAACTCAGGTATGTTTGGTGATACAACCGCATATTGTAATGATAAAAACGGATATAAAATTTTTGGTGACATGCTCGCAAAAAATGGTTACAATTCACACGGAAATGAAATTTTATACAATGGAATGTCAGGAGAACAAATTGAAACTGAAATATTTATAGGACCAACATACTACTTAAGATTAAAACATATGGTTAAAGACAAAATCAATTATCGTGCTAAAGGGCCTAAAATGTCACTCACTAAACAACCTGTTAAAGGAAGAGCCAATGATGGAGGATTGAGAATTGGTGAAATGGAACGTGATGGTGTTTTAGGACACGGAGCATCCAAATTTTTAAATGAATCTATGCTTGAAAGAGGTGACCTATATTATCTTGCTATATGTAATCAAACAGGAACTATTGCTTGTTACAATGAAGAACAAAATATATTCTTTAGTCCTTTTGCGGATGGACCTGTCAAATTTGATGGAACTGTTGACGATGAATTAAAAATAAAATCAATAACACAACACGGTAGATCTTTTAGTATTGTAAAAGTTCCTTATTCATTCAAATTATTAATACAAGAATTACAAACTATGAATATTCAAATGAGAATAATAACTGATGATAATATCGAACAAATTATGAATATGTCATATACCAAGGATTATCAAAAATTAAACAAACAATCAACTGGTGTCGAAGTTAATGATTTAAATAGTATTGCTAATGTTATATCAAGAAAATTAAGAGGTGAAGAATCACAAGAAGAAAATATTCGAAATCAATTAATAAGAGGTGCTATCGAATTACCAAATGAAACACAAGAAGAATTATTAAACACTTACACACCAGCATATAATAAAGATGTATCACCACCTTATGCTCCTGGTCTATTAAGAGCATACACACAAGAAGAACAAAATGATATTGATAATGGTATAAGAACTGCTGATGACATTGTATTGCAACAACAAAATATACAAAATAAAGAAATCACCAAATTAAGAAAAAAAGAAATCGAAGAAGAATATTATAATAGTTACAAGGTAAGATACCCTAACGCTATTGATGATATTATGAAACCATTTTTTAAATATTATAAAAAACGTTATCCTAATGCTACTAATGAAATTATAAATATGGCATACGATAAATTCTTAGATGATGGTGAATTCATTGACGCAAATAATATATTAATACCCGAAGATTTTGAAAAAGAAGATAGTGATAATATTAAGAAAAAAACAATTATCAAAAATAGTGGCTCAAATTATTTACCAGATAATAAAAGTGGTTTCGATGAATTAGCAAATGATGAATACCAGTATGAAAACACTAATGTTAAGGATAATAATGATGACAATGATGATAATGATATTATTGATAATGAAAATGAAAATGAAACAAATAATGACACTGATAATAATAAGGGTATAAATATTAATGATATAAATGACGGTAAATTCATTCTAAAAAAATTGGGATAAATTTATAACCAACTAATAATTTTATATAATAAAATTGAAAATATATAAAAGTAATCATATTTATATATTTTATATATAGTAATAATGTCCTCAAACATTACAAATTCAACTGTTAGTGTATCAGAATTTTCAAAAATTTATAAAGCGCGGGAAACTTTAATTGATTTATTAAATGAACAACAATATGACGTATCCGAATATCAAAATATTAGTAAAGGTGAATTACATTCTATGATTAATAATAAACAATTAGATATGTTAATTGAAAAAAAAGATAAATCAAGTAAAATGTACGTAAAATCTTACTTTATTTTAGGAAAACCTATCAAAAAAGATGTTATAACCGCAATGGTTGATGATCTATTTAATATAGAACAAATGTTAAATAAAAATGACACTTTAATGATTCTTGTAAATGAATCACCACACGAACCTATATTAGCCTACTTAAAATTTCTATGGAGCACAGAAAATATATATACGGTTGTTATGCCTTTAGCTAATTTACAATTTAATATATTAAATCACTCACTTGTTCCAAAACACGAAATATTAAACGAACAAGAAAAAAATAACTTTATGAATTTATACAATGTAAAAAATAACAATCAATTACCAGAAATATCAAGATTTGACCCAGTAGCACAAGTTATTGGATTAAGACCAAATGAAGTATGTAAAATAACAAGACCAAGTAAAACATCTATTACATCATTATATTATCGTGTTTGTTTAAATGAATAATTATTATAACATAACATTTATAACATAACATTTACAACATACAATTTATATTAACAAAAATAAATTATAATATATTGTTTTTTTATACAATATAATGACAACAAAACAAACAAATTATAATGATTATTTAGAATCCAGAAATAAACGTGCTACTTACCAAAAAATTAATAAAGATAAAAAAGAAGTTTACTCACATATTTATTTTTATAATTGGGGATTAGCTATAGGGACTTTTTTACTCGCATACAAAACATATACTATATTTACAAAACCTATTAATAAAAATTAATTATAATATATTTTAATGAAACTATTATTTATATACAAATAATATATTATGAGTGATTTTGAAAACACGGCCAATGAAAATAACGATTTAATTGTAAATTTATCAAAACAAAAAGAATTATTAGAAAATGAAAATAAAAAATATGTTGAATCGTTACATAAATACGAATCAATAAGTTATAATTATGCTATATTAAACATTATTGGTGTTATAACTTTAATATCTGCTTATAAATATATTTCAAATATCAAATAATAACAATATATTTAAAAAAGGTTTTCTACTTTAAATATATGAGTAATAAATTTATTGATGATTTAGAAAAAAGACATGATAAAATGGTTAAATTAATAGAAAGTGAAAGTGATAATTCACAAGAAAAAAAAATATTATCAGAAAAATCATTCATTGATGATCAAGCAAATATTAATACAAATGATGTTATGAAATACAATGGAAATATTAATATTTATGTAGGAAAAAATAATTCATTCAATGGTAATGGAAAATATATTGGATGTTATAAAAATACAAATACACCAAACACAAAAACTGACTATAATGTTCCTATCAAACATAATATAAGTCAAGAAGAAGCTTATAATACTTGTCATAATGCTGCTTTACTAACTAATAATCCATATTTTTCAATCAGTGGTAAAAATATAAAGGACTCTCAAGAAATTAACTATTCTTGTCGTGTGGGAAATGAACAACTACTTAATCGTTATATTGATACTGGAAAAGCTTTTCGTTCAAAAGAATTAAATTCATTTAAAAAAGATGAAATTAAAAATAAAATTGGTTCAAATATAGATGGAAAATTAAAAGTAGAAGACGGTAATTTAAAATTATATACTAATTCTGGTTCATTATTAACATACGCAAATAATGAAAATGGGTATACTGTTGAAAATAATGTTTTTTACGCATTTGAATCTCGATATTTTGATAGTTCTGTAAAAGATATACTTGAAGAAGATGTTATCGCATTATCTTCTAATTTTTTTGAAATTATACATTCATTAAATACGGATTGGAGAAATTCATTTAAAAAACAAGACCTACTTGATAATTCAAAAACACATATGGAATTAGAAACTATATGTAATGATTTTAGAAATTGTGTTGGTTATCAATATATTAAAACTGATAATGATGAACAATATATTATATTATATAATAAAATTTATCACGATTTTAAACATGATAATGAAATATTAAAAAGATCTCATCAAAATTTAATTGGTCTTCGATTTCATAAAGGAATTATAAAAGAATGTGCTTTTTATCATAAACCTAAAAATTTTATCAAAAGTGAACTTTCCATTGAAAATAATGGTGAAGTCATACTAAATATAAATGGTTCACCTAATGTATTAATGAAACCAAGCAACGAAGATAAAAAAATATCTATCGGTAACCCGAATTATATAAATGGAAGAAAAAATCAAAGAAATACATTAAAAGATGGTGAAACGTTACAAATTGGAGAATATATATCATCTGATAATGGTAAATTTAGAGCTATATTGAATGAAAATGGATATTTTGTTCTTGAAGGAAATGTTACTGGTTGCCCACAAGATAGAGTAGGAAATTATATTTCTACAAGTGATAACAATAATGAACAATCTGACGCAGTATATTATATTGATAATTATAATTATTCAACTCTTGGAAATGAAAGTGGTTCAGGAAGTAATGATATCAAATATTTCAATTATATTACAAAAGGTGAATGTATGAACAATTGTAATTTAACAGATAACTGTAATTCATTTACTTATTATAAAAATCAAGCAAAAACCTGTATATTACATAAAAGTGAACAACCTAAATTAAATAAACACAACGGAGCAACTTTTCATAAAAAAAATAATAATAATAAAAATAGTGATATTGAAATTATAGGTAAAAGCGGTTATATTGATAATAAAGGCTTTCTATTTGAACATACTGATGAAGGAAAAAGCTATTATAATATTGAAAATAAAGATAAAATAACTGATTGGACACAGGGTTACACTTCTATAAAAAATACTATACCAAATTATTATGATAATAATGATGAAACAGATAAAAATTTAAATGGTGTAAAACAGTATAATAATTACAACATTGATGAATGTGCTGACGTATGTAACAAAGATAACAATTGTGGTGCTTTCACTTATTATAAAGATGAGGATGGTTTAAAATGTGAAACAATAAATGAAAATAAAAATTATGAACATATACCACATAAAGGTGGATTTATTTATAAAAGAAGACCAGACATTGTAAAAAATAATGAATACTTAAGTTCAAGTGTTAATAGAGACCTTGTAAATGTAGATCCTAATGTATGGAAAAAAATTTCTAATAAAGGAACAATTGTAAAAGAATATATTAAGGGACCTCTTGAACAAGAAATTGACGATAAAAATAATTTTATAGTAAGTGATATAGTTAAACGTGATATAGCTAAAGAAAAAAGGCAAACAAGACGTAATCAAATTAATGCTAAAAATACTGATGATATCATTTACGATGAGATAATTAATAAAAGAAAAAAGGTAGGAGAAGATAATAATATGCTTGGTCCTGTAGAAAAATTTACAAATAGAAAAATAACTGAAGGTTATACTGGTATAGACCAAAATTATTTAAATCAAATAAACAAATATTATGATGAAAATGAAATGCAATCATTAAAAGATATGGTAAAAGTATATTTAGAACAAAAAAATAATAACGATACTATGAATGCCCTTGATGAAACAACTATGTATGATGTAGAAAAAGAAAATTACTATACAGCACGATTAATAATATTATTAACTATCAGTGTTGTAGCTTCTTTTGATATATTAAGTTATGTAACTAAAAAATAAAATTCTTGGTATAATTTATATAATGTTTAATTCTGACACATTTCAATTATTAATTTTAACTACAGCAGCAGGATATGCTACATATACATTAACAAATATACCAAGAACACATATAATTGAAGGTAATGCAGGTATAGACCAAAACAACAGTGAAACCAACAGTGAAACCAGCAATATAACCAGTAAAATATCAGGTATTGAAAATGAGATAAATGTTATAATAGATACTATAGATAGTTATTATACACAGGATGCAGACACTGGTGATCAAAGTGAGATTAACAAGTTTATTGCAGCAGATAATGGTTATGGTGATCTTAAGGAAGAATTAGATGATTTAAATACACAAGTAACAAAAATTCCTGTATTGCTTGGCAATATTAATGATAATATCTCAGGAGATATAGAAAACATAAACAAAAAACTTGTACAATTAACAGAAATAGAAACAGTAAATCATGATATATTAAATAATAATACAGATAGTATTAAACAACAAATAACTAATCGTAAACGTCTTATTCGAAATAATCAATATTTTGCTCAACGTTATCAAGCAATGAATGATATAATACGTTATATAATAATTATTATTGTAATAATGACATTTTTATTATATTTAAATGCAAGAGGTTTTTTTAGCGAAGGACTATCTGGTATAATTATTCCAACTGTATCATCACTATTCATATTCTTTATATTCTATCAATATATGAATATAGTAAGAAGAAATCCATTAAATTTTGATGAAATACAATGGGATACATCAAGTGAACCTAAAAAAAATGAAAATTTTAATAATATTGTATAACTATTTACATATTTTGTTTAATTTATAATAATGAAAAAATATATTATTATTATATGAGTGATGATTTTAACAATTATTTTTCCAATAAAAAAAAATATGAAGATAATAAAGCAAAAACAGAATTAAGAAAGGCAATGTATCGTAATGAAAATGTATATAATTTACAAAAGACAACAACAACACTTTTTTATTTATATTATGTTGTTGTTACGATATTTACTATAGTATTTGTTTATAAAGGTGTATATAATAATATGTCTATGCTATCAGTTATATTTAATGGTATAATGCTTTTATTATTTCCATTTATTACATATTATTATGTAGTAGATATATTTTTATATATAATACATTTTTTAGTTGATTTTGTTAAAAAGATGACTATTTCAAATATAGTATCGTTATTATTAGTAGTGTTAATAGCAGTAACATTTTTAACATATATAATAGCTATACCAGGTATCCAAATAATAGCACCTATGGTAGCAGTTGGTGCTGGTATATTAGTATTCTTAGGTATAATAGCAAAAGGGGCTTTTGTATAAAATAGTAAATAATGCAAATAAATATAAATTACAATATATGTTTTAATACTATATTATAGTAATGAAACATATGTCATTATTTAATAAAATTTCTGGATATATAAAAAACAATGAAAATACCAAACTAAAAAATATAATAGATGATAGATACATTATAAAAAAAGAATTATTAGATATTGTAAATATAAGTAAAAATACACTTTTACATTTGTCGTGTATTAATCAAAATATATATAGTTGTAAATTATTATATACAAGGGTGCAGAGTGAAAAGGTTAATAAGGATGGTAAAATACCTTTTTATTATGTAATTGAAAAAAATAATATAGAATTATGTAAATTTTTTATAGAAAATAGAACGTGTATTAATGACGATTGTTATTTTACAGCAATTAAAAGTGGTTCAATTGAAATAATAAAGTTGATTTTTAATTATAAAAATAAAAAAAGATTGTTAAATTTGAAAAGGCAGAATATTCTTATAGTTGCTTTAAAAAATAAACGAAACTATAATATTATAGATTATCTTAGTGATAAATGTGATATAAATGAAAAAGATATATATGGTAGAACATCAATGCATTATGCCGCAGTAGCATTACGTGCTGGTCATAATAAAATTATATCTCAACTTGCGAGAAAAGGAGGTGATATTGTTTATCGTGATGAAAATAATTTATCGCCTATAGATTATTTAAAAAATATCGAATTACGCATTCAAGTGTATAATTTGGCAAAAAAACATGCGATATATTATCGCAGAAGGTTTTTTTTACTTTTTCTTGCTCGTTATAAGTTTTTAAGCTCGACTCATAATTCAGTTAAGTTGTATAATACAATATTTTCAACCCCTGAAATATATCGAAGTATAATGTCTTTTTTATAATTTAATTATTTAATAATGAAAGTGATGCCATTACATTTAATCCTAATGAAATATCTTCATCAGATTCATCATTAATAATATCTTCGGGAAATATTCCGTGTGATTTACCTGGCCACCCAGGTCCCCAACAATCATAAACAACACAAGGTGTTATATTACTAAAATAATTAACATTATAATTATAATGTTCAATATCATTATCATAATCAATATCATAATCAATATCAATAATATCATTATCATCACCATCGTTATCGTTGTGATAGTAATCAATGGAAGAACCAATAGCAAATAATGAACCAATTGAGTCAATGTCTTCTAATACACCTAAAAATCTTTGTTTATGTGTTTTTTGATAATCAGCATATTGAATAATGATATCAACTATTTCAGTTGGTAAATATAAATGATTAGGGACGTTATATTCAGTCATTTTTTTATATAATACTAAAAATGTTATATTTATAAATCAATTTTATTTTTATTTATTTTTCTCATTATAGATTACATGTTGAATAATTTAAAATATATGTGTAAAAATGTTTCTGATATTCAAAAACTTCTATTATTTATATTTGTAGTATTTCAAATATTTTTATGGAGTTCTTATTATTATGTTTTAAAAAATAAATCTATTTCAAAATTTTGGGGTAATATACCAAAAAACTTATGGTTTGAATTTCTTGCGTTTGCTGGTGTTGCGTTGGTTTTGAATATGATGTTAATAATATATTTTATTTTAAATAAAAATGTGAATGATAAAACAATTATACATATTATTTACGCAACAATGCTATATTATGGTATTCAAATCTTTTTTTTACCTATAGTTGAATTGTTTCCAAAAATATATACACGCGTATTACTGTTTGTTGCTATTTTGCCTGTATTATTAATAAGTTATTATGCTTATAAAGAAAGTTTAGATAAGGATTTTTTTGAAAGAATATTTTTATTGACAACCGGATTTATACCGTTATATCATGTTATTATAAATGATGCGATACGTTATGGATTATATTTTTAATTGATTGTTACGATAAATATATTATAATATGATGACCTAATGAGCTTAATAAATGTAATAATGAATGATAATTTTCACCTTCAATTGTATTAGTAGAAAAACAATATTTTTTATAGATGTATCCAACAATATATAAGTAAACAACAAACAAAAATAATATTATTGTAACAATAACTAAAAATATTTTTTTTATATTATTAAAATTATTTTTTTTAAATAAACGAATACAACCTTGGTAAACAATATTATAGCATAACATACGATCAATAAATCCTAAATAATAATTTTGTGTGCTATGAAATATAACAGATGAAATGAGTAATACATAAAAAGATATATAGTAAATATAATCTTTTTTTTCTTTTTTTGAGAGATGTAATACATTAGATGTAAAAAAAAATGAACTTATTGTATTTAGTATATTTTTCATATAAATAATATAATTGAATTCAAAAAATATTATTTATTAACCTAAAAATGTATTAAATCTAATTATTAAATCTATTATTAAATATCATCATCGTCATCATCATCGTCATCACCATCATTTTCATATATTATTTTTACATTTCTCCATCCCATTTTTCTATTATGTGTTCCAAAGCGTTTATCCATTAAATCATATAATTTTGATGATTTTGGCGGTTTACCACCAATATTTTGTTTATACCATTCTTGAAATTCATTGTGTAATTCTTGTTTTCTAATATTGTTACCACAACCTTCTTCAACAAGTATTTTTTCATTTATAAAACTTGAAAAGAAATCCTGACCATTACGATATTTATCAGTTTCATTTAGAACAGATGGTACATCTTTTACAACACCACCTGTTTCAAATGTTTTTTCGATCATCATTGATATGAAAGTATCTTTAAAATTTTTACTTGCTAACTTATTATCAAGTTGATAATCTATTTCAAACTGATGAGGGTTTTCTTCCCAAGAATATCTTATACCCAATGAACTTTTTACAACAAATCTTGAAACAAATGGAACAATACGAAATCTACGCCAGGTACCATCGTCTTGCGAGTTAATTTTATATAAATGATTTGTTGCTACCGCAAGTTTAAATTGTGGTTTGAATCTAAATGATTCACGATATAATTGTCTTGCTTGAATTTCGTCACCACCGGTTAGTTCTTTCATTATACCTTCATTGATTTGTTCATCTTCTTGAGGTTCATTGATACAAGCAAAACGAACTCCTTTTAATTTAGCGATAGATGATTGTGTTCCTTCAACACTTGATCTTTTTCCAGTAATATATGAACCGGGAACAACCGAATAATAATCGCCTAATAATGCGGAAAGAATTTCAATAAATTTTGATTTTCCGTTTTGGCCTTTACCGTGAAAATTATTAAACGTTTGATTTAAATCTTTTCCAATTGGTATTGAGCCCAAATATTCCCACATATATGTATACAACTCTTTTTCTGGAAATAATTGATACATATAATTATTTATTTGCTCGACAATAAGAGGGTCCCATTTATCTTTTGGTATATAATTTAAATTTGTTGTCATTGAAATATAATCATCGCGATTTCCTTTACGAAATGTATTATTTGAAAAATCGATAATACCATTTTTACATCCAATTAGATTTGGATTTGAATCTAATAGTTTAAAGAAATCTTTATCGTAAAATAAATGTTTCGATTCTTTAATTATTTTTTCTTTTGAAGTTGTATTTTTCAATCTGTCACATATTTTTCTTAATGTTCCGATCCTTTTTTTGGTTTCATTCCATTCAGGATCATCTTCATCTTCAATTGTTTGAAGACGATTTACATAAGGCATTAATTTTGTATTATATAATTGATATTGTTTTGTAGATATATTTAAATATAATGAAGTAGCATTATTCATTTCAACCCAACGATTATTTATGAATTGATACCATGTATTATTTTTTATATCAGAACATTTAAATTTATCACCATACATTTTAAATAATACCATAGCAAAATTATAATCTTCGGGTTCATCAATACTTTTTTGAACATAATAATCAATTGAACTTTTATATATTTCATCAAACTTGTTTATAGTATTAGGGTCATCTCTACAAACATTATACCAATGTTCACGAGCCCAGTAAACAATTGAACCTTTTGTTTTACAATCGTCTCCTTCATTAAAATTTTGCCATTGTTCAAATCGTTCAGACATATCATCAAATGAGAATTCTGTCCATTGACAACTAAATCTCATCCAAACAATAAACATTCGAAAATCAACATTTTTTAAAGCCCAACCAACCTGTATCCACTTATCATAATCTTTATAGTATTCTTCTGGTAATATCATTACATACATATAAATATCACGGAAACTATGCTCTTCACAACACACATCAGTTGTTGCTACAAGAAATTCTTCTATCATAATATCTAATTGTTCTTTACAAGTTACATCAGAATAATCACCACAGGTTGATAATACTAATTTATCTTTACTTGACTTTAAACGACGTATGCGTCGTGGTGCTGTGTTTTTATTATTATTTTCTAGTTTATCTTTAAATTCACTATTTATAGGAAAGAAAGGGTTACCACAATACTGTGCAGATAATTTTCGGAATATATCTTTTTTATCATCATTCGTTTTAGGTAATTCAACTTCAGTATATAATATTTCACCATCTTGTTCTTCAAAAGAAACATTCCAAATATTGATAAGTGAATATTTTTGATTATTTGGTTTATTAGAGCCATACATTTGCCAATTTGTTGTTCCTCGGCAAATAGTCTCATCTAATATTGTTTCCCAAGAATTAGTGATAGGTAAATTATTTAACTCATCATAAGAGTTTGTTTTAATTTCATCTAATACCATTTTTCTTAATTCTATTTGATATTTATGTTCAAGTTGAAGTCCTATAATAAGATGTAATCCATCTTTTGTTCTATTATTTTCGGTATCTATATTTACATTAGGTTTTTGAAATAAATAAATAGGTATCATAATATCAGATTGTAAATCAAGTATTTTTTTTATTTGTTCCATATAAATTTCTATAACAGTTAAAGGTAATTCTTCATCATGTTGTCTTCTATCTATTTCTATATCATAACGTAAATCAAGATCAATTAAAATAGGTGACCTTCCATCTTTTAACTGAACTTCTGTCATTGTTTCTTCGTTTTTATTTATGATAACGTGGTTGTAATATAATTCATAAAATTGTTCAATTACATCATCCGGTATATTAAATTTACCACCTGTAATTCTAGTGTGAGTATGGAAAACATTCTTTTCAGTTACCCTATATTTATTTATAAAATCATAATATTTTTTACTATATGCCATGGATGGCTTTGTTGAAGATTTCATTGTAGATATATGTATTATCTCAATATTTTCTCAAGTCAATTTTATTTATATTTCAATTATTTTAAACAATTAATTTACAAAAAAAATCATTATCAGCATTATCGGTGTAATTATATTTATATTAATATATCATTGTTACTATAACATTTAATACTAAATATTTATAACTTTATGATTAATAATTAATATTATAACGAATATTTTTATTAAATATTAATTAAATATTAATTTAATATTAATTTAATATTAATTTAATATAATTTAAACCTTCTTCAATATGTTATAT
>MDTG01150295.1_pt1 | contig 17298 bp, 16 predicted proteins | sample 811421 | NCBI WGS metagenome assembly MDTG01 (sample SAMN05326645, study PRJNA326480) | marine metagenome | isolation source: seawater | place: Pacific Ocean: South East | collected 2011
TATTGTACCTAAAGTTACAAATGATGAGGCAAAAAAAATCTATCCTGATGGATGGGAAACAATAAAACCTTATCTTCGTAAAGTACCAGATCCAAATAAATAAATTTTGAAAAAGCTTAAGGCTGCAGAAATGCAGCCTTAAACTTAATTAGAATATCCGTATTTTTTTAGTCTCACATCTCCAGTTCTTGCATGAGCTTCCATGCCTTCGTATCTTGACAATCTTGCTGCAGCAGCACCAACTAGTTTGGTAGATTCTTTCGTCATTCTTTGAAAACTTAAAGTTTTTATAAATTTTCCTACAAACAATCCACCAGTATATTTTCCAGCACCTTTCGTTGGAAGAATATGATTTGTTCCTGAACATTTGTCACCATAAGCGACAGTAGTTTCTTCACCTAAAAATAGCGAACCATAATTTTTTAATCTTTTTAACCACCAATTTAAGTTTTCAGTTTGAACTTCTAAGTGCTCAGGTGCATATTCGTCACTAATTTTTGCCATCTCTTCATTTGTGTCGCACAAAATAACTTCACCGTAATCTCTCCAAGCAGCTTCAGCATTTGTTCTAGGAAGTTCTGGTAAGTCCTTAATAAGTTCAGGAACTCTTTTCATTACTTTTTCCGCTAATTCTTTACTTGTAGTGTATAACCAAGCAGGAGAATTATACCCATGTTCGGCTTGACCAACTAAATCATAAGCAACTATTTCTGGATCAGCGGTTTTGTCTGCAATGATTGCTATTTCAGTAGGACCAGCAAATAAATCAATTCCTACTTTTCCAAATAATATTCTTTTAGCTTCTGCAACAAATTGATTTCCAGGTCCAACCAATATATCTGCTGGTGAGTTACCAAAAAAACCAAATGCCATCGCGGCTATAGCTTGAACTCCTCCTAAGTTAAGGATTACATCTGCTCCACATAAATCAGCAGTATAAATAATTTTTGGATGAGCTCCCAAGTTTGGTTTTGGCGAACTACAAGCTATAATATTTTTTACCCCAGCTACCTTTGCTGTTGTAATGCTCATCACTGCAGAAGCTATATGCGCATATCTTCCTGCAGGAACATAGCATCCAGCTGTATTCACAGGAATTAATGTTTGTCCTGCGAATAATCCCTCAGATAATTCAACTTCAAAATTATTTCCATAATTTTTTAGTTGTGCTTCTGCAAATTTTCTAACCCTATCATAAGAAAATTTAATATCGTCTTTTGTTTTTTGATCTATACTTTTTTTAATTTCTTCTATTTTTTCTTTTGAAACAACAATTTCGCCCTCATATTTATCAAACTTTTTTGTTAATTCTTTACAACCTTCTTCTTTAGTTTTTTCTAGTTCATTTAGTAAATTTTGGACAATTTCTCTTGTTTTAATATCATCTGAAGAAGATGTTTTTGTAGCTTTTTTTAAATAGTTTAATGTCATATTTTTTTGAATTATTATATAAATAATTAATCTAATGCAACAACAGCAGCTGCTATAGATGCCAATCTGGCCTGGGCTTCATCGGATCTACTTGTTATTACTACTGGAACTTTGCCACCAACAACAACTCCTGCAGCACATGCGCCCATAAAATAAATCATTATTTTTACCAATGCATTGCCTGCCTCAACATTAGGTACCAATATTACATCTGCTTGACCAGCAACAGTATTTTTAATTCCTTTTATTGCAGCTGATTTTTTTGAAATACTATTATCAAAAGCTAACGGTCCAAATACATCTGCATTTAAATTTTCTTTTTTAGCGAGCTCAGTTAATTCTTTTGCATCTATAGAGCTTTGAACACTATCTAAAACCTCTTCTGTTGCCGATAGTATGGCTATTTTGGGTTTTTCTATTCCAATACGATTAGAAAAATTAATTACATTTTTTAAAATATGCATTTTTGTTTTTATGTTTGGCAAAACATTTAAAGCACCATCAGTTATGATTAGTGGATTATCTGTTTTACTTGTAGTCATATGCCATATATGACTCAATCTAGTTTTGCCTAATAAATTATATTCTCTTTTTAAAACTTCCTTCATCAATATATCCGTATGAATATGACCTTTAACAATAATTTTAATTTTTTTTTCACTTGCGAGTTTTGCAGCAATTGCTGCTGTATTATTTTCTATAGGCTCATCTATTATATGATATTTTGAAATATCCCATTTCATTTCTTCTGCACATTGAAAAATTTCTTTTTTATCTCCAATAAAAATAGGATCGATTAAGTTTTCATTAACTGCGTCTTGAACTGATAGCATTGGAAGAGGTTTTCCTGCGTTAACTATTCCAGCTTTGATACCTTTTTTTCTGTGAGCAATATCAAGAAGGTTGTTGGGGCAGACAATTTCTTTATTTGATAACATTTAATTTTTCTATGTCTTTTAATATATTTTTTGGTATGAGAATACTTTTTTTTAAATTACTTTTGTATCTATTGTATTTGTTTTCTCCAGGATAATATATTTTTTTAACTCCTTTTATTTTAGGTAATTTTTTTACTCTTTTAATATTTTCTTTCATTCTTTGAGTATAATTACCAACAAAAAGATTTGGCTTTATTGCCAAAAATAAATGTCCTATATTTTGAGGTCCAGAAAAATCTTCAAAGGGATCTTTTACTTTTCCTCCATGATTCCCACCAGTTAAAACACCACTTAAAATATCAACCATCCAAGCTAAACCTGAACCCCTATATTCAGCTATTGGAAGCTGAACCCCCGATAAAGCTTTTTTTGGATCTGTAGTTGGTTTACCGAATTTGTCCAAAGCAACCCCACGAGGTATTTTTTTTTTAGTTCTTGCAGCGAGTCTTATTTTGCCTCTATTAATAATTGAAACTGAGGTATCCAAAATAAATGGAATTTTAGAAGATGTAGGCGTACCAAAACAAATAGGATTTGTGCCAAATAAACTTTTTTTGGCACCATATGGAGCAATAGCTGGAGGAGCATTAGTAAAACAAAAAACAATTAAATTATTTCTAACAGCTTTTTCAGCGTAATATCCTGACAAACCATAATGGCCACTATTTTTAACGCCAACCAAACTAATTCCAGTTTTTTTTGCATTTTTAATTGCAGTTTTTATAGCCAAGTCAGCAGCAACAAAACCAATACTATTATTAGCATTAATACAAGAAATTGATTGAGAAAATTTTTTTATTTTTATATTAGGCCTTGGATTTATTAATTTTTTTTTTATTCTATCACAGTACATTTTAAGCCTAGATAAGCCGTGGGTAGGAGCTCCAACTAATTCGGCGTTTATTAAAGCATCAGCACAAACTGAAGAATCTTTTTTTGTAAGTCCATGACTTACAAAAATCTTATTAATGATATTTTTTAATTTTTTTATTTTCAAAAGTATAAATTATTACCATTAATTCATATATTTATAAAACAACAATATTATTGTTACAATCAACTACATCGCTATATTAATACAAAATGAAAAGAAAAATCAAAGTAGCCCTAGTAGGATCAAATTTTGCTTTAAAAGGATATTTTCCAGTAATAAATAAATTTAATGAATTAGAACTTAAAATTCTTTGTAGTAGAAAGATTTTAAAATTAAAAAATACACTTAAATTACCTAAATATACAATTTTAGAAAATAACTGGAAAAAAATATTTAAAAAAAAAATTGATTTGGTTGTTTGCTCTGTTCCACCCGTCATTCAAGAAAAGATACTTATTTATAATCTAAAACATAAAAAAAAAATAATTTTTGAAAAACCAATAAGTACCAAATATTCTAAATCAAAAATAATAATAAAAAAAATATTAAAAAAAAAAATTAAAAGTCAAATAAATATGACTTTTTTAAATCATGATTTATTTATAAAAGTAAAAAACTTAATTAATAAAAGAAAATTAGGAAAAGTAATTAATTATAAAGTTAATTGGACTTTTGTTAGTCAAGATTTTAATAAAAGATTAAGAACATGGAAAACTGATGAAACAAAAGGTGGTGGAATAAAGAATATTTTTCTAACACATATTTTGTCTTATTGTGAATATTTTTTTGGAAAAAATAAATTAAAAAATTTTAAGGTTTCAAAGGTAAATTTTAAAAAACTCCGTTTCAAAAATAAAATTTACTGCGAGATAGAAAATTCAAATTTAATTAAAGGTAAAATTAATATTTTCACTAAATACAAAGGTAAACAGAATCATAATATTAAAATTTTTTTTGAAAATGGATATTTAGAATTGTCAACTAAATCTAAAGATTGGACAAAAAATTTTAAATTGAAGATATATAATAAACTTAAAAATAAAGTTTCTTACACAAGACTATCAAATAAACTAAAATTTTTAGATGGTAGATCTCTTCAGATATATTTATTATTTGCAAAATTTTTAAAAAAGTCTAATTACTCTCATATTAACTATTGTTTAAACGCCGAAAAAATTATTAACAAAATAAATTAAAATGAAAGAACATAATTTTTTATCTGGAAAAATTCCAAACTGTCAGATTTGCAATTCAAGCAATTTAATTGATGTTATGAAAATCGGAGATCAAGCCTTGGCAAATTCTTTAACTCGAAAAAAAGAAGATTCAAATAAAGTAGAAAAATTTCCAATCAATATTGTAAGGTGTAAAGATTGTACTCTTTTACAATTGGATTACATAGTAGATCAAAATAAAGTTTATCATTTAGATTATCCTTATCTTCCAGGAATAACACAAACAGTTAATAATGAACAAAAGGAATTGTCTGATTATCTTGTTAAAGAACTTAACCTTGGGAGTGGAGATCTAGCAGTTGATATAGGAAGTAATGATGGAAGTTTGTTGCATAATTTAAAAAAAAGCAAATTAAAAGTAGTGGGCGTCGAACCAACTAACATTGCACAAATTGCTAATAAAAATGGAATAAAAACAATTCAATCTTTTTTTAATCAAGATACAGCTGAAAAAATTGCAAATGAACATGGAAAAGCAAAATTAATTACATCGACTAATGTTTTTGCACATATGTCTACACTTGGGGATGTTATGGATGGTATTAAAATATTATTAGACGAAGAAGGATATTATTGTTTTGAAAACCATTACATAATGGAAATACTTTCAAAAGTTCAGTATGATACATTTTATCATGAGCATTTAAGGACATATTCCTTAATTTCTTTAGACAAATTATTTGAACTATATAATTTATACTTAATTGATGCTCAAATAGTTTCCAGATATGGTGGAAGTATTAGGTGCGTTGTATCAAAAAAAAATAAATCTAAATCAAAAAGATTAATAGAATTGATGCAAAAAGAAAAAAATTATTTGATTGATAATAGTGAAAAAACATATGAACAATTTAGTTTAAATGTTGCAAATTCTAAAAAAAACTTAATTAACAAAATTTCAGAATTAAAAAACGAAAATAAAAAAATAATCGCTAAATCTTGTCCAGCTAGAGCAGTTGTACTGCTAAACTATTGTAAACTTAATGATACTCATGTTGAATATATTTCCGAACAACCAACTTCACTTAAATTGGATTATTATGTACCTGGAACTAATTTAAAAATAATAAGCGATGACAATCTAATAAATGATAAGCCTGATTATGTACTTTTATTAGCATGGCATTTGAGCGACCCAATTATTAACAAATGGAAAAAAAGAGGTTTAAACTCAAAGTTTATTGTTCCATTGCCAAATGTACAAATTATATGAACGAAAAATATTATTTACAATCGGATATAGAAGAAATAACCAAAAACCTAGAAAAACAATTAAAATATTTTTCAGGAAAAAAGTTTTTAATATCAGGGGCGAATGGTTTTTTAGGAAAGTATTTTATAAAAACATTAATTAATTTAAATAAAAAACTTAAAAAAAAAGCTAGTGTCATTGCAATTGATATTAAGTTCGACAATTGCGAGATTTATTCAGATAAAAATGTAAAGAAAATTAAAAAAGATATTAATAAAGTCAGCAATCTTAATTTTAAATGTGATTATGTATTACACGCGGCAGGCATTCCAAGTCCAAAACATTATTTTAAAAAACCTATTGAAGCAATATTTACAAGCATTACAGGAACAAAAAAATTATTAGAATATTCAAAAAAAAATAAATCAAAATTTATTTTCTTTAGTAGTAGCGAAATATATGGAAATCCTGACAAAAAAAACATACCAACTAAAGAAACTTATAATGGAAATGTTTCATCTATTGAGGATAGGTCATGTTACGATGAGGGTAAAAGAGTAGGTGAAACCTTGTGTTATTTTTATAAAATAAAAGAAAATGTAAATTGCGCAATATTTAGACCATTTAATGTTTTTGGTCCAGGTATGCCGAAAAATGACTATAGAGTTTTTCCTCGATTTTTCAGTTCAATTAAAAGAAACCAACCTATAACAATTTTTAAATCTGGAAAACAAACTAGAACTTTTTGTTATGTTACAGACGCTATTACGGCTATGTTTTTAGTTATAATTAAAGGAAATAGTTTTGTTTATAATATTGGCAACGACAGACCAGAAATTAATATGTCAAAATTATATGAAATTATAAAAAGAAATATAAAAAAAAAAATTAAATATAAAAACATTGACTACCCTAAAAGTTATCCAAGAGTCGAACCCCAAAGAAGATGCCCAAATATTAATAAAATCAAAAAAGAACTTAATTTTAAAAATAGAGTTAAAATTGGAGAGTCTATAAAAAGATTTTATAATTGGTCGACAAAATATTACTAATTAAAAATTTTTCTAAAATTATTTAAAGATAAAGATATTTTTCTTAAATTAGTTGTCTTAGCTATAATTTCTAGAGAAATATCTTTATTTTTTTTATCATTATTTATTAATTTAGAAAAATACATGTTTGATTTACTTGGTTTGATTAAATAATTAAAATTTTTTTCTGAAATTTGAATATTTTTTATATATTTTTTATTTTTAAGAAAAATATTTTTATCAAACTTTCTAAAATGGAATAGACTCGAGTCAAAGTTGACTTTACACCATGGCGATTTAATCTTTTTTATTAAATAGATTAATTTTTTTATATCATATAAATAATTTTCGCCATAATTTTTTGGAATTGTTTCAAAGCATAAGTAAATTTTTTTTTTTTTAAGCAGAGGTTTAAAATTTTTAAAGAAATTAATAAAAATTAAATCTGCTTTTTCTTCAGAAACATTATTTACTTTCCTAAAATAAGAAGAACCAATAATAATTTTTTTACAATCGAACATTCTTGATATCTTTAGTATTTTTTTCATATGTCTTGAAATTTTTTTTTTCTGTAATTTGTCACTTTGAAATAAATTGAAATCAGTTTTGTAAAAAATTCCTTGTAATGCATTAACTTTTAAATTTAAATATTTTATTTTTTTTTGAAACTTCTGTAATTTTTTTTCTATGTTATTCCATCTATTGTTTAATTGAATTGGAGCAATATCTATTCCTGTAATATTATTTTTTTTTATCAGTTTAATTATTTTGTTAAAATCTGAATGTTGCCAACCTAAATTAGAAACAAAGAGATTTTTTTGACTCATTTTTATTTAATTATCTTTATAAATTGTTTTATTAATACAAAAGGTAAAATTTTCAAAATATACGAAATAAATGACCACCAAAATGGAAAATAAATTTTTTTATATTTTTTTTCTAAATTTTTAAATACAATATTCGCAAGTTTTTCAGTCGAACCTTTAGGAAGAATTAACTTTCTTCCAAAAGTCATGTTGCTTTCTAAATATCCTAGTACATAAAATTGTATTTTAATTTCATTTTTATTACTTGTTATAGCTAGACTTTCGAACATTGATTCCAAAGCTCTTTTTGAAGCTGCATAGGTAGTATTTACTTCTCTACCCAAATAGGCAGAAATGCTACCAAATCCAACTATTACTCCATTATTTTTTTGTTCAAATATTTCGAATAATTCTGACACCAAATGGGATACTATTCCATAATTAGCTTGTATTAACTTGTTAGTTTCAGATATTTTATTTTTCACAGTGTCATCATCAGAAATCATCCCAATTGGAAAAAGCGCTCCGTCCAAATTTTTAAAAACGTCCAAATTAGAACTAATAAAATTATTTACTTCATCATATGATGAGCAATCAACGCTATGCACATCTACTTTTGATTTAAATTTAACTTCAATATCATTCTTCAATGCTTTTAAGTCTCTTTCGTCTCTAGAGACTAAAATTAAGTTATTTGAATTCTGAGCAAATTTATATGCTAAATCTCTGCCAAGTCCAGATGAAGCACCTACTATTAAATAGTTCATAAAGCCAAACGATCAGAAAGTTCTGATCTATAAATCCTTTTCTTATCAAATTTTAATAAATCACTTCTAAAGTTATTAATATACTCATAGCATTTATTTATAGTTGATTCTGATATTCTAGAATCTTTTATTATCGATGGTAATGCCCGATGTTTTATGCATAGATCATCTAAAATTTCCATAAATTGAATGTTTTTTTTATTATTTACAAAATCAAATGTAAGGCAAATTTTGTTATCTTCAAATCTTAGGTAGCTTTGTTCACCACTCATATTTTTTACAGAAAATAATGTTATAGAAGGGTTATATTTTTTAAATAAAAATTCAAATTCCTCAATAAACAATTCTATATTTGAGTTAGAGACTAAAATTTGACTTTCAATAAAACCTTTAGCTCCAAACATATGAAAATATTTTTCTTTACCCACAAAAGGAAAAATAACATTTTGGAAAGTATCATTAAAATTATTTTTTTTTATATACTTATGAAAGTTATAATAAATACTGTTAAATGTTCTAATTGATAATTTATTCCAAAAATTAAATGTAGATAACTTATTATTTCGATTATATTTAATTTCTTTTAGCTTTTTATATTCATAAGAATTTTTACTTAAATTGATTTTATTTTGAAAAATAAATCCGCTTCCAAATTTATTTTTTTGATCCGTTCTATTCCATGAATAAACGAAATTTTCATTTTGGGTCTCTTTTTTAATTCTATTAACAGTTTCTATAGCAGAACTAACATTTTCAATTGATGTATTAAAATTTAATCCGTTAAAATCAATTAAGTCAAAAGTTACATCAACTATGGTACCGGTAAGACCAAATCCACCAATAGTTAACTCAAAAATTTCTTTATTTTCATTTTTAGATAATTTTAACCATCCATTATCTCTATGAAAAATTGTAATTTTTTTAATTAAATTTCTAATAGTCCCATGAAACCCACATGACTTTCCATGTGCATTCGTAGCTACAGCACCTGCAATTGATATTAATGGATATCCAGGAATTTGGGGTATCCAAAGATTATGTTCCAAAGTAAAATTTAGAAAATCACAGATCTTAATTCCACCTTCAACTGTAATATTTTTGTTATTTTTATCAAAATGTATAACCCTATTAAATTTCTCAAAATTTATTGAAAGATTATTTTTTTTAAAACTTGCCGGAGCATATGAAAATGCAGATCCCATTGTTATTAAGTTATCAGCTGAGAGTGAGTATTTTTCAATGTCTCTGTATTTATCTGGTTTTTTAATAAAAATTTCTGCTGAATAATTTTTATCAAAAGAGGTAAAAATTTTTTTTTCAAATAATCCAGTGTCCATAAAATTTATTAAAATAGTTTTTTTATATTTAATTTAAAAAATAAAATTAACATATCTCTTATAGTAAGAACTATATTTTTTAAACTCACAGAAGATCCTGATCCAAATGTTCTTGGATACGTATGTATACCGATTTCATTTACATTAAATCCTGCAAATTTTGATTTAATTGCTAATTCTGCACCTATGAAGGGACTGTTCGAAGTGAGAACTATTTTTTTAACTAATTTTTTTCCTATTAGTCGAGACCCAGTAGATATGTCTTTAAAATTTGTTCTGAATAAAAAACGTAAAATTGCATTATAAAGCCAAGAAATAATTACTCTTGTTGTTTTGTATTTTTTTTTAAATCGATAAGTAATGACTAAATCACTTTTATTGAATGCTTTAAGTAATCTTGGCAAATCTCCCACATCATATTCTTCATCTCCATCTGTAGCAAAAATACATTCATATCTACAATTTCTTAAACCAGTTTTTACTGCTGCACCATAGCCTAAATTTTTTCTATGGAAATGTACTTTAATATTTGAATTATGTTTTGACATTTCTTTTGCAATTTTTCCTGAGTTTTCTGGACACCCATCGTCAATAATTACAATTTCAAATTTTAATTTAGTTTTTTTTAAAACTTTTAAACTTTTTAAAATCATAGATTTGACTGTCATTTTGTCTTTATACAAAGGGAACATTAAACTAATAGATTTTGGTTTTTTTATTTTAAATTTCATAATAAATCATTTTTATAAAGTCTGTCTTCGAAATGTAGCAATGGAAAGCGGAATTTTTTAATTAATTTAAATTTGTTATCTATAAGAAACTCATGACATTCTTTTTGACTATTATTTTTATAAATATTAAAAAATTGATTTTCAATTAATATAAAATTAATTTTTTTGATTAAATCTTTTGATCCTTTTAATACATTAAGCTCATAACCCTCCACATCTATTTTTATTAATGAATTTCGAACATCAATTTCTTTAAAATAATTATCAACCGTATCAGTCTTAACCTCATAAGACTTAAGTTCATTATTTTTTTGTTTTAATAGAAAATTTTTAATCTTCAAAAAAAAGGAAGTTTGATTTAAATCACTTAAAGAGGAAGTAGAAGTTAATTTGTTTATAATAATTCTTTTTTTTCCGATTATATTGCTTAAAGCAATATTATTATAAATGATCTTTTCATTGTTATTTAATTTTTTTTTTAAAATATCAAATACTTCGATTTGTGGCTCAAAACTGTAAGCCTTTTTAAATGTAAGATAATTAATTATATTCAGTAAAAATTCACCCTTATGTGATCCCACATCTATTATTAAATCAATTTTATAATTTTTTAAAAAATTTATTATTCTTTTATGATGATAATTTTTATCTAAAAAATTTATAAAACTTTCAATTAACATAATTAAACAACTTTTTCAGTGTTATATCATTTTTTATTAATATTATATTTATAGTTTTTTTTTATTTTATTATGATTTAGTGTTATTAATATTAAGTTGTTAAAATGCTTTAAAGCATAATAGTAATGAAAATACAAAAAGAAAACACAATCATAATAGCATCTTTGATTTTATCAATTGTCTTCTCATCATATGTTTGGAATTTAATTAAAATACCCTATCAAGAAGTTGAAATAATAGGAGTTTATGCAGAAAATAAGTATAACCCTTTTAATGAAATACTAAGATATTTTTTTTTTATTTTATTTCCTTTATTAGTTTTTCTTATTCTGCAGATTCACTTTACTAAATTTAAATTTAAAAATTTAATACCCCAGCTTAAAATCACTCAAGACATAGCCTATGATAAAAGTAAAGTTCTTAAATTTATAAAAATTATAATTTTAACATTTATATTTGCAGAGTTCTTTACAGCTAAATTTACACTGAGCCCTCTTGATTTATTTCATGAAGGGCAAAGATTGAGCTCGGCATATAAAAGTTTAATAGATAACTCTTTATGGTCAGGGTCCTACGTTACAGTAAGCATATTTTATGAAACTTTAAGTGCTAAGTTTATTTGGCAAATTTTTAATCATGAAAGCATAGGCTTGATGAGATTTGCTGATAGAATATTTATTTTATTATGTAAAATTTTAATTGTATTAATAATTTATAGAATTACATTATTTACCAAGCTCCGTTTTTTTTACAAAGAGATTTTTTTTTCAATTTGTTCATTAATTTTAATTATAAAACTTTTTGATTATAATACTGAAAGAAACGACGCGGAATATCTTTTATTTAGAGAACTACCTATACTATTAATAAGTTATTTTTTCTTCGAAATTATTTCTAAAAAAAATTTTAACAAATTCATTATTTTTTTTATTGGAATATTAAGTTTTTTATCAATGATGTGGAGTATCGATAGAGGATTAATTTCTAATATTTTAATTATTTCGATATTTTTATATTTAATAATTTCAGATAAGTATAAAGACGGATTGATTTTAATTTCATCTGTAATTTTCTCATGGATATTAGGAGCAACTTTATTAGGAAATGAATTTAATTATTTTTTAGATAATACGTTTTCACTTTTAAAAGATATCAATCACATTTTTGGAGAAATCCATGTATCTCCATTTACTTCAGAAACAGATTCATTCAGAGCATCAAAAATATTAATTTCAATTATTTTCTGTTTAGTAATCTCTATAAATTTTTTCATTAAAAATATGAAAAATTTTACAACACAATATAAATTATCAATGCTTTTTTTAGCAATAACTTCATTTTTAACTTATGGTTATAATCTTGGTAGATCTGGCGGAGTTCATTTAAAGGAGGTTTATGGTTATTCGATTATATTTATTGTTATTGTATTTTTTTATTTTGTTATTAAATTTTTTGCAGAAAAGAATTTCGTAAAATATCAAACTTTATTACAAAAAAAAATATTTTTAATATTTTTTATTATTTTCACATTTATTATTTTTTTAGACATCAATATATTTAAAATTGTAAATTTTAAAAATAGATTTACAAATTATATTTATTTAAATGATGAGAATTTTATTCATAAGAATGATCAATCTTTTTTAAATTATGCAAAAACTATAGTTAATAACCATCATTGTGTTCAGATGTTTAGTAATGAAGCTGCTTATCTATATTTATTAAGAAAAAAGAACTGTACTAAATACTATTTCGTATTTTCTATTGGATCTCACGAAATGCAAAATAAAATGATAAATGAATTAAATAATACTGAAATAATTATATCTACTAGATTTGATGACAAGGGACATCCAAGTTATAAATTACATTTGGTAAGAGATTTTATTGAAGAAAACTACAAAAAACTTTTCGATGAAAATAAAAAAATAGTTTATAAAAAAATTGAAAAATAAAAGTTAATTGTTCCAAAACGGACATTCGCTTTTTGAAAAAAGATATTTTTTTAAAGTATCATTTAATTTTAAAGTTGTTATAGACATACCGGCCATTTCCATTGATGTAGCGTATCTTCCGACGTAAGTTTTAGAATTAACTATTTTAGAAATTGTTAAATTTTCGTTTAGTTTTTTTGACACTATATATAATTCTTCTAGTGGGGTTGCGCCTAAACTATTAACCATTATTACAACATTATCGTTAGCCTTTAACTTTGAGTCATCAATAATCCTTTTGTAAAGATCATCTACCAATTCATTAGCTGATTTTAACTTTTCTCTTTTAATTCCAGGTTCACCATGGATACCCATTCCTATTTCTATTTCGTCATCACCTATTTCAAAAGTAGGTTTTCCAGCTTCAGGCAAAATGCAAGGAGACAAAGCTACACCAAGAGTTCTGATATTGTTATTAGCTTCATTTGCAATTTTAAAAGTTTCATCAAGTGATACACCAGTTTCAGCTATTGCACCTGCAATTTTAAATACAAAAATCATACCAGCTATTCCTCTTCGTTTGGATTTTTCTTCTTCACTTGCACTTGCTATATCGTCTGCAACAATTATTTTTTTTGTTTTAATACCCTCGGCCTCAACTATTTCGCAAGCCATTTCAAAATTCATTACATCACCACCATAATTACCTATAATGCATAGAACACCATTTCCATTATCTGCATTTTTTATTGCCGATACCATTTGTTCAACAGAGGGAGATGCAAATACAGATCCAATAGCACAAGCATCCAAAAAACCTTTTCCAACATATCCGGTAAAAACAGGCAAATGACCCGAACCACCTCCCGTTACTAATCCAACTTTTTTTGATGCTTTATTTGCTCTGGTAATAACTCTATTATTGTCTTTAGCTAAAGCATAAATATCAGGGTGAGATTTAATCAGTCCATCAATAGACTCTTCTACAAAATTACTTGGATTGTTTATTATTTTTTTCATAACTATTTTTATATTTTAATTTTTAAAATATATATACTAATAAAATGATGAAAACTTTTAAAGTAAAGATATTAGAAGAAAATCTTCAAAATATATATTCCAAAGTGAAAAACTATAAATGGCATGAAATGCCGGATGATGGTGGATGGGACTATGGAACAAACTTGGATTATATGAAAGAACTTTCTGATTATTGGGTTAGTAAATTTGATTGGAAAAAAACTGAAGAAAAAATAAATAGCTTTCAAAATTTTAAATCAAATATTAATGGAATTGATATTCATTTTATTCATGAAAAAGGAAGTGGAAAAAATCCCAAACCATTATTACTGAGTCATGGTTGGCCAGGATCTATTATAGAGTTCATAGATATTATAGATAAATTAGCTCATCCAGAGAAATATGGTGGAAATATAAATGATGCATTTGATGTTGTTGTACCTTCTTTACCTGGCTTCGGGTTTTCTGGCAGACCATCAAAACCGATCGGTCCAAGAAAAATGGCATCAATATTTAATTCATTAATGAAAGATGTGCTCAATTATAAAAAATATATTGCCCAAGGAGGTGATTTTGGAGGAACAATTGCAACGTGGTTAGCGTATGATTATCCAACAATATTGCTTGGCATTCATATTAATATTTTGATTATTCGACATCCTGATGGACCTCAAACTAATGAAGAAAAAGAATGGCAAGAAAGGTTTAAAAAAGAGCAAAGAGCAGAAGATGGTTACAGAACGCAGCAGGCAACAAAACCTCAAACCTTGAGTTATGCAATGATGGATAGTCCTGTTGGTGTTGCAGCATGGATAGTTGAAAAAATGCGTGGATGGTCTGATCTTAAAAATGGGGACATTGAGAGCGTTTATTCAAAAGATACTTTGTTATCAAATATTATGGTTTATTTAGTTACAGAAACTTTTAATACTGCCTCTTGGATATATTATGGAAGAAGAGAAGAGGGCGGAAGAGTACTTCCTAAAGAACATCTTCCTTTAAAAACTCCAACAGCAGTTGCTTTATTTCCTAAAGAATATTTGGAATGGGCGCCAAGATCTTACGTTGAAAGAATTTATAATATTCAACATTGGACCGAAATGCCAAGAGGCGGTCATTTTGCGGCCTTAGAAGAACCTGAACTATTAGTTAAAGATATTCAAAAATTTGGAAATTTATTGAAATGAACTTAACAAGCAATCAATTAGAAAAATATAAAAATAATGGATATGTTGCTCCTTTAGATGTTTTGTCAAAAAAGGAAGCAAAAGAGATAAGAGATGAAATAGAATATATTGAAAAAAAGTGGCCTAACGAGTTAGAAGGATTAGGAAGAAATTATGTTCATTTAATTTCACCAATATTTGATAAAGTTTCTCATAATTCAAAAATTTTAGATGCAGTCGAAAGTATAATTGGTAAAAATATTCTTGTTTGTGGGACAACACTTTTTATAAAAAATCCAGAAGAAAAGGGTTTTGTAAGTTTTCACCAAGATGCAAAATATATTGGCTTAGAACCTTATAATTGGGTTACAGCCTGGATTGCGGTTACTGATTCAAATGAAGAAAACGGATGTATGAGAATGTGGAAAGGTTCACATAAAGAAGATTTAAAATATCATAATCAAAAATTTGATGAAAATAATTTATTAACCCGAGGTCAAACAATTGAAAATGTACCAATCAATAAAACTAGTCCAGTTATTTTGAAAGCTGGACAAATGTCTTTACATCATCCAAAGGTTGTTCATGGATCTGGTTTAAATAAAAGCAAAGAAAGAAGAATTGGTTTTGTTATTCAAAGCTATATAGGAACAAATGTCGATCAAGTTTTAGGTAAAATTTACGTTCAATTAGCTAGAGGAAAAGACTCATTTAATTATCACGAACATGTTACAAGACCATTTAAATTGATGAATAAAAAAGATATTTTAATAAGAAAAAAAGCAAATGATGAATTATCAAAAATTTTTTACAGTGGAGCAAAAAAAATAGGAAAATTTTAAAAATGAATTGTTCAATAAAATCTATACATTACTGTCCAGTTAAATCATTATCATTTCAAAACATCAATTCTTGCAAAATAAAAAAAAATCTAGGTATGCTCAATGACAGAGTATTTGCATTTTCAAGGGGTATAGATATTCAAACCTCCAAATTACTTGAAAAAAACCCAAATGAGAGAAAATTAAATAATTTTTTAACTTTAAAAAATACACCTGTTTTAAATAAATATAATTTTATATATGAAAATGACAAACTAACTTTAACTCATAAAGAAAAAGAATTAATAACTGTTTCTACAAACAATGTAGAAGAAAGAGATTTAATTTCAAAAAAAATAATTGAAATTGAAAGTTCGATAATAAAGCCAATATTTCTTTTAAATAATAGTGAATTTCCTTTTTTTGATACTTCACATTCAAATAAAATTTTTAACTCTATGTCTTTAATCAACATAAATAGCATTAAAGATTTCGAGAAAAAAATTAATGAAAAAGTAGAAATTCAAAGATTTAGAGCTAATTTTTATGTTGATGGGATTGATGCTTGGGAAGAACGTAATTGGATAGATAAAATTATAAAAATAAATAATATTTCTTTTAAAGTGGAAAAAAATATTCCCCGATGTGTTGCCATTAACCTTAGACCAAAAACTGATGATAATAGTTTAAATCTTCTTCAATCTTTAAAAAAAAATTATAATCATTTTGATATGGGTGTTTATTTGACACCATTAAATGATGGCGAAATAAATATTGGAAACAAAGTAGAATTAAACGAATAAAAATATAATTAATAATTTCACCATCAACCTATGATTGAATTATTTTCTATATACAAACAACGTTTTTTTTAGTTAAATTATTTTTTCAAATTAACTTAATAAGGGAGAAAATAATAATGAATAGATTTTTTAAATCTTTTACAGTTTTACTTGTACTTCTTTTTAGTATTTCATCAGTTAGTGCCGCAACATTAACTGAAAGATTAAAAAGCGGACACAAATTAAGACTTGGTTTTGGTACAGCTGTGCCGTGGGCCTATGCAGGAGATAACGGAGAAGCATTAGGTTTTGTTAACATGATTGCACTAACTGTTTTAGAAGAAATGGGAATAACTGAGCATGAAACTAAAGTTTTTGAATGGTCAGGTCTAATTCCAGGAATTAATGCAGACAGATCAGATATGGTAACTGGCGGTATGTATATTCTTAAAAGTAGATGTGAAAACATGAACTTTTCAGATCCAATTGGTGTCTTTGGTGACGCGATGATGGTTCCAAAAGGAAATCCAAAAAACATAAATAATTATGCTGA
>MDTG01228979.1_pt1 | contig 17298 bp, 13 predicted proteins | sample 811421 | NCBI WGS metagenome assembly MDTG01 (sample SAMN05326645, study PRJNA326480) | marine metagenome | isolation source: seawater | place: Pacific Ocean: South East | collected 2011
ATCATGTCGAAGCTTTGCGAAGCCATGGCTCTCTCCGTCCGTGTCGAATTAGTTTGGCATTAAACCATTTTCCGCAACGCTTCAACGACAAGCGCGCGCAGCGGTTGGCTTTCTTCGTTCAGGGCCCGGGCTGGGCTCGGCCCGTGCATGCAAAAAAGACCCGAACGAGCCATGCCCGCCGGGTCTTCCGCGTTCGGGGTCAACGTCTTGCGAAGGATTACGCCGCCTCGGTCTGAAGCTTGCGCAGCGTCGCGCCGTAGCCGCCGCCCTCGACGAAGGCCTGCTCGGCCGATGTGCTCGCGCGATCGAGCGCCGCGTTGCGGGTCGGGAAGCGACCGAAGTCGCGGATGACCTCGCGGTGGGCGCGTGCGTGCAGCAGGTTCGATGCACCGGTCTCGGGCATGCGCTCCTTGATCAGGCGGATGCAGCGGTCCTGGTCCGAGAGGTTCTCGGAATGCATGAGCGGCAGGTAGAAGAACTGGCGCGCCGGCTCGTCGATCTTGAGATCCCAGCCCCGCCAGATCGCCTGCTTCGCCGCTGCCATCGCCACCTCGTCGGACGAGAACGCCTTGCCCGACCCGCGGAACATGTTGCGCGGGAACTGGTCCACCAGGATGATGTAGGCCAGCGCACCGCTCGGGTAGGTCAGCCAGAGGCCGAAGTTCCCCTCCATCGCCGCGTCCCACGTCTCTTCAAATTCGCTCCGGATGCGCGCATCGAGCGCGTCGTCCTGAGCGTACCACTTTTCCGGCGCGACCTCGTCGAGCCAGAACGCCAGAATTTCCTCGGGCCCCTTCATGGCCTCCCGCTCCTTTCAGCTGCGCCCAACGGCAAACGTCAGGAAAATGTTACCTAGACCTTGGAGACGAACAAAAGTCACGAATTCTGTCAATTACGACATTCCTCCAGCGACCCTTTTCCGCCGATCAGTCATAGTTTCCGGTCTGACGACGCTCGGCTTCCGCCTCGGCCTCGGCTTCGGCGGCCTCGATCGCCTCGATGGCGATCTCCTGCGCGGCCTCCAGCGCGACCGGCGTCGCGGTCGGCGACATGGCGGTGTAGGCGCTGGTTTCGTCCACGGTCGGCGCCGGGCGACGGGTCATCCGGTAGACTGCGTAGGCCGAAAGGCTGAGCATCAGCACCGCGATCAGCATGAAGAAGCCGCCCGGCCCCACCCGCTCGATGGCGAAGCCGGTGATGATCGGGCCGGCGATGGCGCCAACGCCGTTCACGAAGAGCAGCCCGGCCGAGGCCGCCGCCATGTTGTCGAGGTCGAGGAAGTCGTTCGTATAGGCAATCAGCAGCGAATAAAGCGGGTTGGCCGCGCCGCCGATCAGGAAGGCCGCGACGAGCAGGACCGGGAAGCTGTCGGTCATCATCACGCCGAGCACGGCCGCGAGGCCGCCAACCAGCGACACGCCTGCGGCAAGCTGGCGCCGGTCCATCCGGTCCGACAGCCACCCCAGCGGATACTGCGTGACCAGCGCCCCGACGAAGAAGGCCGCCACGAACATCGAGATCTGTTGCAGCTTGAGCCCCGCTTCGGTCGCAAAGACCGGCGCCATGCCGAACTGCGCCGCGAACACACCGCCCAGCAGGAACATGCCCACCACGCCCAGCGGCGAGGCGGCGTAGAGTTCGCGCAGGCTCATCCGCTTGGTCGTGCCGAAGGCGGGCGTCGGAGAGATCGACAACAGGATCGGCGCGAAGGCCACCGAGACCAGCACCGACGGGATCACGAAGAGCAGGTAGCCCGACGGGTCGGGGATCAGCAGCATCGCCTGCGCCGAGATGATGCCCAGCATCTGCACGATCATGTAGAGCGACAGCGCCTGGCCGCGCGATTCGTTGGACGAGGCGTTGTTCAACCAGCTTTCGGCGGTCACGTAGACGCCGCAGTAGCAAAAGCCGATGACCATGCGCTCGACCGTCCATGCCACCGGGTGCGGAAAGGCGGGATAGAGGATCAGCACCGCCGAGACGAAGGAGCCCAGCGCCGCGAAGACCCGGACGTGGCCGACCCGGCGGATCATGCCGGGCGTCACCCGCGACGCGACAAGGAAGCCGGCGAAGTAGCCCGACATCACCACAGACATCTCGAACGCCGAGAAGCCGGCGATGCCGCCACGCACGCCGAGAAGCGAGCCCTGCAGGCCGTTGCCCAGCATCAGAAGCATCATGCCCAGAAGCAGGGCCCAGGATTGTCTCAGGACGTCGATCATCTCTCGCTCCCTCTTCGTTTCCGCGCCCTTACCGCGCAGAGTCGTCGCGGACAGCCCTGCCTGCACCCTTCGGTCATGGCAAGCCCCTCGTTCGAAATGTGGCAACTTACAGAGTTTCGAGCGCCGCCGGGCAGACCGCCCGCTCACCCCCAGGTTGCCGGGGTCCACATGGCTCTCTTTCGAGCAGGGGCAATCCTGCACCCATCTGAAGAGAATGGCTCAGGGCGGAACGACGACCTGAGCGGGGTGGCATTTTCCCCGGACATCGCGAATCCCGTTGTTTTACCTAGGAAATGGAAATCAGACGTTTACGAACGAAAATTGCGTGAACGCAGCAATGCGGCACAAAAAAATAAAGATAAAATATTCATGTTTTTGCGGGAGATTAACTCATTCCGTGATCCCCTCCGGAGCAATTACGGCAAATTGGCCGCAAATTCGCCCTGTTTCGCAAGCCTCATGAAATCTCGGCACGGACAAGATCCACCCGGGGCGCGGGACCGCCCCTCCTGAAAAGGAAGGTCCGAGAATGAGGAGCAAGACACACGCAAAGACCGGCCTGGCGCGTTTCCGCGACGACGAGTCCGGCACCTTTACCATCGAGGTGGTCATCTGGTCGCCCCTGCTGATCGGCTGCCTCCTGCTGATCATCGATTTCAGCTACCTGATGATGATCAATGCCGAGATGTGGCACGCCAGCCGCGACACCGCCCGCGCGGTCTCGATCCACCGCATCACCCCCGACGAGGCCGAGGCCTACCTGCGCGACCAGCTCGTCTTCCAGCGCGACGATTACGACATCGAGGTGCGGACCACGTCGGCCGACGTCGTGGCACGGGTGAGCCTCGACGCCGCGAGCGCCGCGCTCACACCGATCATCGGACAGTACGTCATGGGCGACATCGGCGCGCAGGTCGCCATGCTGCGGGAGCCGGAGTGATGCCGATCCTGCTTACAAGGGCAACGCGGTTGCTGCGCACCGAAGATGGCAGCGGGACGCTCGCGAGCCTCTTCATCCTTACCGCCTGCCTTGCCCTCGGCGGCGCTGCCGTCGACATCGGGAACGGCCTGAGGGTTCGCGAGGTTCTGCAGGCCAATGCCGAGAGCGCCGCGCTCAGCGCCGCGGTGCGCGCCTCCGAGCCGGTCGAGGGCGACAGCCCCGCGCAGGTCGCCCGGCGCATCGCGACGGCCGGGCTTGCCCCGGCCGGCCTGACCGACGCGTGGCATCACGAAAGCTTCGAGCTGGGCACGGTCGATCCGGTGACCCGAAGCTTCGTGCCCCTGCCCGATCTCGTCGATGACCAGCTCGCGGACGCGGTGCGCGTGACGCTGAACCGCACGGACCGCCGCGGCAACCCGGAGCCGCTGCTGTTTTCGCACCTGCTGGGTCACGCGCCCTGGAACATCAGCGGCCGCGCCGTGGCGCAGATCCGCACCCGCGCGGCGCTCGATTGCCCAGAGCCGCTGCTGTCGCTGCAGACCCGGGTCGATGTCTCGACCCGCAATGTCTTCCTTGGCGTCTGCCTCTACGCCAACGCGACGGTTGACTACGGCACCGAGCCAGCGTGGAAGAGCGCCGACACCGACTTCGTGCTCAACAAGCTGGTGGCCGGCGGGCTCGGCCTTCCGGATCTCGACCTCTTCGGCGTCACGCGCCCCCTTCAGGCCGACGACGTCGAAAGGATCGCCAAGGCCGCGAGCTCCAACGTCAGCCTGAACGACCTCGACGACATCTCGGTCGTGAGCAACGGCAGCCTCTACGTGCGCTGCGACGAGAACGAGGTGCTGCGCCTCGGCGATGGCTTCGTGGTCGAGAACGCCGCGCTCTATTCCGAGTGCCCCGTGCGCTTCGAGGGCGAGGTGTCGCTGAACGCGAGCCTTGTCGTTGGCAACCTGACATCGCTGCTGGAAGACCTTCACACGGTCGACGTGACCCCGGATGCGATCCTCACCGGCTCCCCGGACTGCGCGCCGGGCGACGGGGTGCAGGTGCTGCTCTTCGCCGATCTCGACGCGGTGGCGGGCATTCCGGCGCTGGTGTCGGCCGACTCGCCGTTGGGGCAATACATCGACGAGACCATCGAGGGCACCGGCGGCGTTGTGTCCGACACGCTCGACATGCTCGGCGGTCTCGTCAACCCGCTGGTCGAGGAGGTCTCGGACATCACGACCGATCTGCAGATGCTGCCGATCTGTCTCAACGCGCGGACGATGCTGAACTCCGACACGGTGGTGTTGCGCTAGGCGCAGGTCACGGGATCAGCAGCGATGCGTCGCCGTAGGAGAAGAAGCGGTAGCGCTCGGCGATGGCATGGGCATAGACCCGCATCATCCGCTCGCGCCCCATCAGGGCCGAGACCAGCATCATCAGCGTCGACTTCGGCAGGTGGAAGTTGGTCATCAGCGCATCGGTGACGCGGAAGGCGAAGCCGGGATAGATGAAGATGTCGGTCACCCCCTGCCACGGCGCGATGGTGCCGGTCTCGCGCGCCGCCGTCTCGATCAGGCGCAGCGCGGTGGTGCCGACCGGGATGACCCGCCCGCCGGCGGCCTTGGTCGCGGCGATCTCGGCGGCGGCGGTGTCGGTGACCTCGCCCCATTCGCCGTGCATCTTGTGGGCGGTCACGTCATCGACCTTGACCGGAAGGAAGGTGCCGGCGCCCACGTGCAGCGTCACCTTGGAAAAGGTCACGCCTTGGGCCTCGAGCGCGGCGAGCAGCGGCGCGTCGAAGTGCAGGCTCGCCGTCGGGGCGGCCACCGCACCCGAGCGCTCGGCCCAGACGGTCTGGTAGTCTTCCTTGTCGCGCGCGTCGGCAGCGCGCTTGGCGGCGATGTAGGGCGGCAGCGGCATGGCACCGGCCTCGGCCAGCGCGGCGTCGAAATCCTCGCCGGCAAGGTTGAAGCGGAACAGGCCCTGCCCCTCCTCGCGCGCCTCGAGCACCGCCGAGAGCCGGTCGGAGAACACCACCGTCTCGCCCTCGCGCAGCTTCTTTAGCGGCTTCACCAGCGCCGCCCAGCAGCCGTCTGCGCGCGGCTCGAGCAGCGTCAGCTCGATCTGGGCCTGCGTGGTGCCCTGCGCACCATCGCGGGTCCGGGTGCCCGAAAGCCGCGCCGGGATCACCCGCGTGTCGTTCAGCACCAGCCGGTCGCCGGGGCGTAGCCAGTCGGTCAGGTCGCGCACGATGGCGTCTTGGATGCGGTCGCCGTCGGCCACCAGCAGGCGCGCCGAGGACCGCGGGCTGGCGGGCCGGGTCGCGATGAGATCCTCGGGCAGGTCGAAATCGAAATCGCTGAGTTTCATGCGGTCCTTCGCCTCTTCGGGGGCGTTACTGGCTGACGGTGGGGGGCGGACGGCGGAAGATGTCACGGAACATGCCGGGAGTGAAGACCGAAAGCGGGTTCACCGAGACCCCGGGATCCGCGACCGGCCCGGCGAGGTTGAAGTTGAACCCGATGAGCCCCTCGCCCTTGCGCGAGAACAGCCGCCCGATGCCGTTCAGGATGTAGACCGGAGACAGCACGCCCTGCATGTCCATCGTCTTGTCGCGCAGGTTGAAGTAGCCGTCGAGCGAGATGCCCATCGACGGCCCGACGGCGCTCGAGCGGCGCAGGATCACCTGCGTCGGGGTCAGGCGGAAGCGGGCCTCGACTTCCGAGAAGAAGATGCCGGGGCCGTTCAGCTCGTCGATCAGCCCAACGATCGAAACCGCGTCGAGCAGCCCGGTGATCGCCGGCGCGTCCTGCAGGCGGGCGCCGTTGATGGCGAGCGCCCCGTCGTAGCTGCCCGGCGCGCCCCGCACCGGGATCAGGGTCAGGTCGAAGGTGCCGTCCTGCACGTTGCGGAAGATGCCCGCCCCTTCGAGCACGTCACCCGCGTCGCGGCTGCGGATGCGTACGGCGGTGCTGCCGTTCTGCGGCACGAGGGTGCCGCCCACCGGCGCGGTGCCGCCAACGTCGCCGGTGAAATCGCCGTTGATCCCGCCCGCGGTCGAGAAGTCGCCGGCGAAGTCCGAGACCCAGATCGTGTCGCTCACCTGCAGCCGGTCCATCCGCACCGAGATCGGCCCGCCGCCGCCCGCGCCGCCTCCGCCGGTGCCGAACGGCGCGCGGCGCATGTCGAGCAGCGCCCCCGAAAGCGCCACTGCAGGCGCCCGGCCCTGCCCGCGCGCGCTGAGCACCGCCGCCCCGTCGAGCCAGCCGCCGACCTTAAGCCGGGGCAGCTCGAGCCGCGAGAACTTGCCGTTCGCGTCGAGTGTCACCGTGCCACTGGTGTCGAGCCCGTTGCCCGACAGCGCCAGCCGGTCCACGGTCACCGGCTTTCCGAGGCTCCCGGAGATCTCGAAACGCCCGGTCTGCCTCTGCGACAGCCGCCAGCCGATCTGCGGCAGCGACAGCCCCACCCCGGCGAGCGACGATGTGAGCGAGAAGCGCGGCGGTGCGCCCTTGTCGAGCGCAATGCTGAGCGCGCCGGTGCCGCGCCCGGAAATCGTGCCGTCTGCGAGCGTCACGCCGAGCGCCTCGACCACGGGCTGCGACAGGGCGACCTGCCCCTCGACCCGGCTGCCCTCGCCGGGGATGAGCGACTGCTCCCACCGGCCGTCGAAGGGGATGCCGGACATGTCGGCCGTGCCGCTGATGACGAGCCGGTCGTCGTCGAGATCAAGCGCCAGCCGGTCGGCCGAAAGCGTCCGGCCGGGCACCACCTCCGTGCTGGAAAAGCCCTGCACGGTGCCGGTTGCCGTGACCGTCATTTCCTCGCGCTGGACGCCCTTCTTCAGCGGCAGCTCGATGCGCCCCTCGACCGAGACCGCCCCCTCGCCGAGCGCCACCGGCTTGTTCGCTTTCTGCATGACCTCGAGCTTGGGGCTGTCGAGATAGGAGAGCGCCGCGACCAGCGGGCCGCTTGCCCTGAGCGAGACCTCGCCGCGCGCCGGGCGCTCACGCATGTCGGGGATGACGAAGGTGGTGCCCGTCGCGTCGAGCGACCCGCCCTCGGGCGGCACCGCACGGCCCCGGTCGACCGCCACGGCGAAGCGATGGTCGTAGATCGTCATCTGCCCGTCGGCATCGACGAGGCGCGGCAGGTGCCGCGCGTAGGTCAGCGACACGTCCTGCACCCGCGCATCGATATAGGGCTCGAGCGTACCCCCGGGTGCCAGCCGAAGTGAAAGGATGCCGTCGCGAATTTCCCCGGCGTGGATGTTGTCGACCACCCACTTGCGCTGCTTCGGCGCGATGCGCTCGGGCCAATAGGCCAGCAGCCCGTCCTTGTCGATCCTTGCGAGCTGGCCGTCGACCGCCAGCCGCCAGCCCTCGGGATCGGCGGCAAGCATCCCAGACAGCCGCAGCGGCAGCGACGGGTCCGAGACCCGCAGCCGCCCGAGCTCGAAGCGGAACGGCTCGAAGTCGAGCTGCCAGTCCACCTCGGCCCCGTCGAGCGCGAGCGGACGGTCAAGAAAGCCCTCGGGGTCGGCCTCGAAGCGCGAGACCCGGAACTGCCCGGTCATGCTGCGCGGCCAGCCGTCCGAGGCCTCGCGCAGGATCGCCCGCCCGTCCGCGAGGATCGTGCCGACGGCGCTTCGCACCGAGATCTCGTCGAAGGTGAGCGTCGCGCTGCCGGGACTGTAGGAGAAATACGTCCGCGCCAGGTCAAAGGGGATCGGCTGGGTGCGGGTGTTGGGCTGAAGCACGCCCGCGCCGATGCGCAGCGTGGCATTGAGCGCGCCAAGCTGGCCGTCTTCGGTCATCGAACCGCGCAGCGCCCCCGAGATCGGCGCCCGCAGCCCGTGCAGCCAGGCAAGCGCCGGGCTCTGCGTGGCGATGTCCTGCGCATCGAGCCCTTCGAGCGCCATGCCGAAATCGGCGCTGGTCTCACCGATGCGGCTCTCGGCGTTCAGCTCGAGCGTCGCCGCGGTGTCGCCCCGCCCGAGCAGCGCCACGTCGCCGGCCAGCCGCAGCGCGCCGTCCTCGCGGGTGAGCGACAGCCGGCCGCCGTCGGCGGTCCAGCCGCGCCCGGCGCGCACGTCCTCGTAGCGGATGGTCAGCGCCTCGGCCTCGACCGAGCGCAGGCCGGCCAGCTGTGGCCGCGCAAAGGCACCGTCGATCAGGCCGATCAGCGTCGGCAGGTCCGGCATCGGCGCGTCCGAGTCGAAAACGTCGCCGAGCGCCAGCCCGAGCTTGCCGTGGGCATCGCGTCGCAGCGCCAGCATCGCGCCGGTGAGCCGCGCCCGGCGCAGCACCACCTCGCCGCGCAGCAGTGCCGAGGGCGAGAAGCCCGCCTCGATGTCCGAGAGCGTTGCAACCTGCGCGCCGGTGTCCGAGCGGATGTCGACGTCGGTGAGCGCAACATGGGCCAGCCCGTCGGGATCGACCAGCAGGCGCATGTCGCCGAAGCTGATGTCGAGCGCCGGCACCGCCTCGGCGAGCCGCTGCTCGATTCGCACCCGCACCCAGTCGGGCGCCGAGATCGGCCGCCCGAGCATCGACCACGCGCCCCCCGCCAGCAGCAGGAGCACAACCGCCAGCACGGCGAGAATGCCGCCCAGCCAGCGCCGCTTGCGTCCGCGCGGCGCAGACGGGGTGCCGGGCTCTGCAGAGCCGTCTTCGGTTTTCGCCTCGTCGCTCACGGCCCGCGCGTGCCCATCCTTGCGTTCTTTGCTTTGTCGTCCCGGCGTTCTACACCCTTGGGTGAGTTTTGAGAAACCCGACGATGGAGCACATCATGACCGACACCGCCCCCGACTTCACCCTGCCCGCCACCACCGGCGAGGACGTGACCCTCTCGGCGCTGAAGCCCGCGCCGGTCGTGCTGTTCTTCTACCCGCGTGACGACACCTCGGGCTGCACCAAGGAGAACGAGGAATTCTCGGCCCTACTGCCAGAGTTCGAGGCCGCTGGCATCAAGGTCTTCGGCATCTCCAAGGACAGCCTCGCGAGCCACGAGAAGTTCATGAAGAAGAAGGACCTGACCGTGCCGCTGCTGTCCGACGAGGGCTCGGAGGTCTGCGAGTCCTTCGACGTCTGGAAGGAAAAGAGCATGTACGGGAAAAAGTTCATGGGGATCGAGCGCAGCACCTTCCTCATCGACGGCAGTGGCGCCATCGCGAAGGAGTGGCGCAAGGTGAAGGTGCCCGGTCACGCCGCCGAAGTGCTGGAAGCCGCCCGCGCGCTCTGATCTACGGCCCCCGGAACGCAGCGGCGGCCCCGGGGCCGCATGACGAGAGGGAGTGCAGCGCCATGATGACGCTGAGCGAGATGGCGGTGGACGTCCTGACCACCGCTGACGGCCGGGAAAAGACCGCGAAGTCGCACGCCCACGCCGCGGCGTGGCGCGCAGCGCGCGAGGCCGGCACGCCGATCGAAATCGGCAGCGCGAGCCCGCCGCTGCGGCCCTCGCGCCCCGACCGGCCGGAGCTTCTGGACCCGCGCGAGGTGCCCAAGCGCAAGCCCGGCTCGCCGCAGGGGCGCATCGCGCTGCTGCACGCGGTGGCGCATATCGAGCTGAACGCCGTCGACCTTCACTGGGACATCATCGCGCGCTTCACCGAGGTGCCCTTTCCTCCCGGCTTCTACGACGACTGGGTGCGCGCCGCCGACGAGGAATCGAAGCATTTCAACCTGATGTGCGACTGTCTCGAGGAACTGGGCAGCCACTACGGCGCCCTGCCCGCCCACGCCGGCATGTGGCGCGCCGCCGAGGATACCGCCGACGACCTGATGGGGCGGCTCGCCGTGGTGCCGATGGTGCTCGAGGCGCGCGGGCTCGACGTGACGCCGGGTATGATCGATCTCTTTCGCAAGGCCGGCGTCGACAGCGCCGTCGCCGCGCTCGAGACGATCTACGCCGAAGAGGTCGGCCATGTCGCCTATGGCTCGAAGTGGTTCCACTTCCTGTGCGGCCGCCACGAACTCGACCCGCGCGACGTCTTTCATTCGCTTGTGCGCAAATATTTCCACGGCGCCCTGAAGCCGCCCTTCAACGACGAGAAACGCGCCGAGGCCGGCCTGCCGCTGGATTTCTACTGGCCGCTTGCCGAAGAAAGCGGCAAGGCCTGACACGATCGCCGGCCCTGAACCCATTGGGGTCGGCGAATTTTCGCCAATAGAGCGTGTTTTCGCCGCATCGGGCAGCAACTTCGCCCAAAATCGTTGCGAAAATGTCAATCTCTGGGGTAAGTCCCTCGGCATGGTGCCGGATGTAGGGGATACGAGCACCGAATTTGGGACGGGAACAAAGGAACGTCAGGTGAGAACGCGTCTCGCGATCAGAACCCATGCGCTTTTGGAGCGCTTTTTTCCGGAACGTCGGCTTTTTCTGAAATCGGATACCGACACGCGCTTCATCCGGCTTCGCTCGGAGACGCAGGCGCTCGCGTTCGCCGGGAGCGCCTTGCTGGTGGCCTGGGCGATCATCGCCACCGCCATCCTGCTGATGGACAGCATCAGCGCCGGCAACTTCCGCGATCAGGCCCGCCGTGACCAGATCACCTATCAGCGCCGCCTCAACGAGCTGTCGCAGGAACGCGACGCCCGCGCCGCCGATGCGCTCGCCGCGCAGGAACGCTTCAACACGGCGCTCGCACAGGTCTCGGCAATGCAGTCGAAGCTGCTCGACTCCGAGACCCGGCGCCGCGAGCTCGAGACCGGCATCGACGTCATCCAGACGACGCTGCGCGACACCATGAAGGAGCGCGAGACCGTCAGCGCCCGGCTTGCCACGCTGCAGAGCCAGATCGAGAGCGGCGGCACGCAGGTCGCCGGTGGCGGCGACGGCGACGGCACGCTCGACCTGCTGGCCGAGGCGCTCGCCCGCACCGCCGAGGAGCGCGACCAGGTGGTCGCCGACGCGCAGGACGCGCTGGTCCGCGCCGACGACATGGCCACCGAGCTGCGCCTGATGGAAGAGAAGAACGACCGCATCTTCCGCCAGCTCGAAGAGGCGATGACCGTCTCGGTCAAGCCGCTCGACAAGATGTTCACCGCAGCCGGCATGGACCCCGACCGCATCATCAACCAGGTGCGCAAGGGCTATTCCGGCCAGGGCGGCCCGCTGACCCCGCTGACCTTCTCGACCCGCGGCGAAGAGCCCTCGGCCGAGTTGGAGCGCGCCAACCGCATCCTCGGCGATCTCGACCGGCTCAACATGTATCGCATCGCCGCCGAGAAGCTGCCCTTTGCCACGCCGCTCAAGGACGCCTTCCGCTTCACCAGCGGCTTCGGCCGGCGCTGGGGGCGGCTGCACGCCGGCACGGATTTCGCCGCGCCGCACGGCACGCCGATCTATTCCACCGCCGACGGCACCGTGATCCACGCGGGGTGGATGTCGGGATACGGGCGACTGGTAAAGATCAAGCATGAATTCGGCATCGAGACCCGCTACGCGCATATGTCCAAAATCCGCGTCAAGGTCGGTCAAAAGGTATCGCGCGGGGATCGTGTTGGTGATATGGGAAATACCGGACGGTCGACCGGGACGCACCTCCACTACGAGGTTCGCGTCGGAGGAGAGCCCGTGAATCCCATGACCTACATCAAGGCTGCAAACGATGTTTTCTAAGAGCAAGATCAACGAGCCCGGTCCCAAGGCCGACGATTCCGCACCGAAGCCCGCCGCCGAGGCGCCGCGCCAGTCGAACCAGGAATACAAGCCGTCGACCCCGCCCAAGGCGAAGCCGCCGGCCTCGGTGCTTTCGAGCGATCTGCACATCACCGGCAACCTGCGCACCACCGGCGACATCCAAGTCGAAGGCACGGTCGAGGGCGACATCCGCGCCCACCTGCTGACCATCGGCGAAAGTGCCACGATCAAGGGCGAAGTCATCGCCGATGACGTGGTGATCAACGGTCGCATCGTCGGCCGCGTGCGTGGCCTCAAGGTCCGCCTGACCGCCACCGCGCGCGTCGAGGGCGACATCATCCACAAGACCATCGCTATAGAGAGCGGCGCCCATTTCGAAGGCTCCGTGCAGCGCCAGGACGACCCGCTGTCGACCCGTGGCAAGGGCGGCCAGCAGCAGCCGCAACAGCAGGCCCAGCCCGCGCCGCAGCAGCCGAAACCGGCGCAGGCCTCGGGTGGCCAGTCCAACGGCTGACCTCCTTCACGGGACACGGTCACAGTATTATCGGCAAACGCCGGGCCTCGTGCCCGGCGTTTTTGTTTGCGTCGTTGAGGCGTAGCGCTTCCCGTGGCCGCCGATGGGGGATGCGGACCGCTCAAGGCCGCCGAATTGCGAACCTCGACAGAGGGAGCCAAACCCCAGCGGCCCGACTGCCGCGCCGAGGGACATTCGCTTGTTCAGCCATGGAGAAGCGCTTGCCCCCTCCTGGCGGGTTGGTCAGGCTGCCGTGCAGCACCTGGACCGGCAGCACCCCTGCCCTGGCTCAGCCGAACAGCGCCTTGCGCAGCATGTTCAGCGCGACGAGGATCAGGAAGACACCGAACAGCCGCTTGAGCGGCGCCGGGTTCATCGCGTGGGCCAGCTTCACGCCCAGCGGCGCCGTCAGCGTGGTCATCGCGATGACCACGAGAAAGGCCGGGATGTTCACCGCGCCCAGCGTCAGCGGCGGGCGCGAGTCCGGCGCCACGTCGAGGAACAGGAAGCCCACCGCCGAGGGCACCGCGATCAGCAGTCCGAAGCCCGCCGCGGTGGCCACCGCACGGTGAATCGGCACATTGTGCAGGCTCATCAGCGGCACGCCGAAGCTGCCGCCGCCGATCCCCATCAGCACCGACAGGAAGCCGACCAGCGGTGAGAAGACGTATTGCTTGCCGCCCGACGGCATCTCGTCGGCGATGCGCCAGGTGTTGCGCCCGAAGATCATGTAGATGCCGATCACCAGCCCCAGACCGCCGAAGATCGCCTGCAGCGTGGCCGAGCGCAGCGCCGAGGCCGCGAGCACGCCCACCAGCGCACCGATCACGATGCCCGGCGCCCAGCCCTTGAGGATGTCCCAGTCGACGGCGCCCTTGCGGTTGTGGCTCAGCACCGACCGGATCGAGGTCACGATGATCGTCGCGAGCGATGTCGCAAGGCAGACCTGCATGAGCTGCGGCCCCGACAGCCCCAGAAGCTGGAAGGTGTAGAAGAACGACGGCACCAGCACGATGCCGCCCCCCACGCCCAGAAGCCCCGCCAGCACGCCCGCGGCGCCCCCGATCACGATCAGGAAGGCGAGCAGTTCCAGCAGAAGGGTCATGTCGATGTCGGGCATCGGGATCTCCGGTCGTTGGGCGCGCGGTCAGCCGCGCCGGGAAAGGGTGTCGGACAGCGCCATGAAGGCCGCCGCCACGTGGCTGCGCATCTGCCGCCGCGTGGTCTCGGCGTCATGCGCGAGAATGGCCTCGGCGATCGCACGATGCTCGGCCTTGGACGCGGCAAGCCGGCCGCTGTCCTCGTGGAAGTTCGCCGCGCGCCAGGACAGCGTGCGCAGGTTCATGTCCTCGAGCGTCGCCGCGAGCATCGCGTTGCGCGCACCGGTCTTGATGATATCGTGAAACCGCGCGTTCACCTCGGCGTAGACCACGGGATCATCGCAGCCTTCGCCCTCGTCGAGCACGGCGACAAGCCGGCGGCGCTCGATCTCGGACATCCGCTGCGCCGCGAGCGCGGCAAGGCCGCTCTCGATCTCGCCCGCCGCCTCGAAGAGCTCGGCAAGGTCCTCGGGGGCCATGCGCCGCACGACGACGGCACGACGCGCCCCGCGCTCGGCGAGGTTCGCCTGCTCGAGCCGCTGCAGTGCTTCGCGGACGGGGGTGCGGGACACGCCGAACTGTTCGGCCAGCGTGGTCTCGACAAGCGGTGCCCCCGGCGCCATCCGCCCGGCGATGATGTCATCGACAAGCGTCGTGTAGATCGTCTCGGCGGTTCGGGTGCTCACCTTGCTCACTCATCAACTGTGTCGACTTTGTTCTTGCATATGTATACATATCTATGCAAGTTGAATTCACCGCTACACGTAGCAGACGGAGGGCGGGGCTCTCGGGATTGCCTAGTCAATCGCCACCACTCACGGACCCGCCCTGCCCTCCGAATTTATCAGGACCGTTTCTCATGTTCGACTTCTTCTCAGCCCGGCGCCCCAGCACGCTTGCGTCCGAGGCCATGATCGCCACTTCGCACCCGCTGTCCACCGCCGCCGGGCTCGAGATCCTTTCCGCCGGCGGCAACGCCGTCGACGCGGCGATCTGTGCCGTCTCGGTGCAATGCGTGGTCGATCCGCTCATGACCGGCATCGGCGGCGACTGTTTCGCGCTCTACGCCCCGAAGGGCGGCAAGGTGAAGGCGCTCAACGGCTCGGGCCGTGCCCCCGCCGGCGCCACGATCGAGGCGCTGCGGGGCGCCGGGCTTTCCGACGAGATCCCGCAGACCAGCCCGCACGCCGTGACCATCCCCGGCGCCATCTCGGCCTGGTGCCGGCTGCACGCCGACCACGGGTCGATGCCGCTCGACCGGCTCTTCGCCCGCGCCATCGGCTACGCCGAGAACGGTTTTCCGGTGACACCGCGTGTCGCCATGGACTGGGCCGAGACCGCCGAACTGGTGGGCCGTGACGAACATGCCGCCAAGCTCTTCCTGCCCGGTGGCCGCGCCCCCTCGGTCGGCGAGACCCGCAGCCAGCCGCTGCTCGCCGCGCGCCTGCGCGAGATCGCCGCGAAAGGCGCCGCCGGGTTCTACGAGGGCGACACCGCCGCGAAGATGGCCGCGCACCTGCAATCGCTCGGCGGGCTCCAGACCGAGGAAGATTTCCACGAGGGCCTCGACCAGGCGCATTGGGTCGATCCGATCTCGACCTCCTACGGCGGTCACGACGTGCTGGAATGCCCCCCCAACGGCCAGGGGCTCGCGGCGCTGCTGATCCTGCGGATCCTGTCGAAATTCGACCTGAAGGGCGGGCTGTCCGAGGCCGACCGCATCCACCTGCACGCCGAGGCGACGAAGATCGCCTATCACCACCGCGACGCGCTGATCGGCGATCCCGCCGCCTGCCCCGGCGTGGCCGAGACGCTGCTGTCCGACGCGGTGGTCGACACGCTCGCAGCGCGCATCGACATGTCCCGCGCGGGCACGCCGGCGCTCTGGGACGAGCCCGAGCACAAGGACACGATCTATCTCAGCGTCGTCGACCGCGACGGCAACGCGATCTCCTTTATCAACTCGATCTTCCACGGCTTCGGTTCTACCCGGCTCGACCCGCAAACCGGCGTGCTGTTCCACTCGCGTGGCTCTTCGTTCCGGCTGATCGACGGCCACCCCAATGCCATCGCGCCCGGCAAGCGGCCGATGCACACGATCATTCCGGGGATGCTTTGCAAGGACGGTGCCGCGGTCATGCCCTTCGGCGTGATGGGCGGCCAGTACCAGGCGGCGGGCCAGGCGGCGTTCCTGTCGGGTGTGCTGGATCTCGGGATGGACCTGCAGGCGGCGATGGACGCGCCGCGCAGCTTCGCCTTCGGCGGCGAACTGCAGATCGAACCGGCAGTCTCCGAGGCCGCCCGTGTCGATCTGGCAGCGCGCGGTCACAAGCTGCACGTGATGCATAGCCCGCTCGGCGGCAGCCAGGCGATCCGCATCAACCCGGAGACCGGCGTGCTGACCGGCGGCAGCGACACTCGCAAGGACGGCATGGCGCTCGGCTTCTGATCCGCGCGGAGGGTGGCTTAAAACCCCACCCTGCGGCGCCGGCACTTCGGGCCAGTGGTTGCGTCCGGTGAACCACAACAGCGCGGCGAGCTTTCGCCGAGCTTTTTCGTTGCCGAGAGCCGCTCGATCAGGGCGCAGCGCGAGGCCGGCCCTCCCCGCCGACCGCAAAACGAAAAAGGCGCCGCGGTTTCCCGCGACGCCTTTCGTTTCGATCCGGCCGGACCTCAGTGCGCAACCGCACCCGAGGCCGTGTCGTCGCCCTTGCGCAGGGCCGCGGCGGCCTCTTCGGCCTCCTCGTCCCATTCCACCGCTTCGGGCTTGCCGATCAGCGCGATGTCGAGCACCTCGGAGACGTGCTTGACGGGGATGATTTCCAGCCCCTCCTTCACGTTGTCGGGCAGCTCGGCAAGGTCCTTCTCGTTCTCCTCGGGAATGAGAACGGTCTTGATCCCGCCCCGCAGCGCCGCGAGCAGCTTCTCCTTGAGGCCACCGATGGCCGAGGCGTTGCCGCGCAGCGTGACCTCGCCGGTCATGGCGATGTCCTTGCGCACCGGCAGCCCGGTCAGCACCGAGACGATCGCCGTCACCATGGCCAGACCCGCCGAGGGGCCGTCCTTGGGCGTCGCGCCGTCGGGCACGTGGACGTGGATGTCCCACTTGTCGAAGCGCGGCGGCTTGACGCCGATCTGCGGAGAGATCGAGCGCACGTAGCTCTGTGCCGCCTCGATGGACTCCTTCATCACGTCGCCCAGCTTGCCGGTGGTCTTCATCCGACCCTTGCCCGGCAGACGCAGCGCCTCGATCTGCAGCAGGTCGCCACCAACCGAGGTGTAGGCAAGCCCTGTGACCACGCCGACCTGGCTTTCCTCTTCGGCAAGACCGTAGCGGTATTTCCGCACGCCGAGGAAGTCGTCGAGGTTGTCGCGGGTCACCGTGACCTCGGTTGCCTCCTTCTTGACGATCTTCGTCACCGCCTTGCGGGCGATGCGCGCGATCTCGCGTTCGAGGTTCCGCACGCCCGCCTCGCGGGTGTAGTAGCGGATGACGTCGATCAGCGCCTCGTCGGTCAGGGTGAACTCGCCCTTCTTGAGACCATGCGCCTTGATCTGCTTGTCGAGCAGGTGACGCTTGGCGATCTCGGCCTTCTCGTCCTCGGTGTAGCCCGAGAGCGGGATGATCTCCATCCGGTCGAGCAGCGGCCCCGGCATGTTGTAGCTGTTGGCCGTGGTCACGAACATCACGTTCGACAGGTCGTATTCGACCTCGAGGTAGTGGTCCACGAAGGTGCCGTTCTGCTCGGGGTCGAGCACTTCCAGCATCGCCGAGGCCGGGTCGCCACGGAAGTCCTGACCCATCTTGTCGATCTCGTCGAGCAGGATGAGCGGGTTCGTGGTCTTGGCCTTCTTCAGCGCCTGAATGATCTTGCCCGGCATGGA
>MDTG01113697.1_pt1 | contig 17297 bp, 16 predicted proteins | sample 811421 | NCBI WGS metagenome assembly MDTG01 (sample SAMN05326645, study PRJNA326480) | marine metagenome | isolation source: seawater | place: Pacific Ocean: South East | collected 2011
AAAAAAGAGATCTTAAAATTTGCAACTATAGGAATAATTAAACACTTAATAGGTGGGACATTAAATAACCCCAAAAATCTGATGAATAGAAAGAATTATTAAATTAAATTTTATGAAAAAATATTTAATCAATTTTATTAATAAATTTTTCTCTTTTTTTAATCTAAAGTTAGTTACAGATGGGACTTATAGATATTTATCAAAACTTCCAAGATCATTTTTTTTATATACCGCATTTAGTCAAAGGCAGAAAGAAAAAGTTATAAAATATCTCGAGAAGAGTAAATCCCAATTAGGCCAAGATATTTTTGTAGTAGCCAATAGTGATAATAAAAAAGAAAATTTCTTTATTGAATTTGGTGCTACTGATGGATTGACTATTAGTAACACATATCTTCTAGAAAAAGAATTAAATTGGAAAGGTATTCTTGTAGAACCAGCTAGTGTATGGCATGAAAATTTAGAAAAAAATAGAAATTGCATAATCGATAAAAGATGTATTTATTATAAATCTGGAGAAAAAATAAGTTTCCTCGTTGTTCAAAACAATCAAAAGGCAGAGCCTGGATTATCTTCTCTTGAAGAATATGCAGCGAATGGGGATTGGGCTTCAAATTTAAGATTAAAAAACTCAAAAAAAGAAGTTGTTGAAACTATAACCCTTAACGAACTTCTTGATTTTTATGATGCTCCTGAAATAATTGACTATATGTCCGTAGATACTGAAGGTAGCGAATTAGATATATTAAAAACCCTAGATTTTCAAAAAAGAAAGATAAAAATAATTACTGTTGAGCATAATTATCATAAGAATAGAGGAAAGATTAATAATCTTTTAGAAAAAAATGGATATTTAAGAGTCCATAAAGATTTCTCAAAGTTTGATGATTGGTATATTTTAAAAGATTCTTAGAAAAATCATAAAAGTTATTAATGTTTAGTTCAATAATGAATAAAAAAAAATTAATTACATTATCTGAAAAATTTCTATTTGTTTTTTTTATTGCAAATATCCTAAATTTAATCAATATTATTTCAATCTCATTTGGAAAATTAATCATTTATGAAGATAGTTTTAGTTTATTAAATCTTAATAATAATCCATTTAATTATTGGTTATTCGAACCACATAATGGTCATATAATCTCTTTTTCTAAATTATTAACCTCATTTTTCAGATTATTATCAATTTCTCCAACTGGCTTTAATATATTTCTATCAATAATTATTTTATTCTCTGGATTATTTATAATTAGAAAAACCATATTTCTTATTAATCCTGAAAGTCAATATAAAAATTTAATTTTTTTACTATCTTCTTTCTTCTGGATATCCCCATTTCAATGGGAGAATTTGATCTGGGAATTTCAAATACCTTGGTTTCTCATAGTTTTTTTTGTTATAACCTTAAATTATATAAATTTTTATAATTTTAAGAATAAAAATTTAGAGAATAAACTAGCACAAAATATTTTCCTATCAGTTAGTCCATTTTTAGCAATATTATCTTCAGGTCAAGGAATTTGTTACTTAAATTGCATATTAATAAGTTTATTAATCAAGAAAAAAAATAATTTGATACCAATTATTTGCACTTTTCTAAGTTATCTTATTTTTTTATTAATTAAATTAAATTATCAGAGTAACATTGAAATCTCTTTTAATTTTTGGAACGCATTAAGCTATTTTTTTATTACCATTTTTTCAATCTTTAAGGCTCCCATATCTGCTTTTAATAGTTTTTCATATGAATCCTGGATAATACCAATAATCTCATCAATTATATTCCAACTTTATATTTTTAGATTTATAACAAAAACTTTCATATATAAATTAGAATTAAAAATTAACCAATTAAGTTTATTTACTCCAATTATATTTGGAATTCAATTTTTAATACTCACAAGTATTACAAGAAGTCAATATGGAATTTATCAAGGTATAGTATCTAGATATTCGACATGTATAAATTTAATTCCTCTAGGATTAATAATTCTTTTTCATTTTTCTAATAACAAAGAATTATTTATAAATCAAACTTCAAAATCAGTATCTTTTTCAAAAAACTATTTTCATTTATCACTTATATCTTTATTTTGTTTAATTATTAATACTTCAGCAATATTTAAAACAATCTCAGAGACTGAAACAGCCTTAAATACAAGGATTAGTAATTTTAATATTTTTAAAGAAACTTGTTCAGAAAATATAAAAAGCAATATAAATCTTATAAAGTCAAATTACTCCAAATTAAGAACTTTCCCTGGAGCTAATTTCCCTCCGTTACCAGATGCAAATAATTTTTCAAATTTTCAAAAATACCTTGATTCCAATATTTGTGAAGCTACAAATAAACTTAAGTGAATTTAATTGCAAATTTTTTATCTACTATAATCCCAAAAATTAAAACTAAAAAAGAAGAAATTATGGCAACATATATCCCAAAAAATAAATAAGAAAGTGAAATCAATAATGTTGAAAAAATATAAATTAAAGATATTTTGTTTGTAGGAAAGTTATTATCCATTAACCTTTGATAAAGATGATCTCTATGAGGTTTAAATATATTCTTGCCATTTTTATATCTTTTCAAAATACAAATAAGTGCATCTATCATCAAGGGGATAGAGATTAGTAAAAAAGCAAAACCCTCCAAAAGTGATTTACATTGAAGTAATACAGTAAAGAACATCGCTCCTAAAAAAGTACTTCCAATATCTCCCATAAATAATTTAGATGGATGCCAATTTAAAATTAAAAAAGCCAAAATTGAAGCTGCCAAAGGGATATATATCGTATCTATTCTTATTGAGGCCATTATAAAGATAATAAAATAGCAACCGCCAACTAATCCATCTATACCATCCATGAAATTTGAAAAATTTATTATAGATGTTCCTAAAAGAAGAAGGATTGGAAAAATAAATACTCTGGGAAGAAAAAAGGAATAATCTTGTGGAATAAGATATATCATTAATGAAAAAGCTGTTAAAAGATGAAACGATAACCTTACTTTTCTTGATAAATTAAATTTATCATCAATTAAACTAATAATTGAGAGAGGAAAATTTAATAAGAATAAATAATTAGAATTAATAATTGAAGAAATTAAAGAATTTAATACAAAAATGAAGCCACCCCCATTTGGTTTAATAATTTCATGAGAACTTCTAGAATTTGGAATGTCTGCAAAGTTTTTTTTTAAAAAGTTTAGCGAAAAAATTAAAATTATAAATGAGAAAAAAAAGCTCAAAATGAAAATAAAAAAAGGATTCATAAGCTTTAAAATTTATCTGGAAATTTAGATAATTTCTGATTTGTTATTTCTGATTGAGGTGTAAAATTTGATAAATCTGCAAAAATTCTTAAAACAGACTCATAAAACTTTAATGAAAAAAGGGACAATGGGAATGTTAAAAAAATAAATAAATAATCTGGTATTTTTATAAAAATGCAATTCCTAGCTAAGTCATTTTTTTTAGTAGAATTTTTTATCAGAAAAAGCATTTTATTATAATCTAAAATACTATCTCCTCCAACGAATAATGAAGATGATTTAAAACTATCAAAAATTTTCTGATTATTGATTAGATTGAAAAAAACATTTGCTAATTGTCTGCAACTTATAGGCTGTCTTAAACCACTATTTGAAGGTAAAACTATAAATGGACACCATCTCATTAAATTAATTATTCTACTAAAGTTTTTATCTTTATAGTTACCAAAACTTCCATAAACTATTGTGGGTTTAACAATCATATATTTTATATTTAAAGAGGCGCATATATCCACTATTATCTCTTCAGAATCTCTCAATTTTGAAAATAATTCTTTATCAAATTTATTAAATGCAAACCTTTTTGTTAAGACAGAAGATGAAGAACAAACAATTATTTTTTTTATATACTTAAAAAAATCAGGATTAGATCTGATTACTCCCAATAGAAACTGAGATGTAATCCATATAGGAGCAAAAGAAACAATAATAGAACTTTTTTGAAATTTGCATGGGGAAAATTCCTCTGGCCTTTCCATATTGAGGTAAATTTGATTTTTATAATTAATATTTCTTGTATATTGATAAACATCTTTATATCCATTATCTTTTAATAATTTTAAAAATGCATTTCCCACGGGAGTTGTTGACCCAAACAAATGAATAATCAAATTAATTTTTATATTTATTTTAATTTAGCAATATATCAAAAAATCACAAACCCCCATTTTTTAAAATACTTAAAAGTAGAAATAAATAAATAAAACATTTGTTTTAAAGATTTATGAGATCCTCTTGCCCATCGATGAGTAATTGTACAAGATGGATTATGAATTACTTTTCCATATTTAGAACATTTTCTAGAAAAGTCAGCATCCTCTAAATGCAAGAAAAATATAGGATCAAATCCCTGAATTTTTTGATAAATATGAGATTTTACTAAAAGAAAACATCCAGATAAATAAGATGAATTTATCTTGTCTTTTGTATAATCAAAATTTCTATTTGTATGTTTAATATAGTAATTTCTAAATATATTAATTTTCTGCAGCAGTTTAAACCTTCCTAATAATAGAGACAAAATAGTAGGGTTTGATTTAGCACTATATTGAATAAAACCTCTTGAATCTTTTATTAAAGGTGCAGTACAAATAAAATCAGAATTTATAAATTGCTGCACAAATTCAATTAAATCTAGACTATTAAATTCAATATCAGGATTCACAATAATATAAATATCTGAAGATTCATAATCATAATTCAATAAATTTGAATTATGTCCATTTCCAAAACCAATATTCTTTCCATTACATATATATTTTATAAATTTATATCTATAAATTAAATTTTCTATTAAGGAATTTGGACTATTATCATGAATTAATAAATGAGTTTTAAAATTAAAATTTTTTCCTAATTTCTCAAAAGATGAAATACTAAATATTAACTTCTCGATTTCAACAAATTTATGTTTATATAATACAAGAGAGAAAATGATTCTTATCATTAATAATTTTTTTATAAGAATGGAATCCAGTGAGATTTTAAAACTAATTCAGAATAAATTAGCACAAATGATAAAAGAGAAATTCTTGGTGTTAGGCTCATAAATAAAGCCGCAAAAGGAATTAAATAAAACCAATATTTCACATAAGAAAAAAATGGAAATAATGATATTACAAACAATAACATCAAGAAAGAAATAATCATAAAAATTTTGATGAAAATAGGAAATACAGAATTTTTTAAAGAAAAAGTTCTAATTAAACCTGTAAAAAATGAACTAAAAAATAATAGTGTAGTAACTATTGTTGGTTTTATACCAAAAGGTGTAAGTATAACAATTCCTTGAAATACTCCTAGAAGTCTCAGATAAGTAGGAGTACTGTATAACTCATCTATTTCGTTTATTTTTATTGACAATTTTGCAATTTTATAGACATCTCCTAAAGTTTCTAAACTTACAGTAGTACCCAAAAACTCTAGTATTTTATTGCTACTTAATACAATTGAAGAAATTATTATCAAAGATACTAAAAAATAATTTAGAAAACTTTTTTTAAATACAAGAAGTTTTAAATCTGCGATTTTAGAAAACTGATAAGAAATTTTATCAAATATTTTTAAAATAAAACTTTTTTTTGAAAGATAATAAGAAAATGCAGCAGTTATAAGTAAACCTCCAAAAATAATTAATTGATTGTCTGCGCCAATGAATATAAGAAAAGTAAAGGGCAATATAAAAATGGGTAATAAAATTCTTAATCTTTTTTGGAATGCTAATAAGTAAGAAGCAAAGACAAAGGTATAAGTCAAAAAATGATAAGGAACATCTACATGAAAAGATAAAAGAAAAAATAATGAAGAAGGTAATAAAATTGAATTTAAAATTGTTCGCCTGAAAAGTTCTTTATCCCAATCTTTCAAATTGCTAGATAATTTATAAAAAGAAAAAATAATTAAAAGGAATACTGTAAATGCTATTAAAAAAAAATAAATGTAACTAAAAGATAAAGGGAAGTTTTCACATTTATAAGTACCACCTCCAATTACATAATTAAGTACAGGATCCTCAGGAGTTAAAATACGGCATGAATAACTTTTGAACAAATCAAATAAATCAACATAATTTGCTATGTTGAAATATGTTTTAAATTCAATCATTCTTCTATAAACATAATATATATCTGGATAATCATCTAAAGGGAAAACAAATAATCTTATAACAGCTGCTATTAAAGATGCAAAAATTAAATTAGCCCTGGTTACTCTCAAGAATACTTATTTCAATATATAGACTTAATAATATATAAAATTGATTAAATTATTCAATACATCTAAAGGTATTTTTGAATAAATTAACTTTAGTGGTCGATATAACTCATTTTCCCCATATTACCTTTAAATACATCTTTAAATGCAAGAAATATATAAAATAAAGTTTTTGTTTTTGTGGAACTCAAAATTGGATATGCTAAAAATCTTATTATGGTCCTAAGGATTTCTGATAATTTCCACCTAAAAGTATTAGATCCGTATAGCAACAAATATAAACTATTTCTCATAATATAATAAACCCTTAAATCTTGATCATGATAGCTTTTTTTAATCCCAAAAAAATTTATACGTTTAGAACCAATTTTATGTTTAAGAAATATATTTTGCGCTTTTATAAGATTAAAACCTAACAAGACTGCCCTTTCACACCAATCTGTGTCAACACCATCAATAAATAACAAATTATTCATAGTACCAACTTTTTCAAAACTCTCTCTATTAAATAACGAGCCTGAAGTTATTGCAAAGTTAACATATTGAATTTCATTATTCTTTTTTTGGTTCTGAAAAATTAATTTCTTATCCTTTCTGATTTTAAATTTAATGTCCAATATACTTGGAGAGCAACAAACTATATTTTTATTTTTTAAATAAAACTTTTCAAAAGTTTGCAGCATATTCTTTATGAAACGGGAATCAATCATCGAATCTTGATCAAAAGTAAATAAATAAGGAAACCTACCTTTCAGAAATTCTTCGATAATTTTATTTAAAGCACTAGAAACGCCAATATTTTTTCCTAAATCCTTATAAATTACATCTTTATTTTTAATAATAAAATCTGAATAATTATTTCCTTTATTGATGAAAAGGATAACTTTTATTTTTTGCTTTATTAATTTATTAACTAGTAAAACAAGATTTTGATTGGGATTATAAACTATAATTCCTGCTAAAACTTTTTTATCCACTTTATAAATCAGCTGAAAATAAATTTATTAACTTCATATAAAATTTTTTGTTGTAAAAATAGCATCAAATTGTTGAATAGGTCCAAATTCGGATCCTTTCTCTATGTCATAAATACCATATAAAATATATTCATAATTTTCAAAAAATTCGAATAATTTTGATAATTGACTTTGTTTTTTATAAGTTGGCGCGACTAACATCTCTATTAAAACTATATCAACAAGTTTCTTATCAAATAAATTATGACCACCTTTAAGAACTTCATATTCTAATCCTTGTACATCTAATTTTAATAAATTAATTCGATTAATATTTTTTGAAATATTTTCGTAAAAAGAATCAAGTGTATTTACAATTACCTTCATTTTTTCTTTATGCTTTAGCTCATCATTTTCCCAAGAATCTGAAGCAAGGGGGTCTAATTCTAATAAAGAATTAGTATAGGGTTTTGTATTTATATTTACGTCTAAAGTACCAATCTCAGATGATAACGCAATATTAAAAATTGATAATCTATTTTTAGATTTAAATCTTTTAATTAGATATTCATAAGAAATCTTATAGGGCTCAAATAAAAATCCTATTAATTTTGGAAAAATTTTTAAATAATTTTTTATCCAATTTCCTTGAAAGGCGCCTACATCAAAAATTATAGGGGAGTGAATATGATTTTTTTTCAGCAAATAAATTACATCCTTTGTTAATTTTGATTTAGGAAAAAAATTATCTTTAATAATATTTTTTATTAATCTTACTATTTTTTTATTCATAATCACTTTTTTTCTAAACAATTAAAAAGGTCCCTTAAACCATTCTCCTGGGACATCATGCGGAGATGGCTTCTTAATTTCTTCATAAGGATTAATTCCCTCAATCCCAATGATTGAAATTATCTTTTGTGCGATATCTGCAGCTCTTGGATAAAAGTTTTTTGTTAAACCATAGCTAGTTGGTTCTGGAATATCAGGCATAGTTATTTTTTCAGGAGGTTTATCAAGTAAAAAAGAGTGATTTATAGCGATATAAGAAATTATCTCAGAAGCTATTGAACAGGTTGAGACTCCTGTATCGAGAATTAAAATTTTCCTAGTAACCTCCAAAGATTCGACAATAGCTTCAAAATCTATTGGTTTTACAGTTCTTAAATCAATCAGATCTAATGATATATCGTACTTTTTTAAATATTTTTGCGCCATTAGAGCCTCTACAGTCATATAAGACATTGAAACTAAAGTAAGATTTATACCTTTAGTGATTTTATTTGCCTTACCTAAGGTAATTCTATAGTCATTAAGAGGAACCTCTCCTAAGGAATTATGAAGCCATCGATGTTCAAGAAATATCACTGGATCTGGATCAAAAATTGAACTTAATAACAAACCCTTCGCATCATAAGCATTACTTGGCATAACAACTTTTAGGCCAGGAATATGCGCAAACCAAGCTTGTAAATTCTGAGAGTGGGTAGGGCCTTGCCCCCATCCTCTTCCTAAAATTAATCTTATTGTAATTGGTACTGATACTGCTCCATCAAACATATAATGCATTTTTGCTGCACCATTTACTAATTGATCCATTGCCAAGAGAAAGAAATCTAATCTCTGATGAGTCATTATTGGTTTAAAACCTGCCATAGATAAACCTATTCCAACTCCAGTCATAGCATTTTCAGATGTGGGCATATCAAAAACTCTTTCTCGCCCAAATTTTTCCTCAAGCCCAAGTGTTGATCCAAAAATACCTTTAGGATCAGTAGCTCCCAAACCGTAACATAAAACTTTTGGATCAATTTCCATAGCTATTTCTATTGCTTGATTTATAGCTTTAACAAAAGTTGTTTTATTCATAATTCCTTAGCATATACATTTTTATATTTCTCAGATTCCTGGGGGAAAGGATCATTTTTAGCTTTTTCAAAAGCATTATTAATTTCTAAACTTAAGTTTTCTTCTACTTTTAAAACATACTCTTTATCAAATTCAGGGAAAATTTCCTGAACTGAATTTTCAAATAGAAGTATTGGATCTTTCTTTTTCCAATTTTGAAACTCCTCATTAGTTCTATAACCTAGATCATTATCATATTGATAACCACAATGTTCTCTCCATCTATAAGTTTGAAATTCCAAAAACCAAGTGGTACCAGACTCATTTTTCATCTGCCTTATAACTTCGGTTAATACTTTATATGATTGAATTGCATCATTGCCATCACAAAAAAAAGTTTTTGCACCTAATGATTTAGCCAAAGAATAGATTTTTCTATTTTTAGGTTGCCTTACACTTAAAGGACTATAAACACTATAAAAATTGTTTTCGCAAATAAATAAAACAGGCAAATTTTTTAAAGCAGCAAAATTTAATGACTCATAAAAAACTCCTTCCTCTACTGCACCATCCCCTAAAAATATGCATGAAATATTTTTATTTTTATTGAGCTTCTGCGCTAAACCTAGTCCAACACCAACAGGAATACTATTCCCAACAATAGCTGAAGTCCCCATAAACCCAACTTCTTTATCAATCAGATGCATAGAACCCCCTTTTCCACCGGAACAACCAGATTTTTTTCCGTATATTTCAGCTATCATTTTGTCGAGATTCCCCTTCTTTGCTAAATAATGAGCATGACCTCTGTGAGTGCTAACTGCATAGTCTTGGTGATTCAAACATACGGATAAAGCGGCAGGAACTGCCTCTTGACCAATTGATAAATGAGTAGGGCATCTTATTTCATTAAGGGGGTATTCCTTCGCAATTCTTTCTTCCACCATCCTGATTTTTTTCATCATCAAGTGAATTGATAATGCAACCTCTTTATTTTTAAATGGTTTTAATTCTAAATCTTCCTGCATTAATCTCAATCAAAGTTTTAAAGTCTTCATCCATTTAACTGTAAAGCAATTATCTGAATCTAATAATTGGCCAGCATTATAAATTTCAGCAATTTCATCAATAGCATCTTTTACACTAAATTTAGGGCTGAAGCCTGTTTGTAAAAGTTTTGTAGAATCTTGCCTATAAGATCTAGGATCATTTGATTCTGAAATTATTAATTCAGATGGAATTCTAGTTTGAACCATCTTTGCTATATCAATTATTCTAATATTTTCAAAACCTGCGTTAAAGCATCCAGATTCAATATTTGGATTTTCAATAAAATGTAAATAAACATTCGCGATATCCTTAATATGAATATTTGGTCTTGTCTGATCCCCTCCGAAGATTGTCATTTTGCCATTTTTTAAAGCTTGATAAGTAAACATATTGACACTTACATCTAATCTCATTCTTGGGGAAAATCCACAAACAGTAGCTGGTCGTATGCAGTGAACCTGCATATCATTTTTATAAGAAAGCAAAACTCTCTCTGCTACCATTTTTGTCTTGTTATAAACAGATATTGGGACTAAATCTAAATCTTCAGTAACTTTATCTTCTTCTTTTACTCCATATACACTTCCCGAACTAGCAAAAATAAATTGCTTTACTTTATTTTTCTTAGCCTTTTCGATTAATTGTTGGGTAGCAAGAACATTTACTTCCCAACTTAAATTAGGATTTAATTCGACGGCTGGATCATTTGCAATATTAGCAAGATGAATAACAACATCAGTTTTATCAAGATGTTCTAATTCAATTTCTCTTATATCTAATTTGATATTTAAAAGATTTGGATGATCTTTTAAATGATTTCCAAACCATTGAGTGTCTATAGAGACGACTTGATGACCTTGGTCTAAAAGTAGTGGTATTAAAACAGATCCTTTATATCCGCATCCTCCAGTTACTAATATTTTCATAATTTATGACTGTAATCCCATGAAAGATCATTTAATAATAACAGATTCGCTTTCACCCAATCAAAAGTAGTATTAAGTCCATCATGCAAATTAAATTCTTCCTTCCAGTTAAATTTATCCCTTAATTTAGAACTATCTAATAAATAATTTTGATCCTTACCTAGCCTTTCTTCGTCTATATTTACAATTTTTTCAAAATCAATATTTGCAATATCACATATTCTAATTACGAGGTCTTTTATAGAAATAGCTTCATTAGTAGAAATATGCCAAGAGGAACCTGGTTCTGCCTCAAGAGCAATATCGAATGTCGCACGTACTACATCTTTTATGTGAATAAAGGATCTTTTAGACAAGCCTCCCCCATTGAGATTAAATGATTTTCCAGTAAGAGCGCTTAAACAAGCTCTTGGAATTACTCTATAAAGTTGTTGACCAGGCCCATAAACATTTGCTGCACGGGTAAACACCACTGGAAAATCATATGCTTTAAAAAAGCTTAAAAGATGCAAATCGCATGCAGCTCTACTTACTGCATAAGGAGTAGTCGGATTAAAATTGAAATTCTCTTTGATCCAGCCATCATTAGTGCTTCCATAAACTTCAGGGGTGGTAACATGTACATATTTTTTTATAAATTTTCTTTTTCTGAGCTGATCATGAAGAGCTACTTGAGAAACAATATTAGTTTGATACCAATGTACAGGATTCAACCAACTTTCAGCGACCATACCTTGTGAAGCGAAGTTGACTATATATTCTGGCTTGATTTTGTCAATCAAGTTACAAATCTGTTCAGTATCGTTATTTAAATCGAAAGAATAAAATTCAAATTTGTCTAATATATCATTTTTTTTTATCTTATTAACTTTGTTTTCAGGCCATTTGTAAGGCAAAAAGACGTCATTAGGCTGTTGCGATCTACTAACGCCACACACATCATAATCATTGATAAGTAGCTCATTTACAAAATGAGAACCACTGAAACTGTTGCTACCTATTACTAAAAAAGGTTTTTTATGCGAATTGGAAAACATTAATTAATTTTTCGATTAGTTTTTCTTTGGAAATTGGGCTATTTCCCATTGTCTCAACTGCAATTGAAGCCATACAACATCCTATTGCCGAGGTAGAGATCAAGGTTTGATTACTTGACAATCCAATTGCCATAACAGCCAGTAAAGAATCTCCTGCGCCTGCAACATCTAATGGATTAACTGATAAAGCCGGAAAAGATTGGGTTTTGATTCTTGAGCCACTGTTATCATAAGCAATGAAACCGTCAGCTCCCAACTTCATAATTAATCTCTTAGTATTTGTAATTTTAATTATTTTTTGGCTTAATTTTTCCAATCCTGACTCATTATCTTTAAGCGCAATTCTGGTTTCTTTTTCGTTAGGGCATAGGAGCGAAAAATCTTTAAAATTTGTAATATCCCCTATTTGGCTACTACATTGGACATCTCCAAATATCATCAATTTATATTTAATTGATAAATCTTTGATTTCTTGAATAATTTTTTTTGTAATTACACCATAAACGAAGTCCGAAATAATGATTCCATCGCACGAAGAGGCATATTTTCTTAATTGCAGAATAATTTTTTCTTCAATTTCTTTATCTAAAGCATGTTCTTCTAGCTTGCTAACACGAAAAAGCTTTTGGTTTTCTACAACATACCTTTTTTTAAAAGTAGTGGGTCTTGAATTATCTATTATTAGTGAGTGGTCAATATTTCTTTCAGATAATTGTTGCTCTAAATATTTTGCTTCATCGTCCTCACCTACTACTGAAATAAAAGTACATTTTGCACCAAGAGTTTTAACATGATTAGCAACAATTGCAGCGCCGCCTAAAAAATTTCTTTTTTCAAGCTCTTTTACGACGACTACAGGTGCCTCTGCACTTAGACCAAGTGGTTCGCAAGCAGCATATTGATCAATTATTGAATCACCTACAACTAATAAATGGGTATCTCCCCATTTCTTGATTAAATTAATTAATCTTTCTTTGTTCAATCCTTCCCTAGAACATGTTTCAACAAATAACTTTTTTCTTGAAAGTGATAATTCACTTTCAGAATTTTTTAATAAATCAGCACTAGCATAATTTATATCTCCAGCATGAAAATGTACTTCACATTTATTCTTTAGTTGAAATTCAATAGATTCTTTGATGTCTTTTTCCCTGGTGTTTTCAAACTCTTTCCCCAAAACTAAAACTTTTGGATAAAGTTTTTGTGATAAAAATTTCAAACTTATATTTTCCATCAGCACTATATAATCAGCAATAGATAATAAGCTTAAAGCTTCTGCTCTCTCTTTCTGTTTAAAAGCATATTTTTTATCTCCAATTCGTTTATCATCTCCTAATAAAGCAACAATTAAGTTGCTTCCAAGTTTTTTTGCATGCCTTAAGTACCTTATATGACCTGCATGAATGGTTGTAAAATGACCATAAGCCAAAATTGATTTTTTGGGGAGTTTATCTATATTTTTGATATTTATAATTTTTGAAGTCATTTCATTTCATTTCAATTAAAATTCTTCCTGATGTTTCTCCTTCTCTCATTTCACTAATAGCCTGATTTATGTTATCTAAAGAAATTCTTTTCGATACTAAAAGTTTAAAATCAACCAAATTATTTTTAAATAATTTTGAATATCTTGGAATATCACAATCTGGATTACTTTCTCCACCATGAGATCCAATAATTTGCTTACCAAAATGAAGAGGTAAAGTAAATATATTTATATTTTTTCCCTTTCTTGGTACTCCAACTAAAACTAACCTACCAAATTCATTTAATAAATTATATCCTGATTCTATGATTGAAGAAATCCCAGTATTGTCAATAAAAACATCAAGTTTTTTTTCTCCAATAATTTTATTTATATAAAAATAAGGATCTTGGTTCTTAGAATTAATTATGTGAGTGGCCCCTAGTTTTGAAGCCAGATCCAATCTATTTTCAAATAAATCTACAGCAATTATCGGATAAGCTGAATTTAATTTACAAGCTTGAATAATATTTAATCCAATTCCCCCAGCCCCAAAGACGACTACAGATTCCCCTAATTTAATTTTTGCATTATTATCTACAACACCAAAACCAGTTGTTATGGCGCATCCAAAGAGAGAGGCCAAATCACTATCAAAATCATTGCTGATCTTGGTACATCTATTTTCGCTTATAACCGCATGCGTATTAAATGTTGTAACCCAGCCTGCATTAAGAGTTTTATCTCTCCACTGATATACAGCGTTTTTTGATTGTATACCCGCGCCTTTCCTCCAATGCAAAACGACCTTATCTCCTTTCTTTACAGTTGAAACACCGGGTCCGACTTCCAATACGATTCCGCAACCTTCGTGACCCATTAGATGAGGAAGGTATTTGTCAGGTCCTTTAGCTCCTGTTATTTCTCCAATTTGGGAGCCACATATACCACTTACTTCAATCTCAACTAAAATCTGTCCTACTGATAAAGCTTTAGGAAGCTTTACGTAATCAACTATCAAAGGCTTATTTTGCTCTACCAAAATTGCTGCTTTACAAAACTCCGGGATATCTATCATTATTCAAAATAAATAAATGAATAATCACCACTATATCCTGCCAAGTCAAACCACCAATTCCATTCACTTGGTGTATTAAATGCTTCACAAGAAACTTGCCAATATAAGAGATTTGCTTTTTCTACTTCATTCCGATAACTCTCAACACAAAGATATTTTTTATCTTTACCTACTCTTTCCATCTCTTTTAATGCTTTATAAAGAGGTGGAGCCTCAAGGCAGTGTAGCGTGTTTATTGAAATTACTAAATCAAAATAATTATCTTCATATGGTAAATTTGCGGCGTCCCCAACTATTAAATTTGATTTTATTTCTTCTTTAGAATGTTTTATGGCATATTCTGAAATATCTATCCCAAATATTTCTGCTTTAGGTATGATCTTCAGAAAATCAAATAATAAATATCCCTTCCCGCATCCAATATCCAAAATTTTAGCATCTTGCTTTAGGTCGTAAAGAGCGGCCATTTTTTCTGCCACTTTTTGCCATCTGCCCTCTATGTAGTTATAACCTCCATAACATATCCTTCGATCTCCATCCCAATAATCGAAGGCAAATTTTTTTGCTAAAGAAGCAGCTTTATGTTTTGGGTATAGTGGATCATTTACACGTTTTAAATAGTCTCTTTTAGTACTCTTATGAAGAGGACTCATAAAATCTATTTCTTTCATAATTTAATTAAAACTCAAATTTGGCTTATTGTTAGAAAGCCATTGCATACATAAATGTCCAACGATCAATTGAAGATCTTCCGCAATTTGCATATCATCAGTTAGAAAATGTATAGGATTATCAGCAAGTTTTTTGCATAAACCTCCGTCGAAAGCAATGATAGCATGAGAAGTTATACCTTTATCTCGGGCAGTTTTTAAAGCCTCAATAACATTTGAAGAATTTCCACTTCCTGAAAGAACTATTAAAATATCATTTCTAGAACCCTTCACTTTTATCTGATGGGAAAAAATGTTTTCAAATCCTGTATCATTAGCTAGGCAACTCATCACAGCTGGATTAGAAGTCAATGCCTCAACCCTTAAACCAGGGAGAAAAGGATCTGCACCGCATGCACCAGCACCATAAATAAAATCATTAGCAATGTGGATTGCATTGCCAGCACTACCTCCATTACCACAAATAAAAATTTGACTCCCTCTTGCCCAAGCTTCTCTTAAGCTAATTGCGAGGTAATGAATTTGTTCATTAATTGATTCAGTAAAACAATTATTAAGATTATTCAAATATGAATTAACAAAACTTGGGAAAGAGTCAACTAAATTCGTATTTTTATTTTCTGAAAGCATAAGAGATTTGTTTAATGAAGCATATGAACCTATATCTTCATAACTTTTTAGAGTTTTCCATGTGTGAATTTTACCAATTAATTTAGGAATTACATCACAACTGAAATCAGTTGTTAATAAAGATAAATTTTTTACAAAATCTATAAATTCACTTTCAAATGCATAAATAGCACCATTTGCACAATTACCATAATTTCCAGGTTGCTTCTCATAAAAAGCAGTTAAAATGCCATTCTCATCTCTCTCAATTATCCCACAGGATGAAGGATTATCTGTCTCAAAAGTTAGCATTGACAAAAGACAATTCTTTGGTCTCAAACTAAATGACTCAATAAATGGGGATAAATCATCTTCCATATAATTATCAGCATGTATTAATAAACCAACTGAATTGTCAAAGAAAGTTAAATTTTTAATCAAAGTTCCAGCAGTGCCTAATAATTTATCTTCATAAATAATATTAATTTTCATATTTGTTTTTCTTCTAGAAGCTAAAAATTCTTTTACCTGATCTTTTAAATAATGAGTATTGATTAAGACTTCGTCACAACCTAGTTTTTCTAATTTATTAAGCCACGTTTCAAGAAGCGGTGCCCCTTTAACTTTAATAAGACATTTAGGAGTATGGTTTGTTAAGGGCCTTAGTCTAGTTCCTAATCCTGCAGAAAGAAGTAAAGCTTTTATAGTCCTCTTCATAAATTTTCAATTTTTGTGTTTTATTTTTTCAATAATCAAATCTGCTAAAGAGAAACTAGCTGTAAATGCTGGAGAAATAGCATTCATTACATGGGTGCTGGATGGGCCATCTAAGCATAAAAAATCATCTTCTAATTTTTGTGTTTTTAAATTAAATAACTGTGAACGAATTCCAACTTTATTACTTGGGACAATATCCTCATTTTTTAAAGTGGGTATTAATTTTCTTGCTGAATTTAACATTACTGGTTTGAGAGCGAGAAGCAATTGCTCATGTACATATTTCCTGAACCCTCCATTATCGCTAATATATTGACCTGCCAAACTTATTAAATTGTTTACGGTAGAAATGGGCTCAATTGCATTTAAACCACGATAATTTTCTCTTCCGAATGCAGGAGTTGCAGTTGGCCCTATATAAATTATTGGATTATTATCTGCTGATGGAGTGAAATGAACTCCTAAGAAAGGGACATTAAGATCAGGCACAGGGTAAATATTTCGTTTGATGTTTATAAGAGAGTCTTTTTTTATAGACCAATATATTCCCTTGAATGGGAAAAGCCTGTAATTTTTCCCAACATCAAATTTTCTCGCTACCAAGTCAGCATACAAACCCGAACAATTCACAAGATGTCCATAATCTAATATTGTTCCATCAGAAAGTTTCAA
>MDTG01050376.1_pt1 | contig 17296 bp, 17 predicted proteins | sample 811421 | NCBI WGS metagenome assembly MDTG01 (sample SAMN05326645, study PRJNA326480) | marine metagenome | isolation source: seawater | place: Pacific Ocean: South East | collected 2011
CATCCGAAGCCCAACTTTTGACCTGATCTTTATTAATAGATACATAGACCTCACCGGGTGACTCACGTTTTTGTGCCAAACGCACGCCGGTTACGTCGAGCTGTTCCATTAATACACGACCAAGAATTAGCTCGCTCAGACTCACATCACCACTGATACGTTCAGCCTGCACACGGTTTAAATCGGGTTGATTAGGGTCAGTAATTTGTACCCCTGTCAACGTCAACCGGACAGGTGACCACTGGTGAGAAACCTCAGCTACATTCACCTCAGCACCGTTCAAGCGTCCAAGAGTCTGCTCAAACGTAAATTTCAAAATGGTGTCTAAAAATAGCCAAGACAATAAAACCAGAGTGCCTAACACAACAAAAAACGCGCCGAGCCCAGGCCATCTAATGATACTCTTACTCATATCAACCTCTTAAATCCGAATATACTTGCCACAGCCGGCTTCCCTTTAGAACGCGCACAATTTTTAGTTTATTAAACGTTGCCTGAATCCGTTTGCGGTAATTAATCACGATGTAATAAGTCGCCCCCCAAACGATAGGACTGACGATAAGGCTGAAAATGAAGCTTCCCATCGTAATCGTGTGATAAAACAAGGAAACACGTCCAATAGCTGTCGCGTAGACAGCTTCATAAATTGCTTGCCAACTGTCGGCTCTGAGTATAGATTCGCCAAAGCTGTGAAACATCGGATCGAGTAAATACGCGAGCCCCGAAAACACAGCGAACGAGACCAGAAACAGTGATAAATTGACTCGGAAAATCAAGGCTGCAAGTAAGATAATTAAGTTATGAACACGCCACAGTGGCGTTAATCCTAGAAACATGCCCAGCACCACCGCAATGGCCAATGAGCGGGCGCTCGTTTCTGAGTTTAGCGCTTTCAGTATTCGCGCTAATAACGTAAGCATGGCAACATCCTTTTGAATTATTTTTAACTAATATAGTGTTTGATTCGTGCCTAAAGCAAATAACCTGTTATGTTTTTATAAAAGCTTTTCATTAAAGAGAAATACTCACTCATGCAACAACAAGTTCAATTAATTATCAATGATATTAGCGATTGGCAGCCGTACTATCCGAGTCAGTCATTGCTAACAGCCAATGAGTACCTACAAACACCGGCTGCGGGCAAAAGCCACATTCTAAACTTATGCGACGATCTCAGTTATCTCTCGACCGGCTACTATGTCAGCTTGTTGGCAGAAGCGCGTGGACAGCGCGTACTGCCGTCAGTTAACACCATCAATGATCTAAATAACTTTAATCATTATCAGCTGTTGGCAAATCCGGTCGATAAAACAGCCAGCAAGTACCTTGCCAAACAGACCGGCGGTACCATGCAACTCATCGTCTGCTTTGGACAAACGTCAGTGGAGCCGTTAAAGCACTTGGCACGACAGCTTTTTGACCGATATCCATGCCCAATTATTAATATTAATTTCATCAAAGAAAATGATCGTTGGTTAATTCAGTCTCTCAGCGCTGGTCGGCTCGCGGATTTAACTGATGATGAGCAAACCTTATTTGGCGAGTCATTGGACTTATTTAATAAACGGGTTTGGCGCAAAGCTCGTGCAAAAAAAGAATATCGCTATGATTTGGCAATCCTTTATAACCCTGAAGAAGCCATACCAACCAGTGATAAAAAAGCACTCAATTTATTTATTAAAGCAGCCAAAGAGTGCGACATTGAAGCAGAGCTTATTACAGCAGATGACTACAACCGCTTGCTTGAATTTGATGCGCTGTTTATTCGTGAGACGACTAAAATCAGTCATTACACGTATCACTTCGCAAAAAAAGCTGAAGCAAACGGTATGGTCGTCATTGACCATCCCGACTCGATCGTAAAATGTGCCAACAAAGTATTTCTAAAAGAATTGCTCGATAAGCATCATGTCGCAACACCTAAAACCGAGTTGCTATTGTTGCAGTCTGATATCGACTATAAGGAACTGGGCGAACAACTCGGTTATCCAGTGGTATTAAAAATTCCAGATGGCTCTTTTTCTATCGGCGTAGAGAAAGTCGAAAATGAGACTGAATTTAAAGCGGCAGCTGAACGCCTATTTGAACAGTCGACTATTTTATTAGCCCAAGAGTTTCTAAAAACCGAATACGACTGGCGCATTGGTGTACTCAATAATCGCCCGATATACGCATGTCAGTACTTTATGGCTCGCAATCACTGGCAAATCTATAACCACAATGAGTCCAGCCGTGCTAAAAGTGGTTCTTTTGAAACCTATGGCGTTCATCAAGCACCCAAAGAGGTGGTTAAGCTCGCATTACAAGCGACTAAACTTATTGGTGATGGGCTATACGGTGTTGATGTAAAAATGACTCAGAGAGGCCCTGTCATCATTGAGATCAACGATAACCCATCTATCGAATCAGGTGTTGAAGATAAACTGCTTGGGTATGAGCTTTATCGTTTAATTATGGCTGATTTTGGGCGCCGGTTAGATGAACACTAATTGCGGCTTTAAGATCGACCCTTGCCAGCGCAGTGATATCACTGCGCTAGTCGAATTAGAGAACCAAGTTTTTGATTATTCTCGTATCAGCAGACGTAACTTTATACGTCTGCTACAAAGTCCTGCTGCCTTTATTTTGCTTGCCAAAGACAGTGCAGATCAGTTGGCGGGTTATGCAGTTATTTTAACTCGACGTAATAGTCGCTACGCACGTATTTATTCCATTGCCGTCGCCCCGGCATTTCGCGGTCAAGGCGTAGCCAAGCTGTTAGTTAATGAAGTGATTAAAACACAACGTCAGCAGGATCGTCTTGGATTATCATTAGAGGTGAAGTTGGATAACAAGCAAGCAATCCAACTTTACCAGTCTCTGGGGTTCGAGACCGTCGATATTCTGGTCAACTATTACGATGACGGTACTGACGGGTTAAAAATGCGACTTACTTTTGATCCGGAAAGTCACTAAATACGCCCTGTACACCAGCTTCTTTTAACCAACCTCGCAATTGCTTGAGTGACTCAACACCTTGGGGTAATTGATCAGCGCGCAATGTATAAACGTGCACTTTAAGCCCGACTTTTTCAGCATTTTCGAGTACATCGCTCCAAACCGGTTGACCGTCTTTGACCTCCTTGAGTACGTGACCTAACCACAAGCCAACGTGATCGACATACGAGGTCAAAGATTCTAAGCCCGCATAAGTTCTCAGCGCATCGTAATCAATAGGCGTCTCGCCCCAAGAGTTGTCAGCGATCAACTGAACCAACGGAAAATCACAATGAAATTCTCGCTTCACTCGCCTGAGTGTTTCGGGATCAAACGACTGCAGATAGAGAGGTGTTGCTTGCTGTTGATCGGAATAACCGTTTTTGCTCAGCACATTCATTACCACCGCTAGCGGATCGTAATCCTGATCGCGATACCAACGAGAAGCTTTCACCTCAATGTAGACACCTGTGTTCTTATTTCTAACGCGATTGAGTTCCTGAATAAGATTCAGCGACTCGGCTAACGTTTGAATTTTGAATTCGACCTGATTATTTTGAAACCGCTGAGGATAACGCGCGGACCCATCGCTGTTTCGGCGTGGCGTGAGTCTGAGCTGCTTTAAGTGATTGAGAGTGAAGTCCACCGCATAATAGCTTCCATCGGGACGGTGCCGTTCAGGAAAGACTTCTGCGACGTTCGTCACCGCATCGAGTTGAGCATCGTGCAATACAACCGCTTTGCCGTCGCGGCTCAACTGCACGTCTTGCTCGATATAGTCCGCTCCCAAAGCATAAGCCATCACCGTTGCAGCCTGCGAATGCTCGGGTAGATAACCTGACGCACCTCGGTGGGCGATATCGATAAACTCAGGCAATTTGATGGGAGCAACAGCGAGCTCTTCGGTCGAGTTGTCCGCCTGTGCAGAAACCGATAACGATGAGAACCACGCGATTCCAGCAACCACCGATATCCACTTCATGAGTCATCTCCTGACCAATTGACCTCGATCAGACGGTCACCTAAATGCTGATAACGTTCGGTTAACTGTTCAATCGGTTCAGGCTCGATAGCTAAGCCCTTTTGCGTGAGATACTCGTTGTTGTAGAGCTTACTGGCTGAGCGCTCACCTAGGTCACAGGCAAATGTCACAATATTACGTCCTCGCTCACCATTCAACGCCGCTGCATAAGCAGCGGCGAGGTTGAGTGCTGAGCTACTCCCCAAGACGATTCCATCTTGCTCGCGCACGTAGCGTGAAATACTAATGAGGTCTTGGTCCGGTAAATTGACAGCATGATTAATACGCGCCTGCCTAAAGTTATCCACCAAACGCATGATCCCAATACCCTCTGTCATTGAGCTACCGTTTGAGACATATTCACCGGTTCGCAAAAACTCAAAAATCCCTGAGCCATCGGGATCAGCAAGCCACACGTCAATATTAGGGTTTTGTTCCTTAAAATACCGGCTATTACCACCGATGGTGCCGCCCGTCCCCGCAACGGAAACAAAGGTATCGATATCGCCATTCAGTTGTTGCCAAATTTCGGGCCCAGTGTGCAAATAGTGGGCGCGCGCATTACTGGTATTCTCAAACTGATTAGCCCACCAGCAATCATCACGCTCTTCCGCAATACGGCGTGCCGTGTGATAAAAATGATTAGGATTTTTAAAAGGTACTGGGTCAACCGTCTTAAGTTGACCTCCGTGTAAAGCTATCATGCGTTCTTTCTCAGGTGATTGATCATTAGGCATAACCGCCAACATGTTCAATCCAAACGACTTGGCAACCAACGCTAAGCCAATCCCCGTATTACCTGCGGTGCCCTCGACGACGGTCATACCAGGCTTAAGTTCGCCGCGTTCCATCGCATCTTCTATTAACTGCTTAGCAGCGCGATCTTTTATCGAGCCACCTGGATTCTGGAACTCACACTTTAAGTATATATTACTGCCACTCAGTTCAGACAGTGAGTGCACTTTAAGCAAATCCGTTTGCCCAACTAAATCACTGGTACGTTGACCTACCAACATTTGTACAGTCCTCTACTTCGCTGTTGCATAGTATGCAGTATCTCCGTTGAGCAAATTCGGTTCAACTCTATTTGCATTGGATTTACTGCACTTTAAAGGTGCACCTGCACCAAGCGTATGCCACGAAAACGGTCAATCATTCACACGATTCACACAACTCTTTGTTTTATATTGATTTTATATCTGGCACGAATTGTGAATTAACAATTCATCTACATTAACGGAGTGCTGGTTATGAAAATGATTACTGCATTAATCAAACCATTCAAATTGGACGATGTTCGACAAGCTCTAGCCGATATTGGTTGTACCGGTATGACGATTGCTGAAGTACGCGGTTTTGGCAGACAAAAAGGGCACACAGAGCTGTATCGAGGAGCAGAATACAGGGTCGACTTCCTTCCCAAGATCCGCTTGGAACTTGCTGTAAGCGACGACCAACTGGATCGCGCCGTTGAGGTTATTTCCGAAGCCGCTCACACCGGTAATATCGGCGATGGCAAAATTTTCGTTACACACCTCGAACACTGCGTGCGTATTCGTACGGGTGAAGTCGACCAAGAAGCCCTGTAACTAAGGAGAATACGTGATGAATGCAATTTCTCTCACAAACACGGAGTACGCGTTAAATACGCTGTACATTTTATTATCAGGTGCATTTGTAATGTGGATGGCAGCCGGTTTCGCCATGCTTGAAGCTGGGCTCGTGCGAAGCAAAAACACCACTGAGATTCTGACTAAAAATATCGTCTTGTTTGCGCTTGCCTGTATTGCCTACCTCGTTATTGGCTACACACTGATGTATGGCACCGGTGGTTCTGATAGTTTCGCCGACGATGCCGACTTTTTTTTCCAGAGCGTGTTTGTTGCCACCGCGATGTCGATTGTTTCTGGTGCGGTCGCTGAACGTATGAAATTACTCGCATTTTTTGTTTTTGCGGTCGTTTTATCTGCCTTTATTTACCCTTATCAAGGGGGCTGGAGCTGGGGAGGCGGCTTTCTTGCCGAGGCCGGCTTTGTCGATTTTGCTGGCTCGGGCATTGTTCATATGGCGGGCGCTGCGGCAGCACTCGCAGGTGTCCTATTGTTAGGTCCTCGCCGTGGAAAATACAAAGACGGCAAACCGACGGCTATTCCCGGTGCCAATATGCCGTTGGCGGCACTTGGGACATTAATTCTATGGTTCGGTTGGTTTGGGTTCAATGGCGGTTCACAGCTGGCTATCCACGATATCAACAATGCCAATGCCGTGGCTCGTGTATTTGTAAACACAAATTCAGCAGCTGCCGCAGGCGCCGTGGGCGCACTCCTCATTACTGTACTCATTTGGCGCAAGGCGGATCTCACTATGATAGTCAATGGTGTTTTAGCAGGTTTGGTCGCGATTACCGCTCAACCATTAACCCCAGCGCCAGAGCATGCCTCCATCATTGGCTTTAGTGCCGGCTTGTTAGTGGTCATATCGATTATTACCCTTGACCGCATTCGTATCGATGATCCAGTCGGCGCGTTGTCCGTACATGGTGTAGTAGGTTTTTATGGCTTAATGCTCGTCCCTCTCACCGATACTAACGCAGCTTGGTCAACCCAACTTTTAGGTGCTGGGGCGATATTTGGCTGGACTTTTGCGACCAGTCTGGCTATTTGGTATCTGTTGAAAGTCACAGTGGGTATTCGTGTAAGCGAGGAGCAAGAGTATCTGGGCGGCGATATCAGTGAATGCGGTGTCGAGGCTTACCCAGAGTTTACGAGCTCAACGAAACGTTAGTTAATCAACGTTTGCCTGTGACCTACTCCATTGTTAAGTTAAGAAATACTTAATACGTAAGGGTTAAGTCTCATGGCATCATCAAAAGAATACTGTATTGAACTACTCAATCGAGCAGGCATTCAAATCAACGGCTCCCACCCTTGGGATATGCAAGTACACGATGACAGCATCTTTGATCAGGTGCTGTCACGTGGCAATTTAGGGCTTGGAGAAACCTATATGGCGGGACTTTGGGATGCTGAGCGTTTAGACCAGTTTTTCCACCGCCTATTGCGTTCTGGGGTGCAAGATGAGGTCAATCCCGCGCGCCTAATTTTTCACTCGTTGAAAAGTCGTTTATTTAATCTGCAAGACGATAAGCGTGCCTGGGAAGTTGGGCAAAAACACTACGATATTGGTAATAAACTGTACCAAGCCATGTTAGACGAACGCATGGTATACACCTGCGGCTACTGGCGTGACGCTGATAATCTCGACGATGCACAGCGCGACAAATTAGAGCTTAGTTGTCAGAAACTGCAACTCAAACCGGGTATGAAAATACTTGATATAGGCTGCGGCTGGGGCAGCTTTATGCAGTATGCCGCAGAACACTATGGCGTCGAGTGTGTCGGTGTTACGATATCAAAGGAGCAAGTGCGCTTAGGAGAAGAGCGGTGTAAAGGCTTGCCTGTAGAGTTTCGTCTGCAAGACTATCGTGATCTCGACGAGTCATTTGATCGCATCATCAGTTTGGGCATGTTTGAACATGTCGGTCAGAAAAACTACGAAGATTACATGGATGTCGCTCGGCGCTGTCTAAAGGATGATGGGCTATTCTTACTGCATACCATTGGTAAAAATGTTTCAGACACAGCAGCCGACCCCTGGATAAGCCGCTATATTTTTCCTAATGGCGAAATCCCATCAATTGCGCAAATTGGTGCAGCATTAGAAGAACGGTTTGTGTGTGAAGACCTTCATAACTTTGGTGCTGATTACGATAAAACCCTGATGGGCTGGTTCGAAAACTTCGATACAGCGTGGCCTCAACTCCAAGGTGATTACGAAAAAACATTTTATCGAATGTGGAAATACTACTTGCTGTCATGCGCAGGCGCATTTCGCGCCCGCGACATTCAACTATGGCAATGGGTGCTTAGTAAACAAGGTATTGAAGGTGGATATCATCGACCATTTGTTTAAGAACCAATATTAAACTCGTGCGTAAACATATCCCAGAATGCTAAAAATAGGGCCGCGATAAGCGGTCCAATCACAAAACCAGTGATACCAAACAAACTTAATCCACCCAGTGTCGAAAATAAAACAATGTAGTCAGGCAGTTTAGTATCTCGCCCCACCAGTAGAGGACGTAAAACATTATCAGCGAGTCCGATTATAATGACTCCGTAAAGCAGCAATACCACGCCGTCAAAAATTGCGCCGGTACTTAATAGGTATACTGAGACCGGTAACCAAACTATCGCTGCACCCACAGCGGGGATAAGCGATAAAAACGCCATCACGACACCCCATAACACCGGTGCTGGAATGTCCAGTAGCGCAAAAATGATTCCCCCTAACGCACCTTGAACCATGGCGACAACGATGTTTCCTTTTACTGTTGCGCGCGTCACCTCAGCAAACTTCTTGAAGAGCTGGTGCTCGCGTTCATCTCCTAGCGGCAATGCTCGGACCATCAAACGGATCAATTTGTTACCGTCACGAAGTAGAAAGAATGTCAGATAAAGCATTAACCCCAGATTCATAACAAATCCAAAGGTGTTTTGCCCAACGACAAGCGCCTCTTGCGCAAAAAATTGACTAGCGCTCATTGCCCACTGCGATATACGCTCGGGTAGCGACTCGATATCAATACCCAAGCGGGCTAGCAAATCAGGTAAGAACGGCAGGCCTTGCTCTATTTTATCAACGATTTGAGCGACACTAACGTCACCTGAAGCAAGTCGTTGATATAGCTGAACGCCCTCTTGGATAAATGAATACGCCACAGCAAGCACTGGAATCACAACAATGAAGGTCGCAACTAACAAGGTTAGTAAAGCGGCTCGATTACTGCGCCGCCCCAGCATGCGCTTAAGCCTAATTTGCAGAGGGTAAAAGATGACTGCAACAGCACACGCCCAAAAAATCGACGCCCAAAATGGCTTAAGTATGAGCGCAAAAGCAATACTTACCGCCAGCAGCATAAGCAGAAATGAACGTGTTTCCAATTTATCTTGCATAATCATTCCGTTTAATAGAAGCTTGTCAGAACAGCATGTCCCATATTAGTAAATGATTTACGCATAAGATAGTGCGATGATCGCACGCATATGGAAACAAATGGACGATACATCAAACCCTTACAGCTTTTCTACATGGTGTCGCGAAACACTTGTTGAGTTCACTCAGTTGAACGCAGAAAAACAAGTGTTCGGTGGATTTCTCATAGCAGTGCTACTTACAGCCTGTGTTCAACTTATCGAATTTACCGGCGGTCTGCCAAGTGTGTTCGAACACTTAATTTACTTTCCGCTGATATTTGCAGGTTTATTACTCGGTCCTCGTATCGGCGCGTTGGGAGGCTTCGTTACAGGATTAATGCTAACCCCGTTGTTTTTTCCGACAGAGCTCATTGACCAAGAAAGTACCCTGATTGACTGGCCAGTGCGCCTATTAATGTTAACGTTACTCCCACTCATTACAGGCCTCATTAGCCGTTCTGTTCAGCAACTTCATCACTTAGAAAGCAAAGCAAAGAAAACTTTTCAGGGAACCGCATTGCCGAACCATGAGGCATTACTGGATCAAATCAACGAATGGTCGAAGCAAAACTCAGCCCCCACTGATGCGTTAATGGATATTATTAATTTAAGACTCAGCAATATTGATAAATTACGTAATCAAGTGGGTCAGCAGAAAGCGGATAGAATCGTTGCTGAGTTGGCTAAGCAATTAAAAGAGGCGCTTGGGCAGTCCGCTGAAGTGGGTCAAACAGCAACCAATGAGCTCGTTGGTTTGCATGCTAATACCGAACATTCGCGCGAAGAGCTACAGGAAAAGTTACAACAGATACTAAGCCAACCCATTGTTATCGATGGCTCTGAATTTCGTCTTGATACCACTGCAGGCGTCTTGCGCGTTAAACGCGAAAATGCAAAAGATAAAGCGAATATGGTGATACATGACGCACAACAACACAGTTATAAAGCTGCTGAAAACAACCAAACTTTCTCATTTTTAGACCACGATAATGATCTTGTCGAGGATCACGACGAACCTTTATCTAAACAATTATTATCGGCTATCGATAGCGAGAATATTAAACTCTATTACCAACCCAGATTGAATACTAACTCTGGCTATTTCTCAGTCATCGAAGCGATTGTCAGATGGAAAGACAACCAGCGTGGTTACCTATCGCCGGAAGACTTTAAACCACTCATAGAAGAAGCCTCACTAGCTAAGCAATTCACCGGCTGGATGATTAAAACCGCTTTTAACGATGTCACTGAATGGATGCGAAATGACTTTATTGTTCGCCTATCGTTACACATCACGCTTAACGATATTCTCGAGCCGGCAATATTAAATGTGGTTGCGAAGTCGTTAAACAAAACTAAGTTCCCACCATCTAGCCTTAGCTTAGAAGTTAGTGAACGCTCACTGGTGCGCATCAGTGAGCAGTCAAAAATCTATTTAAAAAAGTTACGCTCCATGGGAGTCACCATTATTGCAGACCAATTTGGTGAAGGTCAGCTCACGTTACAAAGTATTTTTGTCCTTCCAGTAGACGCGATAAAGCTCTCCGAAAACTTGGTCTTAAAAGCAACATCGAATAGTGACAAAAAACGTACGCTCATTTCGATGATCAAAATGGCTCGCTCGCGTGGACTCAAAACCATTGCAACCGGCGTGGATAACCGCGCCAAACTATTATTACTAAAACACATTGGATGTGATGAGCTTCAAGGATCGATCTTAAGTAAACCGACGGCTAAAGACGATATTCCATGGGCAAGAATCCGATAGAGACAAAAAGTAAAAAAGCGATTGAAAAAACACATTTCCACTGGTTAGCAGCATATGCCCTGACTACTACGGTAATTACCGTACTGGCTGTCAGTCTGCTATACCTGTACCCGTTTGATGTACAAACTTTGCATTTCGGCGTCATGCTAGTCGGTGCAATTATCATCGCTGAATCTACGTTCTTTATCTGGCGCGCATTGCGTGCATCCAAAACAATGATCAAGTCGTTGCAGCCCTCTATCAACCAACTTGATGAGGGTTCAACCATAGTTTACGAGTTACACAAACAAGGTAATACCTATCAACCCGTTTATGTGAGTAGGAATATTAAACAGATTCTTGGCTACTCGGTTGAGGAGTCAATGGGACCCAGTTGGTGGTTTGATAACGTACACCCAGAAGACAGAGCGCTCACATTAAGCGCGCTGACTAAAGTCGAGGCAAATCACACCTTTGTGCATCGCTATCGCTTCAGAACCAAACAGGGTCATTATATTTGGTTACGCGATGAGCTACGCACCTTTCATGATGATAATGACAAAATTGCCGGTCAGTGGTCGGACATTAGCCACGATTTGAGTTGGCTCCAAGATAATCAAGCCATCACTCAACGTGAACTGATTGGTTTTGCAGAACTCAATGACGATGACAGTATCCTACGGGCTGATACTAATTTCCGTAATTTAATTGGCCTAACCGATAATGAGCCCAGCGCGCACCATATTTTAGATTTTATCTCGCCAACCAACTTCAACAATGACAATCCTACCTTAGAAGCGGGTATTGAGTATTTGGTTGAATTTAATCGCCCTAACCATCAAGCTTTGCATGGATTACTGAAAATCAGCGAGGACAAGCAAGGTGCGGTTCGCTTTGTCACGCTCATTGACCTATCGGCATTTGCATCAGAGCGTCGCAGGCTCAAGCAAATTGCCTACATTCAGCCACTAACAGGGCTACCCAATCTTGAGCAACTCAAGCTCGACCTTCAGTCATCGCTCGATAGAGCGAACGAAGACGAATTAGTAGCTGTTCTTAACATCAATATCAGAGAGTTTCATAAGGTTAATGACTCTTACGGTGTTACCAATGGCGACCGTGTTTTACAACGAGTTGCACAACGTTTCCAGCAAGCACTGCCAGACAATGCTGGACTTTATTGTGCATGGGGCGATGATTTCTGGATTTTATTATCGGGTATTAAAGAATATATGGATCTACAAGATCTCATGGATGACCTGATGAGCGCTCTGAACAAGCCGCTGATGCTCGAAAAACACATTCAGTTGCAAGTAACCGCGAATATCGGTGCTTGTACTTACCCACTTGATGGACTTGATACCGCCTCATTGTTGTCTTATGCGAGCTCAGCCTTACAGCGTGCCCGCCGTAAACCTTATTCAAGCCAGGTTATTTTTAATCAACAAATGGCGAGTGATTCCTTCTCGCAACTACTCGTCAAGCAGCAACTACAACGCGCATTAGACCATTCGCAGTTTGAAGTTTACTATCAACCTATCTCTGACTTCGACAAGCATATCCAAGGTTACGAAGCACTCTTACGCTGGCATCACGAGGATGAGGGCATCATACCTGCTTCAGACTTTCTTCACTCCTGTGATAAATCTGTCAAACAACGCCTCGGGCAATGGGTCATTGAAACAGTATTCAACGACCTTGCATCTATTCCGGTCAATGCGGATGAAAAACGTAAGGTCACAATTAATCTGTTTACAGAACAGCTCGATATGGATTTTGTCCAACAAATGAAAAAGACTCAAGATCGAATCAAAGCGCTCAATGCCGAGCTATGTTTTGAACTTAAGGAAGCTTCTTTAATTGACCCTTCAGATGAACTAAGAACAACACTGAATGCGCTAGCAGCCGCCAATTTTTCATTAATCATTGATGATTTTGGTGCTGGATTCGCCGGGCTCACATACTTACGAGAGTTCCCAATATCTGCAATAAAAGTTGATCGCGACTTTATGGCTACGCTTGATAATGAACGTGGCTACGCGATTGTCGATGGTATCGTAGAGCTGTCTCATCGAGCAGGAATTAAAGTGCACGCACTCGGCATTGAATCAGAGCACCAGTTTGCTCTGGCTAAACAACTCCGCTTTGACGTATGCCAAGGGCGTTTCATTCATCCCGCTAAACCGTTAAATAAACTCGTTGCTAATACAAATCAGTAGCATCGGTGCACGTGTTTGATATTATTGAATACGTTTATTGTGATGGTAACAAGTTATGGATCCGGAAATATTAAAGGCTTCTTCACAAGAAGCGGCAAAAGTCATGCAACTACTGTCGCACCCCGATCGGCTGCTCATTTTATGTCTGCTGAGTGAAAAGGAGTGCTCCGTTGGTGAAATTGAGCAACAATTGGATATTCACCAACCGATGCTCTCACAACATTTAAATCGCTTACGTCAACAGTCATTGGTCGCGACACGCCGACAGGGCAAGTATATATACTACCAACTGAGCGACGGTAACACGAAAACCATTATGGAACTTCTGTATCAACTTTATTGTCCGAAAGACTCATTGGGTGCGAAATAAGAAGAAGTGCAATGAGTCAGCGACAACGTGTCTATCAAGTATCGGCCAATCGCGAACACGCCAGTCACAAACTCCGTTATGTAGAGCGTTCAGCGCCCACCACCGGAGAGTGTCGACTCTGTGTGGGTGTGCCTAGCGCTGATCCGCAAGCAGAGGTTCAAGGTGCTGACGTATCCCCTCAACATGAGGGTCCGTCACGCCCAGATTGCGCAGCCCCTGCGAAAGTTTAAGCAAGTACTCACTATTTTCTCCGCTTGGACCTCGGCTCTGCACGATATGCTGCGCAATCTCAGCCAGTGGCGCATCGCCTAAAAACGCTGCGTTATCACTACTAGCAATATACACCAACCCATCCGCTTGCTGACCATCTGCAAACAGCATCGGTGTAAAAAATCTTAAGTAGCCATTCTTTTCTCGATGATCGAGATGCTCAAACACTTCTGGTGACACTCGGTAAGCCATTCCCGTGCACTTTTCGCCGGGTGTTTCGATGAGCGTAAGTACTCTTCCAGGTGCGTCAGGTGTTCCACGATGATCATGAGATCCCTGCCAAAATCGACGGCTCCAACCAGTAATGGTCGCCGGCTTGCGCTCAAGATAAGGAAAGTCGACCTTGTAAATGAGCGACCCGTAGCCAAATAACCAAACAGACTCGAAAGCTGATAGATCTTGACGTTGTTTGTTTATTAAACTGGTATCGTGAGACATCGAATACTCCTTTGGGATACACCTCGTTGCGGCAAAGTCTAACAAGCTTTTGTAATTGACAGTAGCGTGGCTTCGTTGCACTCTTATCCGCATTAAACTCTATTAAAAAGGTTACTTTATGAGCCGCTCACTTGTCGATCACTTAGCGCAATATGCAAAGTATCATCGTGACTCGCGCAATATATTAACCCACCTGATCGGTATTCCGCTGATCGTAGTTGCAATCCTAACCTTACTCAGCCGACCCGAATTTAGCGTGGGCTACCTTTTACTCACTCCGGCTAACTTAGTTGTCTTTGTCGCTGTAGTTTTTTACATACGGCTTGATATACCGCTTGGACTGCTTATGACGGTGTTGTTATGGCTTGGTTTATCAGTCAGCCGTGAACTAGCCGCTTTGCCGACCACAGCGTGGTTAATATTTGGTATCGGCTTATTTGTCGTCGGTTGGATTTTCCAGTTCATAGGTCATTATTTTGAAGGTAAAAAGCCTGCTTTCATCGACGACATCATGGGGCTTGCTATTGGGCCCTTATTTGTCGTAACTGAAGTTATTTTCTTTTTAGGCTTACGTAAGCAGCTCAAAAATGAGGTTGAAAAACGTCAGTGAATTACCCGGATTGGTTTATTGAATGGGCCGAGGGACGCCCTTACGCTTATACCCTGAGTGCTTGCGTTCTGCTTGCTATTGCGGTTTGGTTAGCGCAATTTTTTACTAAGCATATTCTGCTACGCGGTGTCGCTCGACTTTTATCGCGCACCGAGTTAGGACGTGACCCCAGCGTTGGCCTTAAAAAAATTGTCAGTCGGCTCTCGCAAGTGGTTCCAGCATTGCTGCTTACAGCGGGTATCCATTGGATCCCTGATCTATCTGCTACTGTCATTACGATAATACAAAATGTCGCTGTCGCTTATATCGTGCTCACCATTGCTCGTGCGTTCAGTGCGGCAATGAGCAGCGTGAATGAGATTTATAGCCGTCGTCCCGATGCGCACTTGAAACCCATCAAGGGTTATTTACAAATCGCTACCATCGCGGTTTATCTCATTGCCGCCATTCTTATCATCGCAGCATTAATTGATAAGTCACCTGTTATTCTATTATCCGGTATCGGTGCCATGGGTGCCGTCACCATGCTCGTGTTTCAAGACACAATCCTCTCATTCGTCGCCAGTATTCAGCTATCATCAAACGACATGATCCGTGTCGGTGACTGGATTGAAATGCCGCAGCTGAATGCTGACGGTGACGTCATCGACATGGCGTTACACACGGTACGAGTGCAGAACTGGGATAAAACAATTACCACCATTCCTACCAAACGCCTCATTTCTGAATCGTTTAAGAACTGGCGCGGTATGCAAGAGGCCGGTGGGCGGCGTATTAAGCGCAGTCTATTTATCGATCAAACCAGTATTGCCTTTTTGCGCGACGAAGATAAGACCCGTCTTCGCAAGTTCAAAATACTGAGTCAATATCTCAACGATAAAGAACAAGATATCAAGCAATGGAATGAACAGTTAGTGAGTGAAGGGCATGATCCTATCAACAGCCGTAATGTCACTAATATTGGGACCTTTCGAGCTTATGTTCAAAAGTATCTGCAAAGCCACCCACAAATCCACCAAGATATGACGTTAATGGTTAGACAGCTCAGCCCCACCGCACAAGGCTTACCTCTGGAAATTTATTGTTTCACCAACACAATTGCTTGGGTTGAATATGAGGGCATCCAGGCTGATATTTTTGACCACCTATTAGCTATCTTACCGGCATTTGGCCTGAATGTTTTCCAAGAGACCTCGGGTCAAGATCTGCGTACCAGTATTCGTGAGTTTGGACGTCAATCGTTGCAGTCTTAACAGCAAAGTTGTATGGTTTTTGCAACGCAATCAGCTAGCTCAGCAAAAACCATACATGAAAGCATTTTCCTTTAGAATTTCAGTACTTTTATTTATTGCTTGTATATACCCAAGCTATGGTACCACACAAGAAAAAGTCGCTATGCCTGTCTCGTATTCAGCAATTACTGAGTTGCCATACACTGATGCGGACTCGACTCTCGACTACGGCGACGATATTAGTCAGTTTATACAGGTATGGAGACCATCTGAGCCGCCCCAAGGTAACCTCGTGTTTATCCATGGCGGTTGTTGGTTGAGCGATTACGACATTAAACATGCACGCCCTTTTATGTCAGCCCTCAGTAAGTTGGGTTATCAAGTATTCGGAATAGAATATCGACGCGTCGGTAATGGCGGTGGCTGGCCGACCAGTTACCAAGATATCAGATCAGCCATTCAACAGATCCTTAGGGAACCCAACGTTAGCGCGCCAAATACTGCCATTTTAGGTCATTCCGCCGGTGGTCACCTTGCGTTACTTGCCGCAGCCGATGAGCAGCTCCCCAATACGTTTGCATCAGTTATCGGACTGGCTGCCATAAGCGACATCGTAAAATACAGTGTAGGTAGCAATAGCTGCGAGGTAGCGACCGAACAATTTATGGGAGGTTCGTTTGAAGCGAGCACCGAAGCTTACCTCGCAGCCAACCCCGTTGAGCAACATTTTCTAAATCCCGTTTATTTACTGCATGGCGCCGACGACCCGATTGTCGCTCCAAACCAGTCAAAAGCACTGACCGACCGAGCGCAGTCAATATATTTACAAAAAGAGGCCGGACACTTTGATTGGCTACACCCGGATACTGTCGCATTTACCCGCGTAGAGAAATTACTAAAGGATGTATTTAATGAATCAGATTGATTATGCGCGACTTGATCGTGACGATCCCTTAGCCCATAAACGTGAAACCTTTGAGCTATCTAATGACACGATATATTTCGATGGTAACTCACTGGGCGCGTTACCCAAAATAGTCGCACAGACAGTCAATGAAACTACACGCCAGCAATGGGGAAATGACCTAATTAAGAGTTGGAACCAGCACGACTGGGTCAACCTACCCACCACGGTAGGCGCCAAAATCGCACGGTTGATTGGTGCACATAATGAGGAAGTAATTTGCTGCGATTCTATCTCTGTTAACTTGTTTAAAGTTATCTGTGCCGCCATCAGTGAAGTAGGCAACGATCATCGGCGTGTTATTTTATCGACTCGCGATAACTTCCCGACCGATTTATACATGGTCCAAGGTGTTGAATCGTTTTTGGGCCAGCAACGCTGTGAACTCAAGCTGGTTGACGAAACTGAGCTCG